>Ga0308160_10002193_pt1 | contig 24389 bp, 19 predicted proteins | sample PhyFR1_FD_201036 | JGI IMG/M metagenome (GOLD analysis project Ga0308160, IMG submission 201036) | Phyllosphere microbial communities from UC Gill Tract Community Farm, Albany, California, United States - DLSLF.R1 | ecosystem: Host-associated > Plants > Phyllosphere > Unclassified | place: USA... | reverse complement strand
GCTTGGCATCGAGGCGCGCAAGCAGGGCGGCGATGTCCATGTCTTGTTGGGTAACCACGAGCAGTACATGTTGTTGGGGAACCTTTCGCGGGCGCATCGCGAACATATCCATGGTTTGCAGCAGCTCGGCGGCCAGAGGCGCGCATTCGCAGCCAATACTGTTCTTGGAAGCTGGTTGCGGCGTCAACCCGTCATTATCCAGGTCGGTAAGATATTGATTACCCATGGCGGAATTGGCCCGGCAGTTGCAGCCAGCGAGTTGACCGTCCCGCAACTCAACGATGCTATGCGCCGCTACTGGGATGGCGCCCCAGCTAGCAAGATCGAGTTGGAATCTGTCATCGGCCTCAGCGGCCTGAGCCAGTATCGCGGCTACTTCGAGGCCGTCAAAGACAGGTATCCGAAAGCGAGAATGCAAGACGTCATCCATGCACTTTCACGTTTCGGCGCTGATACCGTCGTTGTCGGCCATACCGGCGTCGAGCGCATTACGCCGTTGTACGATGGGCGAGTACAGGCGATCAACGTCAACAGCGTCAGCGCTCAATCCGAAGCATTGTTGTTCGAGGATGGTATTGCGCGCGTTGTGCCGCTTGAGAGCAAGCGCAATCTGGCCGAGCCTATCGTGCGAAGTCGCCCACTGCGCCTGTCACAGGCACAGGATTGGCGCCTGCTCAGGCGCGCGGTAGAGAGCAACGTTGATCTCGCGCGGCTGCCGTTTCCCTATTGAGGCCATCTGTTTGTGCAGAGTGTGCCGTGGGTGAGCCAGCGCGTGCAAGATGTGACAGAGCATACCGACCAGCCTTTGTCGGAAATCAATAGACTTGGAATCTATGCGGTACCGGGTTAAGGCGACGTTGTCACCGGCTCCACCGCCAGCTGCGCCTTGACCTCGCCACGGCTGATGCTGTCGCCATCATTGCGGCGCAGGCGCCAGAAGATGATCGACGACACCACCGTCAGACCCGCCAGCACGGTGAAGCCGTGGTGCAGCGCCTGCGTCACCTGTCCCTGGTTGGTCTGCGAGACGCCGCCCAGGAACCAGGCGGTGACGATCGAGCCTGCCGCCAGTCCGAAGCTCATCGACAACTGCTGGAACGAACTTGAGATCGTGCTTGCCATGCTCGAGTCAGCCGGCTCGATGTCGGCATATGCCAGCGTGTTCATGCTCGAGAACTGCAGCGAATTGAACAGGCCCTGCAGCAAACCGATCGCCACCACGATCGCCAGCGGCGTGCTGGCATCGACCAGCGTAAACAGGGCAATGGTGATGCCGATGCAGATCGTATTGGCCAGCAAAACCTGGCGATAACCGAAACGACCCAGCAGTTTAGAGGCGAACAGCTTCATCCCCATCGCTCCCAGCGCCGCCGGCATCATCAGCAGACCTGACTTCCATGCCGGCAGACCCATGCCCAGCTGATACAGCAGCGGCAGCAGGAACGGCAAGCCGCCCACGCCAAGACGCGTCACGAAGCCGCCCAGCACCGAGATGCGGAAGGTGCGTACTTTCAACAGCGTCAGGCGCAGCAGCGGGAATTTGGTGCGGCAGGAATGCCAGGCATAGCTTGCCAGCAGACCGATCGCCAGCAGCAGCAAGGCACCGGCCGTTAGCCCATCCAAGGTATGTTCGCCGAACACTTCGAGTACCCACGACAGCAAGGCGGTGCCGCTGCTGAACAGCATCAGTCCCACCACGTCCAGCGGACGCCGCTGTTCCGAGTGGTAATCCGGCATGTGCTTCCAGACAAAATACAGCGCGATCAGCCCGACCGGAATATTCACGAAGAAGATCACCCGCCATGAGGTCCAGTGCACGATCAGGCCGCCGATGGTCGGTCCCAGCAGCGGACCGATCAGGGCCGGGATGATCACGAAGTTCATTGCCCCCAGCAATTCGTTCTTGGGAAAGGTGCGCACGATCGCCAGCCGCCCGACCGGCATCATCATGGCGCCACCCAGACCTTGCAGCAGGCGCGCCGCCGTCATCATCTGCGCGCTTGCCGACAGTCCGCACAGCACCGAGGCCAGCGTGAAGATCACGATCGCACTGAAGAACACGCGCCTGGTGCCATACCGATCGGCCATCCAGCCGCTGAGCGGGATCCCGACTGCCAGACCGAGGATGTAGCTGGTGACGACCGACTTCAGGCTCAGCGGCGTCACGCCGAGGCTGGCGGCGATGCTGGGAATGGCGGTGTTGACGATGGTCGCGTCGAGCTGCTCCATGAACAGGGCAGTGGCGACGAGCCAGGGAAGATAGCGCTTGATCGTAGGGGACGGGGTCAATCGGGCCTCTTGATAACAGCGCGCCGCAAGGGCGGCGCGAAGCCGGATTGTGTCATAAATTGTAAGACGCCCGCGCCAGCGATCCGCGCTGCATGCGCGGGCCGCCGGGCGTGAATATCAAAAACGGTAAGCCGCTTTGGCGATGAACCAGTTGGCGCCCGCGTTCGGGCTCTTGATGCTGGCGTTGGAGTAGTGCTGGTACTTCAGGCCGAAGTCCCACTTGGCGGTGGTGTAGCCGATGCCCAGGTGGTCGCCGAACTGGAAGGCGGTCGACAGCACCTTGTCTTCATTCTTGTACAGGCTCGAGAACAGGTTGATGCCGATGCCGATTTCGCCGTACAGGCCCAGCTTGTTGTCGTTCTGGTAGCGGAACACCGGGGTCAGGCCGATGGTGCCGATGTTCTTGTTGCGGCCACGGACATTGTCATAGGCGTTCAGGCGCCACAGGCCCAGGTTGGCTTCCCAATAACCCGACAGATGACGGCCATTGCTGGCGAACCATTGCTTGTCCCAATCGGACTGAACGGCGAGACGGACCATGCGCTGCTGCGGGCCGGTACCGTACTCGACCGACATGGAATCGACGTAGCCATTGCCGACATTCGATTGGGCGAAGGCGGAAGGCGCGAACACGGCTGCGCAAAGGGCGGCCAGTGCGCCGATTTTCTTGGTATTCATCATGATTGACCTTGGGATTGAGGACGACAACGTTGTGCAATGCGCCATTGTACAAGTGAGAACAAACCTTCGCTGGCGGCCACGCAATAGTGCGGGGCAGGTATCATAGGCGCCCGCCGCAACCGACTTTCATCGACCACCATGGCTGAACCAACCATCACCCCGCTGTACCCGCTGAGCGCTCCCATGGCGCGCCAGGCGCAACCCGCCGTGCTGCCGCACGATCCGGTCGCCGAGCATATCGCAACGCATCTGGGCAAGCCGGCCCTGGTGTTCCATGAAACGGCGCCGGATGCCGTCCAGATCGACATCTACGTGATCCAGCCGACGCCATCGTTTCCGTACGTGCGCCTGGTCACTTCGGGCATGAGTCAGAAACCGATGACGGTGCCGGAAGGCGCACCGCCATATGCCGAGCTGATCATGGCGTTGCCGGCCGGCTGGCAGCTCGATGAAACGGCGGTCAAGGAGGAGAAATGGTACTGGCCCGTGGCCCTGATGCGGCACCTGGCCAATTATCCGCACAAACAGGCAACCTGGGTCGGGCTCGGCCATTCGGTGCCGAACGGCTTCCCGGCCAAGCCGTATATCGCCGGCATCGGTTTCTGCGGCGCCATCATCCTGCCGCCGCTGTCGACACCGGAACCCTTCCATTCGCTGACGGTCGACGGCAAGGACATTTATTTCCACTGCGTGGTGCCGCTGTTCCAGGAAGAGCTGGACCTGGCGCGGCGTCGCGGCTTTGCCGAGCTGCTCGACAAGTTCAACGAGAAAGATGTGACCGACGTGGTCGACCCGGCGCGCAAGAACACGGCCAAGAAAAAGTTCCTGGGCCTGTTCTGAAAAAGCCGGCAATTGAACATAGTGCCGGTTGCTTACACCGTCACGCCACCGGCAAACGCATCTCCGCCAGCTTGGCCCAATAACTGGCGCCGATCGGCAGCAAATTGTCATTGAAATCATAGCTGGCATTGTGCAGCTGGCACGGCCCCAATCCATGACCACCGCTGCGGTGTTCGCCGTCGCCATTGCCGAGGAATACATAGCAGCCCGGCTTGGCCTGCAGCATGAAGGCGAAATCCTCGGCGCCCATGGTCGGCTCGACGTTCGCGTCGACCTGCGCATCACCGACCACCGCCCGCATCGCCTCGATGGCAAACGCGGTCTGCTCGGAATGGTTCACCAGTGGCGGATAGTTGCGCTTGAAATTGAATTCGACGCTGGCGCCGAAGGCGGCCGCGATGCCCTCGGCCATCTCTTGTATGCGGCGCTGGATGAGGTCCAGCACGCCGGTCGAGAAGGTGCGCACGGTACCCACCAGCTGGGCTTCGTTGGGGATGATGTTGGTAGCGCTGCCTGCATGAATCTGGGTGATCGACAACACCGCCGACTCGAGCGGATTCTTTTCGCGCGAGACGATCGTCTGCCAGCCCTGGGCGATCTGCACCGCCACCATGATCGGGTCGACGCCGCGGTGGGGCTGGGCCGCATGCGCGCCTTTGCCGCGCACCGTCACCCGAAATTCATTACTGGACGCCATCATCGGCCCATCGACCACGGCGAAATGGCCTTCGGCGATGCCGGGCCAATTGTGCATGCCGTACACCGCCTCCATCGGGAAGCGTTCGAAGAGTCCGTCTTCGATCATGCGTCGGGCGCCGCCACCGCCTTCTTCGGCCGGCTGGAAGATCAGGTACACGGTGCCATCGAAGTTGCGGTGTTGCGACAGATAGTGCGCCGCGCCGAGCAGCATCGCCGTATGGCCATCGTGACCACAGGCGTGCATCTTGCCGGCGTGCGTTGACGCATGCGCAAAGCCATTGACCTCTTGCATCGGCAACGCATCCATGTCGGCGCGCAGCCCGATGGCGCGCGTCGAGTCGCCGTTCTTGATGATGCCGACCACGCCCGTCACGCCCAGGCCGCGCACCACGGGAATGCCCCAGGCCGTCAAGCGCCCGGCGACGATCTCGGCGGTGCGATGTTCTTCGTAACTCAGCTCGGGATGGGCATGCAGGTCACGCCGGATGGTTTCGAGTTCTGCTTGAAACGACAAGATAGGTTCGACAAGTTTCATCGTGATTCTCCGCGTTGTTTTGGATTGTCTTGCCACGCTGGCATGGCAGGCTTTTAATTATTGTAGCCTTCATCAAACAGACTTGACAGGGGAGGGGACGCAGCCAGCCCGAATCGTATAAAGTATTGGTTTAGCGCAGTTTTTCTCAGATTTTTCCCATAAGAAGATGACCACTACTCTCGTCCGTGCGACCTGCCCCCACGATTGCCCCGATACCTGCGCGCTGCTCGTCAAAGTCGAGAACGGCGTTGCAACCGAAGTCAAGGGCGACCCGGAGCATCCGACCACGGCCGGGGTGCTGTGCACCAAGGTCTCGCGCTATGTTGACCGCACTTATCACCCGGATCGCGTGCTGTACCCGATGCGCCGCGTGGGCCGCAAGGGCGAGGGCAAATTCGAGCGCATCAGCTGGGACCAGGCAATCGACGAGATCGCCACGCGCCTGGGCAGCATCGCCGCGCGCGACCCCGAGGCGATCCTGCCCTACAGCTATTGCGGCACCATGGGCCTTGTGCAGGGCGAATCGATGTCGCTGCGCTTCTTTAATAAACTGGGCGCCTCGCTGCTCGACCGCACCATTTGCGCCACCGCCGGCGCGACCGGGTATCGCTACACCATCGGTGGTTCGATCGGCACCGACCTGGAAGAGTTCCAGAACGCCAAGCTGATCTTGATCTGGGGCGGCAACCCGATCGCGTCCAACCTGCATTTCTGGATGCGCGCACAAGAAGCCAAGCGCCGCGGCGCCAAGCTGATCGCGATCGATCCGTATCGTTCGCTCACCGCCGAGAAGTGCCACCAGCACATTGCACTGCTGCCTGGCACGGACGCCGCGCTGGCGCTGGGCATGATGCACGTCTTGATCACCGAAGACCTGCTCGATGTCGATTACATCGACAAGTACACGCTCGGCTTCGAGCCTCTGAAAGCGCGCGCGCTCGAGTGGACACCCGAGAAAACCGCCGAAACCTGCGGCATCACGGCGCAGGAAGTCATCGATCTGGCGCGCCTGTACGGCCAGACCGTCAAGAACGGCGAGCCGGCCGCGATCCGCGTCAACTACGGCATGCAGCGCGTGCGCGGCGGCGGCATGGGGGTGCGCAATATCGCTTGCCTGCCGGCGCTGGTGGGCGCCTGGCGCTTTGCCGCAGGCGGCGTCCAGCTGTCGACGTCTGCCTCGTTCCCGACCAACCGTCCGGCGCTGCAGCGCCCCGATCTGCTCGATGGGCGCACGCCGCGCACCATCAACATGACCACCATCGGCGACGATTTGCTGACGGATGCGTCGCCCGAGTTCGGCCCCAGGATCGAGGCCGTGATCGTCTACAACGCCAACCCGCTGGCAATTGCCCCCGATTCGGCCAAGGTCCAGCGCGGCTTCGAGCGCGAGGATTTGTTCACCGTGGTGCTGGAACATTTTCATACCGATAGCGCCGACTACGCCGACATCCTGCTGCCGGCCACCACCCAGCTCGAGCACGTCGATGCGCACCTGGCCTATGGCCACCTGTACATGATGGCCAATAACGCGGCCGTGCAGCCGCTCGGCGAATCGAAACCGAACACCGAATTCTTCCGCCTGCTGGCGGCGCGCATGGGGTACACCGATCCGTGTTTCACGGAAAGCGACGACCAGATCGCGGCCCAGGCCTTCGACGCCAGGGACACGCGCGCCATCCACTTCGACTGGGAGTCGCTCAAGCGCAGCGGCTGGCAAAAGCTGAACATGCCGGCGGCGCCGTTTGCCGAAGGCGGCTTCGGTACCCCGTCCGGCAAGTGCGAGTTCTTTTCAGAGCAGATGCTGGCCGATGGCCTCGATCCGGTGCCGGCGTATATCGCGCCCTACGAATCGGTGGCGTCGAATCCGGAACTGGCAAAAAAATACCCGCTGGCGATGATTTCTCCGCCGGCAAGGAACTTCCTTAACTCAACGTTTGTCAATGTACAGAGCTTGCGTGCAACTGAGGGCGAACCGCACCTCGACATCCACCCTGACGATGCTGCCGCACGCGGCATCGCCCACGGTGACATGGCGCGCATTTATAACGACCGCGGTTCGTTCCTCGCCCGCGCACGCGTGACCGACAAGGCGCGTGCTGGACTGGTGGTGGGATTGTCGATCTGGTGGAAGAAACTCGCCAGCGACGGCAAGAACGCCAATGAAGTGACCAGCCAGCGTTTGACCGACATGGGCCGGGCGCCCACTTTCTATGACACCCTGGTGCAGGTCGAAAGAGCTGCATCGTTGACGCGAGATGAAACCCTCTAGATTTTCCCTGGCCTTCCGGCCAGTCATGGCCGCCGCAGCGGCGGCCCTGTTGTTGTCAAGCTGCTCATCGCTCTCTTACTACACCCAAGCCGCACAAGGCCAGCTTGAATTGCTGGCCGATGCGCGCCCGATCGACGACTGGATCGCCGATTCCACGACCAACGACAAACTGCGCCACCGCCTCGAAGCGGCGCGCCAGATCCGTCGTTATGCGATCCAGGAAATGAAGCTGCCGAACAATGGCAGCTACACCAACTACACCAGCCTGAAGCGTCCCTACGTATTGTGGAACGTGGTCGCCACCCCCGAGCTGTCATTGAAACCCCTGCAATGGTGCTTTCCCGTGGCCGGCTGCGTGAACTACCGCGGCTACTACAGCAAGAATGCGGCCCAGGCCTATGCCAGGCAGCTACGGGCCCAGGGCCACGACGTCGAGGTCGGCGGCGTGAGCGCCTATTCAACGCTGGGCTGGTTCAACGATCCGCTGATCTCGACCTTCATTAACTACCCCGACGCCGAACTGGCGCGGCTGATCTTCCACGAGCTGGCGCACCAGGTGGTGTATGTGGCGGGTGATTCGCAGTTCAATGAATCGTTTGCCAGCGCGGTCGAGCAGGCCGGCGTGGAAGCCTGGCTCGAGCGCTTCGGCAACCCGGCCATGAGCCTGGCCTACGAGCGCTACAAGACGCGCAAGACCGACTTCCTGGCGCTGCTGGTGCGCTATCGCAGCGAACTGGAGCGTACCTACAAGAGCATGGTGTCGGACGACGTCAAGCGTGCGACCAAGGCGCGTCTGTTCATCGCACTCAAGGATGATTACCAGGTGCTCAAGGCAAACTGGGGCGGTTATGCCGGCTACGACCGTTTCTTTGCCGAGCCGCTCTCGAATGCCCACCTGGCATCGATCGCCACCTATAACGATTTCGTCCCCGCTTTCCGCAATTTGCTGCGCCGCGAGAAGACCTGGGCCGGTTTTTACCGAGCGGTCAATCGTCTTGCCACGCTGGATAAGGATGCACGCCATGACGCGCTCGAGCGGCTTGGCGCGATCACCGTGCCTGGCGCTATCCTGGTGCAGCGCAGCATCGGTACTTCACCGTAGAGTCCGGGTTCCAATTACGGCGAAAGCGCTTGCGCACAACAGCGCTGCCCGATAGCATCACAACCAGCGATGGCAAAGGCACAAGCTCGCGCGCGCGGCGCATATAAAAACCAGGCCGCTCGACCATAACAATTACTTCGGCAACCCGCGCGTCGTTACCAGCGACAGCGAATTCGAGACAGAGGCGACCGATGGACAAAATTTGGCTGCAGTCATATCCGCTAGGCATGCCTGCGGAGATCAATCCGGATCAGTACCGCTCGCTGGTGCACCTGCTCGAAGAATCGTTCAGCCGGTACGCGGATCGCAACGCCTTTGTGTGCATGGACAAGTTCCTCACATACGGCGAACTCGATAGCTACTCGAAGCGTCTCGGCGCCTGGCTGCAAAGCCGCGGCATGGCGCCCGGCGCGCGGGTGGCGATCATGATGCCGAATGTGCTGCAGTACCCGGTGGCGCTGGCCGCCGTGCTGCGTGCCGGCTACACCGTGGTCAATGTCAATCCGCTCTACACCGCGCGCGAACTCGAACACCAGATCACCGATTCGGGGGCCGAAGCCATCATCGTGCTGGAAAACTTTGCCCACACGGTGCAGCAGGTCAGGAGCAAGACCCCGCTGCGCCATGTGGTGGTGGCCAGCATGGGCGAGATGCTGGGCGGCGTAAAAGGCATGCTGGTCAACTTCGTGGTCCGCAACGTCAAGAAGATGGTGCCCGAGTTTTCGCTGCAGAACATGGTCACCTTCAAGGAAGCGCTGGCGCAGGGCGCGCGCATGCCGTTCCAGCCGGTCGAGAGCAAGGGCAGCGACGTCGCCTTCCTGCAGTACACCGGCGGCACCACGGGCGTCTCGAAAGGCGCCACGCTCACGCACCGCAACGTGATCGCCAACGTGCTGCAAAGCGAGGAATGGTCCAAGCCGGCGCTGGGCGAAGCCGGCGGCGAGCAGGTCACGTATATCTGCGCGCTGCCGCTGTACCATATCTTCGCGCTCACGGCGTGCGCCATGCTGGGCATGCGCACCGGCGCGCTGAACGTGCTGATCGTCAATCCGCGCGACATCCCGGGCTTCGTCAAGGAGCTGGCCAAGTACCGCTTCAACATGCTGCCGGCCGTGAACACGCTCTACAACGCGCTGCTCAACAACCCCGAATTCGCGCACCTCGATTTTTCGGCGCTGCGCGTCTGCAATGGCGGCGGCATGGCGGTGCAGAAGGCGGTGGCCGATAAATGGCGCCAGGTGACCGGCACCGCCATCATCGAGGGCTATGGCTTGTCCGAGACTTCGCCGGTGGCCACCGTCAACCGCTGCGACGTGCAGGAATTCACCGGCAGTATCGGCTTGCCGGTGCCCTCGACCGAGATCGCCATCCTTGATGACGAAGGCCGCGCGCTGGCCATCGGTGAGATGGGCGAAATCGCGATCCGCGGTCCGCAGGTCATGAGCGGCTACTGGAACCGTCCCGACGAAACGGCCAAGGTCATGACGGCCGACGGTTATTTCCGCTCGGGCGACATCGGCGTGATGGACGCGCAGGGGTACGTGAAGATCGTCGACCGCAAGAAGGACATGATCCTGGTGTCGGGCTTCAATGTGTACCCGAACGAACTCGAAGGCGTGATCGCCGGCCATCCGGGCGTGCTCGAATGCGCCGTGGTGGGCGTGCCGGACGAGCATTCGGGCGAAGCGGTCAAGGTGTTCGTGGTCAGGAAAGACCCGGGCCTCACAGCCGACCAGCTGATGGACTTCTGCAAGCAGCAGTTCACCGGCTACAAGAAACCGAAGTACATCGAATTCCGCGACGAGCTGCCGAAGACCAACGTCGGCAAGATCTTGCGGCGCGCCCTGCGTGACGAACAGCGCGAACAGCAGCCAGAGAACAAGCCCGCGCAGGCGGCATAGCAGGGCACGGCGATTCGGCCGGCGAAAGCCGCCCCCGCCGGGCGGCTTTCGCGTTTTATTGGATCAACAAGGAACACAATGGAACAGATGGACAAATTTTGGCTCACGTCATATGAAAAGGGCGTCCCAGCCGATATCGACCCGACCCAGTACCGCTCGCTGACGCATCTGCTGGAGGAGGCATTCCGCAAGTACGCCGAGCGCAAGGCCTACGCCTGCATGGGCAAGTCCATCACCTTCGCCGAACTCGATGCGATGTCGCAGAAGATGGCGGCCTGGCTGCAAAGCCGCGGCCTCAAGCCGGGCGCGCGCGTGGCCATCATGCTGCCCAACGTGCTGCAGTGTCCGGTGGCGCTGGCCGCCGTGCTGCGCGCCGGCTACGTGATCGTCAACGTCAATCCGCTGTACACGCCGCGCGAACTGCAGCACCAGCTGACCGACTCGGGCGCCGAAGCGATCGTGGTGCTCGAGAACTTCGCCCACACGCTGCAGCAGGTGGTGGGCCAGACCCAGGTCAGGCACATCGTGGTGGCGGCAATGGGCGACCTGCTCGGCGCCGTGAAAGGCACGCTGGTCAATCTGGTGGTGCGCAAGGTCAAGAAGCTGGTGCCGCAATGGTCGCTGCCTGGTTCCACCGGCTTCAACCAGGTGCTGTCCGAAGGCGCGCGCGAGACCCTCAAGCCGGTCACCATCGGCCACGACGACATCGCCTTCCTGCAGTACACCGGCGGCACCACCGGGGTGTCGAAAGGCGCGGTGCTGCTGCACCGCCACGTGATCGCCAATGTGCTGCAGAACGAAGCCTGGTTCGGCCCGACCCTGAGCCGCATGCAGCCGGGCGAACAGGCGCAATTTGCCTGCGCGCTGCCGCTGTATCACATCTATGCGCTGACCGTGTGCGCGCTGCTTGGCCTGCGCGTGGGCGGCATGAACCTGTTGATCCCGAACCCGCGCGACATCAAGGGCTTCATCAAGGAGCTCGGCGGCTACCGGATCAACATCTTCCCGGCCGTGAACACGCTCTACAACGGCCTGCTGAACGATCCCGAATTCGCCAGGCTCGATTTCTCCGGCATGATGCTGTGCCCGGGCGGCGGCATGGCGGTGCAAAAGGCGGTGGCCGACAAATGGCTGGCCACCACCGGCGTCACCATCGTCGAAGGTTATGGCTTGTCCGAGACCTCGCCGGTGGTCACCGCCAACCGCTGCGACATCAAAGAATTTTCGGGCACCATCGGTCTGCCGCTGCCGTCGACCGAAATCCGGATCCTGGACGAAGCCGGCAACGGCGTCCCGTTCGGCACCGCCGGCGAGATCGCCGTGCGCGGCCCGCAGGTGATGGCCGGCTACTGGCAGCGCGACGACGAAACGGCCAAGGTCATGACGCCCGACGGCTTCTTCAAGACCGGCGACATCGGCATCATGGACGAACGCGGTTATACCAAGATCGTCGATCGCAAGAAGGACATGATCCTGGTGTCGGGCTTCAATGTGTACCCGAACGAAGTCGAAGGCGTCGTGGCCGCGCTGCCAGGCGTGCTCGAAGTGGCGTGCGTCGGCGTGCCCGATCAGCATTCGGGCGAAGCGGTGAAGCTGTATATCGTCAAGAAGGATGCGGACCTGACGGCCGAGCAGGTCAAGGCGTTCTGCAAGGAGCAGCTCACCGGCTACAAGCGACCCAAGTTCGTCGAGTTCCGCGACACGCTGCCCAAGACGAATGTGGGCAAGATCCTGCGGCGCGAACTGCGCGACGAAAAGCAGCCTGCTGCCTGAACCAGGCGTGCCGCGTAAAAAGGCCGCCGCACCGGCGGCCTTTTTACATGCGTTCTGGCCCGGCCTTGCCGTTGCTGACGCTGAACGAGGCCAGCGTCGCAATCTTCGAGCCAGGCTCGCGCACGTCGTCCAGGCCCATGAAGCGCGTCACGGTTTGCTTCGGCGTCAGCTCCAGCAGCATGTAGCCGCGCTTGTCGCTGCGCCCGTACAGCATGTGTGGATTGTTGGCCACGTGCGCCAGCGTGCGTTCTTGCGGGCGTGAATTCGACGTGACCGACGTGCCGCAGAATTCGGTCGCCACCACCGGATTGGTTCTTGACACCGGCTTGATGAAATCAGGCCGCAGCTCGCACGCATAGAAGCTGTGCACGTCGCCGCCCAGCACCAGCGGATTGCGCGCGGCGGACGCGCGCAGCGATTCGAGCAAGCGCCGCCGCGCCAGCGGATAACCATCCCAGCCATCGGTCCAGACCCGGTTGTCGCCTTCCTTGCGCACCGGCGTGCTGCTCGACTGCGCCATCAGGGTCTGCTGCGCCAGCACGTTCCACTGCGCGCGCGATGATGTCAGGCCGGCGTCGAGCCAGGCCTCTTGCTCGCCCCCCAGCATGGTGCGGCGCGGGTCGCGCAGCGCCTTGCAGTCACGCGCATACAGCGCGTTCGAGCCGCCGCGTCCCGCTTTGGCGCAGGCCTGCAGCGAGCGCGCGTAGCGGTCGTCCAGCACATGGATGCGCGCCAGCTGGCCCCAGTCATAGCGCTGGTGCAGGCGCATCGAGGCGAAGCCGTCGCGCCGCACATTCGGTAGCCGCAGCGGCATGTGCTCGTAGAAGGCCTGGTAGGCCGCCGCCCGGCGCGCCGCGAAGTCAAGCGCCAGGCGTTCGTCGCGCAGGCCCGCGTAGTCGTTGGCCACCTCATGGTCGTCCCAGGTCACGATCCAGGGCGCGGCCTGGTGCGCCGCCTGCAGGTCCGGGTCGCTCTTGTACTGCGCATAGCGGCGCCGGTAGTCGCCCAGCGTGAACGACTCGTGGCTGCGCACTGCGCGCGCCGGATGGCGCAGCTGGTACGGTCCCCACTCATAGATATAGTCGCCCAGGAACAGCACCAGGTCCGGCTCGCTCGCCGCGATGTGGCGGTGGGCGCCGTAGCTGCCGAATTCCCAGTGCTGGCACGAGGCCACCGCCATGCGCAGACGCTGTGGCCGGGCGCCCGCGGCCGGCGCAGTGCGGGTGCGGCCCACCGGACTGACGGCGTTGCCGTGCATGAAGCGGTACCAGTAGCGGCGCTCTGGCTGCAGGCCCCTGACGTCGACGTGCACGCTGTGTCCCAGCTCGGGCAGCGCGCTGGCGCTGCCTCGCGCGACGATCTGGCGAAACGCCTCGTCATGGGCCACCTCCCAGCGCAGCGCCAGCGCCAGCGGCGACGGCGGCGCCGCATCGAGCGGGTCGGCCAGGATGCGGGTCCACAGGATCACCGAATCGGGCAGGGGCGAGCCCGAGGCCACGCCCAGGCTGAACGGGTAGGTGGGGCCGGCATGCGCCCCATGCGCCAGCGTCGCGCCGGCCAGCGCGGCCGACAGGCGCGCGCCCTGCAGCAGAAGCAGGCGGCGTTCGACGTCCATTATGCTCAGCGGTGTGTCACCAGCGATTCGAGCGGCGGCAGCTGGCGCGGCTTGCGATCGGGGCCGGTGGCGACATAGGTCAGGGTCGCCTCGGTCACCTTGACCACGTCGGCCGCCAGGCGGTTGCGCTCTGCATAGACTTCGACAAACACCGTGATCGACGTGTTGCCGACCTTGGTGATGTCGGCGTAGAACGACAGCAAATCGCCCACGAACACCGGGTTCTTGAACAAAAAGGAGTTGACGGCAATGGTGGCCACGCGGCCGTTGGCGCGGCGGGTGGCCGGCAGCGAGCCGGCCAGGTCGACCTGGGCCATGATCCAGCCGCCGAACACGTCGCCATACACATTCGCATCCGATGGCGCCGGCATGACGCGCAATTCGGGCATCTTGCCTGCGGGGAGGCGCACGATGGAGGGCGTGGTGGACTCTGGGGGTACTGCGTTTTCTGGCACGGTCATCTTGAAATCTCGGTAGAAGCTACAATCGTCCCGAATTGAACCATAAATCACGAAGCCCCGTCATGCGCCGCAACTCCAGCTCTGTACCACTCCCCCCCGACAGCAAGAACGTTCCCCGCAATGACTGGGCGACGCTCAAGACCCTGTTCCCCTATCTATGGGTCTATAAATGGCGCGTGATGGCCGCGATGGCGGCGCTGGTCGGCGCCAAGCTGGCCAACGTCGGCGTGCCGCTGGTGCTGAAAAAACTGATCGACGGCCTGGCGATCGACCCGGCGCATCCGCATGCGCTGCTGGTGTTGCCGGTCGGGGTGCTGCTTGCCTACGGCCTGTTGCGGCTGTCGATGACAGTATTCACCGAGCTGCGCGAATTTTTATTTGCGCGCGTCACGCAGCGCGCGGTGCGCACCATCGCGCTGCGTGTGTTCCGCCACCTGCACGCGCTGTCGCTGCGCTTCCACCTGAACCGCCAGACCGGCGGCATGACGCGCGATATCGAGCGCGGCACGCGCGGCGTCAATTCGCTGATCTCGTACTCGCTGTTCAACATCCTGCCGACGCTGGTCGAGATCACGCTGGTGCTGACCTACCTGGTGATCAATTACGACATCTGGTTCAGCATCATCACGGCGGTGGCGCTGGTCTCGTACATCACCTTCACGGTGGTGGTCACCGAATGGCGCACCCACTTCCGGCGCACCATGAACGAGCTCGAATCGAAAGCCTCGACCAAGGCGATCGACTCGCTGCTCAATTACGAGACCGTCAAGTACTTCGGCAACGAGGATTACGAAGCGCGCCGCTACGACGAGGGCCTGAAGAACTACGAGAACGCCGGCGTGCGCTCGCAGACCTCGCTGTCGGTGCTCAACACCGGCCAATCGCTGATCATCGCCACCGCCGTCACCCTGATCCTGTGGCGCGCCACCGAAGGCGTAATCGGCGGCACCATGAGCCTGGGCGACCTGGTGCTGGTCAATACCTTCATGATCCAGCTGTACATGCCGCTCAACTTCCTGGGCGTGATCTACCGCGAGATCAAGCAAAGCCTGGCCGACATGGAGCGCCTGTTCGGCTTACTCGACCAGAACCGCGAAGTGGCCGACGGGGCCACGGCGCTGCCGCTGGTGACAAAAGGCGCGCAGCTCGAGTTCTCGCACGTTCAGTTCAGCTACGAGTCGAACCGCCAGATCCTGTTCGACGTCGATTTCACCATCCCGGCCGGCACCACCACCGCCGTGGTGGGCCACAGCGGCTCGGGCAAGTCGACCCTGTCACGCCTGCTGTTCCGCTTCTATGACGTCAACAGCGGCGCGATCCGCATCGACGGCCAGGACCTGCGCGACGTGACGCAGCAGTCGCTGCGCGCCGCGATCGGCATCGTGCCGCAGGATACGGTGCTGTTCAACGACACCATCGAATACAACATCGCGTATGGCCGGCCCGGCGCCAGCCACGCGGACATCGTGGCGGCCGCGCGCGCGGCGTCGATCCATGATTTCATCGAGAGCCTGCCGGATGGCTATGCCAGCATGGTCGGTGAGCGCGGGTTGAAACTGTCGGGCGGCGAGAAGCAGCGCGTGGCGATCGCGCGCACGCTGCTCAAGAATCCGGCGATCCTGATCTTCGACGAAGCCACGTCGGCGCTCGATTCACGCTCGGAGCAGGCGATTCAGGCCGAGCTGAAAGAGATCGCAAAAAACCGTACCACGCTGGTGATCGCGCACCGCCTGTCGACCATCGCCGACGCGCAGCAGATCATTGTCCTGGACCATGGCCGCATCGTCGAACGCGGCACCCACGGTGCGCTGCTGGCCGAACGCGGCCTGTATGCGCAGATGTGGGAACGGCAGCTGGCGCGGCCAGATGAAGAGGTGGCGTCGCCGCCGTTGGTGTTGAATTCGTAATTCCCGTCGTCCCCGCGAAGGCGGAGACCCAAGTATCGCATCACAGTGAGAACGCATGCGGTGCTGGATCGCTTGCAAACTGGGATCCCCGCCTTCGCGGGGATGACGGATCAAATGGTGCGCACTACGCTCGGCTCGCGGCGATCCGAGCGCATGCGGAAGGTCTTCTGGAGCAACATACAACGTCTCTCCTCGATACGTCTGTTCAAGCGGCGGATCTATCGTCGCATTATGGCTTCTTGTACACCACGCCGTCCTTCATCACAAACTTCACGCTTTCCAGCTGCTTGATGTCAGCCAGCGGATCGCCGTCGACCGCAATGATATCCGCGGCGAAGCCCGGAGCGATGGCGCCCAGGCGTTTTGGCTGGTCGAGCAGGATGGCGGCATTGAGCGTGGCGGCGCGGATCGCGTCGAGCGGCTTCATGCCGGCTTCCACCATGAAGCCGAATTCCCTGGCATTCTCGCCGTGCGGGAACACGCCGGCGTCGGTGCCGAACGCGATCCTGACGCCGGCCTTGTAGGCACGGGCGAAGGTGGCCTGCAGCTGCGGGCCGATCGCCGCCGCCTTCGGGCGCACCAGCGCCGAATAGTAGTTCGGGTCGCGCGCCTTGTCGGCCACGTAGCGCCCGGCCGAGATGGTCGGCACGTACCAGTGGCCGGTTTTCTTGAACAGCGCCAGCACTTCGTCGTCCATCATGGTGCCGTGCTCGATCGAATCGACGCCGGCACGCAGCGCGCGCTTCATGCCTTCGGCGCCGTGGGCGTGGGCCGCCACCCGGAAACCGTAGTCCCTGGCGGTATCGACCACGGCGCGCAGTTCGTCCTCGGTGTACTGCGAATTCTGGCCGTTGGCGGCCTGGCTCAGCACCCCGCCGGTGGCGGTGATCTTGATCAGGTCCGCGCCTTCCTTGTAGCGCGCCCGCACTGCCTGGCGCGCCGCTTCCGGGCTGTCGACGACACCCTCTTGCGGGCCGGGCGGACCGATCTTCTCGCTCAGGAAGTGCGACAGGTTGTTGGTCGGGTCGGCGTGTCCGCCGGTGGTGGCGATCGATTTACCGGCGGTGAACATGCGCGGGCCGGGAATCTCGCCGGCCGCGATCGCGCGCTTGAGCGCGATGTTCAGGCCATCGGCCGCGCCCAGGTCGCGCACTGTGGTGAAGCCCGCCATCAGGGTGCGCTCGGCGTACTTGACCGAGCGGTAGGCCATGTCGGCCGGGTCGGCCGTGAGGCGGTCGCGGTATGCCGCCACCACCGGCTGGGTTTCGCTGGTCAGGTGCACATGCATGTCGATCAGGCCGGGCAGGCAGGTGTGGCGCGAGAGGTCGATGTTGCCGCTGGCCTGCGTCAGCGGGCCGATCGACTTGATGCTGCCATCTTCGATCACGATGCTGACGCGCTCACGCCAGGCGCCGCTCTGCACATCGAGCAGGCGCCCGCAATCGACCGTTTGGGTGGCGGCGTGGGCACTGTTCAGGACCAGCAGGACACTGGCGGCAACCATCTGTTTCATCTCTCGCTCCTTGTTATGGTGATAAAAAAAAGGCCTTCCATCGAGGGAAGGCCTTGGGGTTCTTGCGGCACCTGGCTGCGCCTCAGCGCAGCGGTGCGATCGCCGGGTCCTTGTTCGGTTCCGCCAGGTCGCCTTCCCATTTGGCGACAACCGCGGTGGCGATGCCGTTGCCGATCACGTTGGTGGCCGAACGCGCCATGTCCAGGAAGTGGTCGATCGCCAGCAGCAGCAGCAGGCCGGCTTCAGGAATCTTGAACTGCGACAGCGTTGCGGCAATCACCACCAGCGACGCGCGTGGCACGCCGGCCATGCCCTTCGAGGTCAGCATCAACACCAGCATCATCGTGATCTGGGTCGACATCGACAGTTCGATGCCGTAGGCCTGGGCGATGAAGACGGCGGCGAAGGTGCAGTACATCATCGAGCCATCGAGGTTGAACGAGTAGCCGATCGGCAGCACGAACGAGGCCAGGCGGTTCTTGACGCCGAAGCGCTCGAGCGCTTCCAGGGTTTTCGGGAACGCCGCTTCCGACGAGGCGGTCGAGAAGGCCAGCAGGGTCGGGCCGCGCAGTTCGGAGATCAGGCGCAGAATGCGCGGGCCAATGAAGGCCATGCCGATACCGATCAAGACCACCCACAGCAGCGCGATGCCGAAGTAGAACTGGGCCATGAAGATGCCGTAGGTCGACAGCACACCCAGGCCGCTCTTGGCGATGATGCCGGCCACCGCCGCGAACACCGCGATCGGCGCGAAGTTCATCACGTAGCCGGTAACCTTGAGCATGATGTGGGCGACGCCGTCGATGGCGTCGATCAGCGGCGTGGCGCGCGCGCCGACAGCGGCGGCGGCGGTGCCGAAGAACACCGAGAACACCACGATCTGCAAAATCTCGTTCCTGGCCATGCCGTCGGCGATCGAGACCGGCACCAGGTGGGTGATGAAGTCTTTCATCGTCAGGCTGGTGGTGGTGATGCCCGATTCGGCGCCGATCGGCGGCATCATGCCGGCTGCGAACAGTGCGTCGCCAGGACGGAACAGGTTCACCAGGATCAGGCCCAGCGACAGCGAAATGAGCGATGCAATCACGAACCAGCCCAGCGCCTTGACGCCGATGCGGCCCACTTCCTTGGCGTCGCCCATCCTGGCGATGCCCACCACCAGGGTCGCGAACACCAGCGGCGCGATGATCATCTTGATCAGGCGGAGGAACAGGGTAGTAATCAGGGACATCGTGTCCGAGAAGCCAAGCGCGCCGGCTTCGTCGGTGTTGCCGTTGACCAGATAGCCGACCACGATCCCGATCACCAGCGCGATCATGATGTAGGTGGTCAGGCGATTTCGATTGTTCATAACTGCTTCCTGTCTTGTGGACCTGTGCAGAGCCAGCGGCAACGGGTGGCGCTGTCGCTGGCACGATGTTGGTGCTGGCTGTCGAGGGAGCGAAGTGGCAAATCCGGGCCAGTTCGTTCTGAAGATTATGGCAAGTTTCGCAGTATCCGTGGCGCTGTTTGTGCTGTCAAGCATGCTTACATGTCATCCGTATGGACGCCACTTCGGTACGCGCGGCGCTCCTCTCGGGGCCCGGCGCGGGTAAAATGGCGCATTCGTTTTTCGAGAGCCGCCATGTCCACCATCGAGATCCCCGACACCATCACCATCACCCGTCCAGACGACTGGCACCTGCACCTGCGCGACGGCGCGGCGATGGCCAGCGTGCTGCCGCACAGCGCGCGCCAGTTCGGCCGCGCGATCGTGATGCCGAACCTGCGCCCGCCCGTCACCACCGCCGCCATGGCGCTGGACTACCGCGCCCGCATCCTGGCTGCGCTGCCGGAGGGCTTGGCCTTTGAGCCCCTGATGACGCTGTACCTGACCGACAATACCGATCCGGACGAGATCCGGCGCGCGCAAGACACGGGCTTCATCCACGCGGTCAAGCTGTACCCGGCCGGCGCCACCACCAATTCGGACGCCGGCGTGACCGACCTGAAAAAGTGCTACAAGACGCTCGAAGTGATGCAGGAAATCGGCATGCCGCTGCTGGTGCACGGCGAAGTCACCGACAACGACATCGACCTGTTCGACCGCGAAGCCGTGTTCATCGAGCGCGTGATGCGCCCGCTGCGGCGCGACATGCCGGCGCTGGCCGTGGTGTTCGAGCACATCACCACCAAGGACGCGGCCCAGTACGTGGCCGAAGCGGAAGGCCCGATCGCGGCCACCATCACCGCCCACCACCTGCTGTACAACCGCAACGAGATCTTCCGCGGCGGGATTCGTCCGCACTTCTACTGCCTGCCGGTGCTCAAGCGCGAAGAACACCGGCTGGCACTGGTCACTGCCGCCACCAGCGGTGACGAGCGCTTCTTCCTCGGCACCGACTCTGCCCCGCACGCGGTGCACACCAAGTACGCCGCCTGCGGCTGCGCCGGCTGCTACACCGCGCTGCACGCGATGGAGATGTATACCGAAGCGTTCGCGCAGGCCGGTGCGCTCGACAAGCTGGAAACCTTCGCCAGCTTCAACGGCCCGGCGTTCTACAACCTGCCGCGCAACGAGGGCACGATCACCCTCAAGCGCGAAAGCTGGACCCTGCCCGAATCGGTGCCGATGGCCGAGCACCAGCTGGTGCCGCTCAACGCCGGCGAGACCATCAACTGGAAGATGGTCTAACGTCGACGATGTTGCCGAACATCGACTGGGCGCAGCCGTGGTTCGACGCGGTGCGCCCGGCCGTCGAGCGCGCCGCGCCGCCGCATGATGGTTTCATCGACGCCTTCAACACGGCCGCCGCGCAGTGCGGCCTGCGCAACCATGCCGGTCTGCCGCTGCGCTTCGTGCCACAGGCCGCGCTGCCCGAAGGGGTCGCCTACGAGGCCTTCATCAGTGCGACCGGAAACGTCCCGACCCGCGATAATCTGCATGATTTCTTCAACGCGCTGGTGTGGCAGAGTTACCCGCTGGTCAAGCGCGCGCTCAATGCGCTGCAGGCGGCGCAGATTGCGCGTGACGGCGTCGGCAAGTCGCGTGGACCGGCGCGCGACGCCGCCACCATCTTCGACGAGAACGCCGCGCTGCTGGTGGTGCGGGGCAGTGACGCCGGGCGCGCCCTGGTCGAGGATCTGCGCGCGCACCGCTGGCTCGCAGCGCTGTATGAAAAACGCGCGCTGTTCGGGCGCGACGCCGAGGTCTGGCTGTTCGGCCACGCGCTGATGGAAAAGCTGGTGGCGCCGCGCAAGGCGATCACGGCGCATACACGCGTGGTGTTTGCCGGCGACGACTATTTCGCGCTTGATCCTGACGCGCGCCTCGCCTGGCTCGACCGCACGCTGGCGGCAACGCTGGCGCATCAAGGCCTGGAGGCATCGGCCATGACGCCGCTGCAGGTGCTGGGCGTGCCGGGCTGGTGGCCGGGGCAGACCGAAGAATTTTATCTGGATACAACTGTATTTCGTCCCAAGCGGACGGCTTGATTGGAGAAGTTTCATGGCTGAAGCGGTACGCTGGGGGATTATCGGCACGGGCAAGATCGCGCGCGCCTTCGCCACTGCGCTCAAGGACGTGCCGGGTGCGGTGCTGGCTGGCGTGGCCTCGCGCAGCCAGGACAAGGCCGCTGCCTTCGGCCTCGACTTCGGCGCGCGCTCTGCCTACGGCTCGTACGAGGCGCTGGTGCAGGCAAATGACATCGACCTGGTGTACATCGGCACGCCGCATCCGCAACATGCCGACAACGCCTTGATGGCGCTGCGCGCCGGCAAGGGCGTGCTGTGCGAAAAGCCGTTCACCATGAACCTGCGTGAAGCCGAGCAGGTGGTCACGCTGGCGCGCTCGAAGCGCCTGTTCCTGATGGAGGCGATGTGGACGCGTTACCTGCCCGCCTACCAGCAGGTCAAGCGCATCCTGGCCTCTGGCGAAATCGGTACGCCGCGCCAGGTGGTGGCCGACTTCGGCTTCGCCGCCAGCTTCGGCCCCGAGCACCGCGTGTTCAACCCTGCGCTCGGCGGCGGCGCGCTGCTCGACCTTGGCATCTATCCGCTGTCGGTGGCCGCCGGCCTGCTCGGCCCTGTGCTCGAGGTGCGCGCCCAGGCCGAGATGGGCGCGACCGGGGTCGACGTGCAGACCGGCTTCATGCTCAAGCACGCGGGCGGCGCCATGTCGGTCTGCAGCTGCTCGTTCCTGGCGCGTTCGCCGGCCGAACTGACCGTGGCCGGCGAGCTGGGACAGGTGCGCATGAACACCATGTTCCACCGCGCCACCTCGGTCACCGTGAAGCTGGCCGATGGCGCCGAACGCACGATCGAGACGCCCTACCTGGGCAACGGCTACGTGCACGAAATCATCGAAGCCCAGCGCTGCTGGCGCGAAGGCCTGCTCGAAAGCCCGGCCATGCCGCTCAAGGAAACGCTGGCGCTGATGGGCGTGATGGACGAGATCCGGCGCCAGATCGGCTTGCGCTACGAGGCCGACCGCGCGCGCTGAAAGGCAGGCACAGGCGCAGGCGATAAACGCATGCGTCATTGAAATACAACTCACTGGAGAATGCATGAAACGTGATCCCCGATCGTCCAGCCGGATGCGGCGCCTGACGCCACGCCAGCGCAAGAAGCTGCATGTCGGCGAATTTCAGGAACACAGCTTCGATGTCGAAATCGAATTTCGCAGCCCGTTGGGTGACGCGCCGCATTCGGCATTCATCGATGACTTTTTCGGTTTCCTCGAGCAGAAAAATATGTTGGGAGGGGGCTTCGGCGGCAGCCAAAAGATCGGCAAGGCCCATGGCGTGGTTGTCATGATCGGGCGCGGCTCGCCAACCGAGCAGGATCGCGAAGCGGTGGTGCAGTGGCTGCGCAGCCGTTCAGAAGTCAGCAATGCACGCGCCCTGGATTTCAAGGATGCGTGGCACGACCACGGGTTCTGACGACGCCAGCTTTCGGGGCGGCGGTGTGCCGGTCGCCTTCGGCGAGTTCTTGCTTGCCATCGCAATGCATTTCCCGAAACAGCGCCGGCCCGAGTCCGAATCGGCGCGTGAACGCCTTTGAAAACTGGCCCGGGGTCGCATAGCCGGTCTGCGCCGCGATCTCCTTGAGCATCAGCGGCGACTGCAGTAACTGGCGCGCATGGTCGAGCCGCAGCGTCTCGACGAAATGCGCCGGCGTGGCGCCCATCGCGGCGCTGAAACGGCGGTGAAAATTACGCGGCGACATGCCGGCCTGCGCGGCCAGCCGTTCCACCGTCAGCGCGTCATCGAGCCGCGCGCGCATCCATTCCACAAGGCCCGCGAAGCGCGCGTCCTGTTTTGCCTGCGCCGCCAGCACGGGGCTGAACTGCGACTGATAGCCCGGGCGGCGCGCGTACAGCACCAGCCGCCGCGCGATCGTGTTTGCTACCAGGTCACCGAGGTCGCGCGCCACCAGCGCCAGGCACATGTCGATACCGGTGCTCACGCCGGCCGAGGTCCACACCCCATCGTCTTCCACATACAGCGCATTGGCGTCCACCTCGAGCTCGGGATAGCGCCGCGCCAGGATGCCGGTGGCTTCCCAATGCGTGGCCACGCGCCGCTCGCCGAGCAGGCCGCAGGCCGCCAGCACGAAGGCGCCGGTGCAGATCGAGCCGTAGCGGCGCGCCTTGCGCGCCGCGCGGGCCAGCCAGGCGCGCGCGGCCGCGTCGCCCGCCAAGGCTTGCAGGCCGTCCTTGTTGCCGCCGGCGACCAGCACCGTATCCATGGCGCCGGGTTTGAGCGTGGCCAGCGGCTCGCTCAACAAGGCCATGCCGCAGTTGCTGGTGACCGCGCCACCGCGCAGCGAGACGATGCGCACGCGGTAGAACGGGCGCCCGGCGGCATCGTTGGCGGCCCCGAACACGGCAGCCGGGCCGCTGACGTCGAGCACCTGCACGCCATCGAAGACGAGCAGGGCGACCTGGCGCAGGGGAGATGGCGGCATTGGCAGGATTACACGCAAAGTTGGCATTGCCGCCAATGCTACCGCGTTCCTAGAATAGCGTCACCCTCACGATGGAGCCGCTCATGGACAACCCGCTGCAGATTGGATTTCTGCTGTTCCCGAACCTGACCCAGCTCGACCTGACCGGCCCGGCCCAGGTGCTCAGCCGCGTACCCGGCGCGCGCACCCACCTGGTGTGGAAGACGCTTGATGCGGTGCCGACCGACGTCGGCTTCAGCATCAATCCGACCACCACCTTCGACGCCTGTCCGCCGCTCGACGTGCTGTGCGTGCCGGGCGGCTTCGGCATCGAAGCGCTGCTCGAGGATCGCGACACGCTCGACTTCCTGCGTCGCCAGGGCGCCGGCGCGCGCTATGTGACGTCGGTCTGCAACGGCGCGCTGGTGCTGGGCGCGGCCGGGCTGCTGCAGGGTTATCGCTCGGCGTGCCACTGGATGTGGCTACCGTTCCTGACGCGCTTTGGCGCCGAGCCGGTGGCCGAGCGCATCGTGCGCGACCGCAACCGGATCTCGGGCGGCGGCGTCACGGCGGGGATCGACTTCGGGTTCGCGCTGGCGGCCGAACTGGCCGGCGAGGAGGTGGCCAGGACAATCCAGCTGGCGCTGGAATACGATCCGCAGCCGCCGTTTGCGGCCGGTTCGCCGCAGACTGCCGGGCCCGAGATCGTGGCGCGCCTGCGCGCCTTGCAGGGCGCGCGGCTGGAGCGGGTCGAGCCCGCGCTGGCGCGGGCGGCAGCGGCGCTGGCCGGTGCAAATGTGACGTCTGTATATTGACAGCCTGTCCGGCACGACGAATACTTAAACGGATCGATTGACCACGTTTTCCGCTCCGGAGTTT
>Ga0308160_10002191_pt1 | contig 24407 bp, 20 predicted proteins | sample PhyFR1_FD_201036 | JGI IMG/M metagenome (GOLD analysis project Ga0308160, IMG submission 201036) | Phyllosphere microbial communities from UC Gill Tract Community Farm, Albany, California, United States - DLSLF.R1 | ecosystem: Host-associated > Plants > Phyllosphere > Unclassified | place: USA... | reverse complement strand
TTGCCGCAAATCTGCATCGTTGTTCTCGCGGCAACGCTGGCGCAGTCCGCTCAGCGCGCGGGCCATGCTCGCCTGCACCTTGTTCGGCGCTTGCGCAGCGCTGGCGATCGGCGCGGCGACGCCGTAATTGGCGCCATGCTCGGAGCAATCCGGGGTCGCGTTGCAGGTCCACGAGCGGCGCCGTCGGCCTTGATCGATGGCGGGCCGGCGAGCGTTGCTACCACGGCTCTGGTCGCCCGCTACTGGATGAGATAGGCGCTTGGCGCATCGCTGGCCTGATGCAGCGACGCGATGGCCTCCATTCGGCGTTGGATGCGATCGCCGATATCGAATGCACCGCCTGCTGCGCTCCGGCGCAATGTCGGCGCGCGGCCGCGCTTGCCATAGGCAATATCCGAGCGTATCCCGGCCTAGCGACCAGCGACCAGCGACCAGCGACCAGCGACTCAAAGGCTCAGCGCGGCAGCCGCGCGGCCAGCTTGCCCAGCCGCCGCATCGCGCTTTCCAGGGTTTCGCTCCACGGCTGGCCGCAGGTCAGGCGCAGGTGGTCGGCGTAGTCGCCGCGGCTGGAATACAGGTGCCCGGGCGAGGTGCCGATGCCTGCGGCCAGCGCCGCCTCGAACAGGGCCTGGCCGCTGCCGCCGTCGGCCAGTTGCAGCCACAGCGACAGCCCGCCGGCCGGATCGCCGACCCGGGTGCCGGCGGGCCAATGCCGCACGATCGCCTCGCGCAGGCGCTGGCCGTTGTCTGCCAGGGTGCGGCGCAGCTTGCGCAGGTGCCGTTCCAGATCGTGCTGGGCCAGGTAGTCGGCCAGCGCCAGCTGCGGCAGGCTGGCGCCGCCGACGGTGGAGAAGTACTTGGCGCGGACCAGCGCGTCGGTCCATTCGCCGCCGAGCAGCCAGCCCACGCGCAGGCCCGGCGCCAGCACCTTGGAGAACGAGCCGCAGGTGATCACGTTGCCATGCGTATCGAAGTGGCGCAGCGGACGCGGGCGCTGCCCGGACCAAGCCAGCTCGCCGTAGATGTCGTCCTCGATCACCACGGTGCCGTGGCGCGCGCAGCTGTCGAGCAGGGCGCGCTTGGCGCTGTCGGGGGTGAGGCTGCCGAGCGGATTGTTGAAGTTGGGCACCAGCACCGCCGCGCGCGCCGGGGTGCGTTGCAGCAGCGCGTCCAGGCGCGCGGCGTCGATGCCGTGGCCGGCGCGGTTGGGCACTTCCAGCACCTTCAGCCGCAGCGCCGCGACCGCCTGCAGGATGCCGTGGTAGGTCGGCGTTTCCACCAGCACCACGTCGCCGGGTGCGGTCAGCGTGCGCAACGCCAGGCTGATCGCCTCCATCGCGCCGGCGGTCACCACCACTTCGTCCGCCGCCACCGTGCTGGCGCAGTGCGCGTAGCGCTGCGCGATCTGCCGGCGCAGCGCGGCGTGGCCTTGCGGCGGTGCGTAGTCGAGTGCGACCGCGCGATGGCGGCGCAGCTGTCGCGCCAGCGCGGCGGCGAGATGTGCGGCAGGCAGCAGCGCCGGCGCCGGGGTGGCGGTGTGCAGCGGGACCAGGTCCGAGCGCGCGAGCATGTCGAGCACGCCCTGCAGCGCCGGGTTGTCGACCATGCCCGGGGTGCGCCGCCGCATCGGCGCCGGCAGCGGCGGCAACGATTCCGTTGCGGCACGCACGAAATAGCCCGAACGCGGCCGCGCCTGCACCCGTCCTTCGCGTTCCAGCTGCAGGCAGGCCTGCACCGCGGTGGCGGTGCTGATGCCGTGGTTGGCGGCCAGCTGACGGATCGACGGCAGGCGCTCGCCGGCGCGCAGCGTGCCGCGCTCGATCTGCGCGCGCAGCTGCACGGCGAGCGATTCGTACAAGAGCATGCGGTCACCTCATCTGTATCGGTCTACTTACAGCGTATCTGAATCTGTACTGGTCGGGGACGGCGCTGCACACTGGTCCTGTGCCGGCCACCGTGTCGGCGTTCCCATTGTTTGCGAGGCCGGCCATGCCGCTTTCCGTGTTCGTCGTCGATGCCTTCACCACGGTCCGCTTCAAGGGCAATCCCGCCGCGGTGGTGCCGCTGCAGGCCTGGCTGCCGGATGCGCTGATGCAGGCCATCGCCAGCGAGAACAACCTGTCGGAGACCGCGTTCTTCGTGCGCGATGCCGATGGCGTGTTCGCGATCCGCTGGTTCTCGCCGCTGAAGGAAGTCGGCTTCTGCGGCCATGCGACGCTGGCCAGTGCGTTCGTGATCGCCACCCAGCAACTGGCACCGTTCCCGCTGCGCTTGCGTGCGGCCGCAGTCGGCGAACTCGGTGTGGAGCGGCTCGCCGACGGCAGCTTCGAGATGCGCTTTCCGAATCAGGCGCCGGCCTTGTTGGCGTCGGTGCCGCAGGCCTTGTTCGATGCCTTGTCGATCGCGCCGCAGGCGGTCTACGCCAACCAGCAGGCGTACATCGCGGTGTACGCGGACGAGCGCCAGGTGCGCGAGGTGGTGCCGGATCTGGCGCGAATGCTGGCGCTCGCGCCGCGCGATGTCGCGGTGACTGCGCCCGGCAGCGGCCACGATTTCGTGTCGCGCTATTTCTGGCCGGCCAATGGCGGCGCCGAGGATCCGGTGACCGGCTCGATCCATGCCGCGCTGGCGCCGTTGTGGGCGCAGGCGCTGGGCAAGGCGCAGTTGACCGCGCTGCAGGCCTCGGCGCGTGGCGGCGAGCTCGGGTGCCGGGTCGAGGCGCAGTACGTGTATGTCCGCGGCAGCGCGGTGCAGTACCTGCACGGGACGATCACCTTGTGAGCACGACCGTCGCCGTTTCCGCTGGCGCCACGCGGCGCGCGCTGTGGCAGTTGTTGCTGGCCGAAGTGCTGATCGGCTCGGTCGGCGTGTTCGTGCACGAGAGCGGGCAGGACCCGGTGACCGCGGTGTTCTACCGCTGCCTGTTCGGCGCGTTGTTCCTCACCGTGTGCGGGCTGCTCGGCGGCCAGCTGCGCGGGCTGTGGCGCGAGCGCCGGTTGCTGCGCGATGCCGCGATCAGCGGTGTGCTGCTGGTGCTGAACTGGGTGGCGCTGTTCGCCGGCATGGCGCGCTCGTCGATCGGCGTGGCGACGATGGTCTATCACGTGTTCCCGTTCGTGATACTGATCCTGGCCGCGATGCTGCAAGGCGAGCGCACGCGCCGCAGCGACCTGGGCTGGACGCTGCTGGCCTTCGTCGGCGTGGCCTGCTCGGCGGATCCGGCGCGGCTGTGGCATACCGCCGATCGCGGCTACCTGCTCGGCATCGCGCTGACCTTGCTGGCGGCGCTGCTGTGCGGCGCGTCGTTGTTGATGTCGCGGCGCATCAGCCGCGAGCGGCCGCTGGCGGTGGTGACGGTGCAGTGCTGGGTGGGCACGCTGCTGCTGGCGGGATTTTCCAGCGGCAGCGCATTGCATCCGGGCATGCACTGGCTGTGGCTGGTCGGGCTGGGGGTGATCCACAGCGGTATCGTCTACGTGCTGTTCTACTCGTCCTACCGGCACCTGCACGTGGCCACGATCGCGATCCTGGCGTTCGTGTACCCGCTGGTCACCTTGCTGCTGGATTTCCTGCTGTACGGTCACCGGCTGGTGCCGGTGCAATGGCTGGGCCTGGCGCTGATCGTGCTCGGCACGCTGGCGGTGAACCTGAAATGGCGTTGGCCGCAGCGCGCGGCAGGCGCGGCGGCGGGCGGCGTAGTGCCTTAGATAGATCTCATTGCAATCGGCGAAGCACTGTAGGAGCGGCTTCAGCCGCGACAGACTTCTCCAGCAAGGCCTGTCGTGATTGAAGTCGCTCCTACGGGTGTCATCGCCTGCACCAAGGCTGCTCTAGCCGATCCACGTCGTCGCGGGCATGCGGCGACGCGCTCAACGCACGTTGCGCAATTCCCAGCCGTTGCCGGCAAGCAGGCGCATGCGTTGCTTGAGGATGTCGCCGGGAATGCTGGTGGTGGCGACCAGGTCGATGCGCAGGTCGTCCTGCTTGCCGCTGACCGTGGCGGCTGCATCGACCACGCCCAGCGACGGGTCCACGTCGTCCGGTTCCGGCTGCAGCGCGCGCCAGCGCTCGAACCAGGCGGGGCTGCTCAAGGCCTGCTGCAACTGCTCGGCGAAGGCGTCCGCGCCGTTGGCGCTGAAGCTGAGCGAGGGCTCGCTGCCGCGTGCGCGGGCGGGGTCGGGCAAGCTGATCGAATAGGTCACGGCCATGGCGGTTCCTCTGGAGCGGTGCGGCGCAGCCTAGCAGGCGGCGTCGTGAGTGGGCTGTCTACACCGGAGACGTTGTAGGAGCGGCTTCAGCCGCGACAAGCTGCGGATAGAACCTGTCGCGGCTGAAGCCGCTCCTACAACAAGCAACAAGATTCGCCCGCAAGCCTTAGGCGAACGCATGCGGCCCATCGGCGAAACCCAGGGTGAGTGCGCCCTTGCCGACGTTGACCATGCCGGTCAGGCTCATCACGCTTTCCAGCACCTCCACCGCCTGCGCCTCACAGACCTGGCGCAGTGCCGCGTAGCCGGGCAGGGCGCGCAGTTCGCTCAGTTCGCCGCCGTAGCTCAGGCACAGCGTCGGCGTCATCAGCCCGGCGGCGACGCGCTTGCCGACGAACTCGAACAGCTTCTGCACCGCGGCGTCGAAACCCTTGATCTTGGCCACCGGCGCGGTGTCGCCGCGATAGCCGTGCAGCACCGGCTTGATGTCCAGCGCGGTGCCGAGCGCGGCGCTGATCAGGCCGACGCTGCGGTCGCCCTTGCTGCGCGCGCGGGCGCGCATGTAGTACAGGTCGCGGGTGATCATGTAGCCGTGCACGTTGCCGGCCAGTTCCTCCAGCCGTTCGCGGATCGCCTGCACGCTGGCCCCGGCCGCGCGCAGGCGTACCGCCTCCACCGCGGTCACCGCCTGCGCGGCGAACAGGTTCTGCGTGTCGATCACCCGCAGCGCGAACGGCGAGGTGTGCCCGGCGGCCTGCCGGATCGGCTTGTAGTCGTTGAGGATGGCGAAGCTGGCCTGCAGCGCATGCTGGTGGATCGGGCTGCGGGTCTTGGTGATGGTCATGCAGAACACGTGGTCGTAGTCGATCACCAGCCGGCTCAGGAACAGCTCGCGTATCTGCGCGACGCTGAACGGAATGGTCTCCGCTTCGGCGCCGTGCTCGGCCACGTGCGCATGCAGGAAGCTGAGCGTGGCTTCCTCGTCGCGATGGTCGGCCAGCACCGCCTCGCCGATGCGTACGCTGATCGGCAGCAACACGATGTTGTTGTCTGCGATGTAGTCCTGCGGCAAGTCGCAGGCAGAATCCACCACGATCCCGATACGCATCTGGCCCCCTCCGGCGTTGCGCCTCGTCAGTACCGGCTAGGTTAGCGCAGACGCCTGGCGACGTCGCGGCCGGCTCAGCCGCCGCGCTGTACGGCGACCGGCAACGCCGCCAGCCGCGCCATCTCGCCGCGCTGCAGCAGCTGCGGATCGGCCAGCAGCGCCTGCATCAGCGGATGCGCATCGTTGCCCCACAGCAGGGTCTCGCCGATCTGCAGCGTCGGCACGCCGAACACGCCGGCGGCGATGGCCTGTTCGGTATTGGCGCGCAACTGCGCCTTGACCTGCGGATCGCCGACGGCAGCGGCCGCATCGGCGATGCCCAGCGCCTGCGCCACTGGCGCCAGTGCGGTGGCATCGTCGCCGGCGTGGCCGTCGCGCCACAGCCAATCGAACAGCGCGTCGATCGCCTGCGGCGTGCTGCCAGCGGCGATGCACAGCCGCAGCGCCGCCAGCGGATTGAACGGATGCGCCGGCGGAAACCGCAGCGGCACGCCTTCCTGCTGCGCCTGCCATTGCACGAACTGGTAGGTGAAGCTGCGTTTGTGCGGGATCTCCGCCGGTCCGCGCGTGTGCAGATGCTGCAGCACCGCGCCGAACACGATCGGCACTGACTCGATCCGCGCGAACTCCGGCAGCGCCTTGAGCTTGTGCCAGTGCAGATAGGAAAACGGCGAGACGAAATCGAAATACCAGCGCAGGCGCATGAGCGCGCTCCGGTCGGGGATGCGCCAGCTTACTCGCCTGCCGCTATGCGGCGCAGCGTGTTGCACTGCGGCGCATGCCGCGTTCGTGCGCGTGTTGCGACCGGTACGCTGGACGCTGCGGTAGACAATGCGTCGCCGCCGATCTCGATGGCATGTGGGAACTGGGAACGCGCGCACGCTGCACGCCTCGATCGCGTGGCGCTATTTCCGCAGCGCATGCCGCCAGGCGTTCTTCGCATAGCTCGTGCCGCGACGGTCTTGCTAGCGTCCGCCGCGACAGCACCTCCGCTGCCGTGCCTGCCGACCTCCTGGGAGAAACCGAACATGCATGATGTCCAGATCGCTCCGATCGCCGCACCGCATCTGCGCGCCGCCGTGCCACGCGCGCGCTTGCGCCGGCGCCTGCTGCAGGCGTTGTTCGCCGTATCGTGCCTGGCGGCCGCGCCGCTGGCCTTGGCCGGGCCTTACAAGATCTTCGGCAACCACTATGCGTGGGTCAACAATTTCAACGATCCCAACAATGGCATCCAGGGCACGTTCGGCACCGGCAGCACACCGGAGCTGAGGGTCACCTTCAATTTCGCCAACTCCAGTCTGTATGGGTATCCGGCGATCGTGCGCGGCTGGCACTACGACTGGAATCCGACCAGCGATACCTTGTTCCCGCGGCAGGTGTCGTCGCTGAGCACGATCCCGGTCAAGTTCAACTACAGCGCCGGCGGCAGCAACTTGGGCGGCGATTTCGCCTACGACCTGTTCTTCCGCCACGACACCAGCAAGGGCGTGCCGCAGCTGGAAGTGATGATCTGGGGCGGGCACAACTCCTGGCCGATCGGCACGCTCAGCGCCAGCAACGTGATCAGCGCCGGCGGCTATACCTTCGACCTGTGGGAAGGCAACAACAGCGCCGCCGGCTACTACGTCTACACCTTCATCCCGCACGGCACCGCCGGCCAGCCCAACCTTCCCACCAGCGGCAACCTCAACGTCGACGTCAAGCCGTTCCTGAACTGGCTGCAGGCCAACCGCAGCAAGGACGGCCGCTACAGCAACGCGCTGTACCTGCATGTGGTCGAGGCCGGCTTCGAGGTGGTGCGCGGCAACGGCTGGGCCAAGGTCAGCGCGACCATCGACGCGCATTGAGTCGCGCGCCGCAGCGACGGCCAGGCCGGGCCCTCGCCGCCATGGCGGGAAGTTCCCGGCATCGATGCTGGCGCGCCGGTAATAGCCGGCGCCAGCGGAGCGGACCGGAGCGCCGCACTTGTCGTCGCGGCGCAACCGCGGACGCTTGCAGAGCAGCAGCCGGGCCACGCTGCGTGTCGCGACGTCCTGCGTCGCGGCACGCACCGCCTGCACCGCTCGCGCGCTACTGCGTATACGCCCGCGGCAGCGTGCCGGCCTGCTTCATGTAGCGGTCGCGCAGTTCGGTCTGGCGCGAACGCATCGGCATCGCGCGGCCGCCCAGCCAGACCTGCTCGGCGTAGTGGGCCACGTCCAGTGGATCGCCTTCCCACAGCACCAGGTCGGCGAGTTTGCCGGGAGCGATGCTGCCGAGCTTGTCGCCCACGCCCAGCGCTTCGGCCGGGACCCGGGTCAGGCCGGCCAGGCCGTCTTCCCAGGGCAGGCCGTGCGCTACCGCGTTGCCGGCCAGCTGGCGCTGCTTGCGCGCGTTGTGCGAGCCGTCGCCGCCCTGGGTGAAGCTCACTGCGACGCCGGCCGCATGCAGGCGCGCGGCGTTCTCCAGGGTGGCGCCGATCTGGTCGAAGCTGGCCGGCAGGTCGTCCAGCGCGTTGACGAACACCGGCACCTGCGCCCTGGCCAGTTCCGGCGCCAGTTTCCACGCCTCGTCGCCGCCGGCGATGGCGATGCGCACCTTCTCGCGTTGCGCCCAGCGCAGCAGCTGGCGGATGTCGGCGGCGCGGTTCACCGCCACCACGATGCGTCCCTGGCCGGCCAGGTACCTGGCCAGCACGGCGCGCCCGGCCGGGGTCAGCAAGGCATGCGGCGAGTCGGCCGGCATGCGTCCGCGCGCTTCGGCCACCAACTGGTCGAGCAGCAGCCATTGCGCGGCGCGCGACTTGCCGCTCAGTTCCAGCGCGTCGCTGCCCAGGCGCACGTACAGCGCGCGCGGGCCGATCGGGTCGGCGCCGCCGTCCAGGCGCATCACCGCGCCCTGGCCGGCGATGAAGGCGCCGCCGCTGTTGGCGCCGAGCGCGGTGAAGCCGATGCCCTCCACGCGTGCGACCGGGATCAGCACCGAGTCGGGGTTGTAGGCCAGGGTCACGTCGAACTCCGGGCGCATCGGCTGGTCGTGCGGCAGGCTCAGCGCGCTGTCCACGGTGGAGGACTCGCCGGACACTTCCTCGATACCGATCTCGGTGATGCCGCCGAACAGCGCGGGAGTCAGCGGGCGGCCCTTGGCCTCGATCACGGCGACGCCGGCCGGTGCCGCCAGGCCGCTGCCGACCGCGCGGATGGTGCCGCCCTGGACCAGCACGTCGGCATTCTGCAGCGTGCCGCGGGTGCTGGCGGTATGCACGGTGGCGCCGCGGATCAGCACGTCCTGGGCGAAGGCGGGCGCGCTGCCCAGGGCCAGGCAGGCCGCGATGAGCAGGCGTTGCGCCAGGCGGCGCGAGGGCGGAGCGGAGCGGCTCATGGGGCAGCCTCCTGGCCGAGCATGAAGTCGGATGTGGGTTGCAGGCGGCGGTCGGCGCGGTCGTAGACCTGCGCGCCATCGATATAGACCTTCTCGGCCAGCGCATAGGAACTGAACGGGCTGCCGTTCCACACCACCACGTCGGCCATCTTGCCCGGCTCCAGCGAGCCGGTCTGCTTCTCGATGCCCAGCGCCTTGGCCGGATTGCTGGTCAGCCAGCGGATCGCGCGCTCGGGCGCGATGGCGATGCCGGCGCGGCGCCCGGCCGCCATCGCCTTGGCCGCTTCCTGGTTGAGCCGCTGGATGCCTTCCTCCGAATCCGAATGCACGATGGCGCAGCCGTTGGCCGGGCGATCGACCAGCGCGATGTTCTCCTGGATGCCGTCGAAGGCCTCCATCTTGAAGCCCCACCAGTCCGCCCACAGCGCGCCGCAGACGTTTTCCTGGGCCAGCCGGTCGGCGATCTTGTAGGCCTCCACGCCGTGGTGGAAGGCGGCGATCTTGAAGCCGAATTCCTTGGCCAGGTCGAGCATGGTGGTCATCTCGTCGGCACGGTAGCAGTGGATGTGCACGCGGATGTCGCCGTTGATCGCGCCGGCCAAGGTGTCCAGCTTCAGGTCGCGCTTGCCGCCGCTGTCGCCGGAACTGTCGTTGTCGCCGGCGCCGCGGCTCCACCAATGGCGCTTTTCCGGCGCCTTCTTCTTCGGCGCGTTCTTGCGCAGGTATTCGCTGGCGTCGATGAACGCGGCGCGGTAGCCGGCCACGTTGCCCATGCGCGTGGCCGGACCACCCTTCTCGCCGTACACGCGCTTGGGGTTTTCGCCGCAGGCCATCTTCAGGCCCCACGGCGCGCCGGGGAACTTCATCGCCTGGTAGGTGGTGGCCGGCACGTTCTTCAGGGTCACGCCGCGGCCGCCGACCAGGTTGGCCGATCCAGGCAGCACCTGCAGCGAAGTGACGCCGCCGGCCAGCGCGGTGCCGAAGCCCGGATCCTGCGGCCAGATCGAATGCTCGGCCCAGACGTTGGGCGTCACAGGCGCGGTCATCTCGTTGCCGTCGCTGTGCGCGCTGACGCCGGGGCTGGCGTACACGCCCAGGTGCGAGTGCACGTCGATGATGCCGGGCGTGACCCACTTGCCGTGGCCGTCGATGCGGGTGGCGTTGGCCGGGGCGGCGAGCGCGCGGCCCACCGCCTGCACGCGGCCGTCCTGCAGCAGCACGTCGGCATCGTCCAGGCGCTCGCCGGTGCCGGTGAGCACGGTGGCGTGTTCGATCAGCACCGGCGTGGACGCCAGCGGCCGGTAGGTGCTGGGGTAAGGGTCTTCGACGAAACGCGAGGCGGCCGCGGCAGGGCCGCACAGCGCCACGCCCAGGCAGGCGAGCAACAGATGACGCATCAGATTTTCCCCGGATGTTGGCTGGCAGCGTTGGCGCCGCCTGCGCACGCTAGCCCGAGCCGGCGCGCTTGCCAAGTGCGGGCGGTGGCGGCCGCGCGCCGGCGCCGCCGCGGCGCACACCGCATGCCGACGTCGGATCGGGTATAGAGGCCGATTGCCGACCGATGGAAATGCGATGACCGAGATCCTGCCCTGCGATGTCGTGGAGTTCTGGCGCAGCGCCGGCCGCGAACGCTGGTTCGCCGCCAACGACTCGTTCGATGCGAACGTCCGCCAGAATTTGCTGGACGCGCATCACGCCGCGGCGCGCGACGAGTACGCGGCGTGGATGGGCAGCGCCGAGGGCGCGCTGGCGTTGCTGCTGTTGCTCGACCAGGTGCCGCGCAACGCCTTCCGCGGCAGCGCGCATGCCTACGCCACCGATGGCCTGGCGCGGCGCTACGCGCAATGGGCGTTGGCGGCCGGCTTCGACCAGCAGGTCGAGCCGGAGTTGCGCATGTTCTTCTACTTGCCGTACGAGCACGCGGAGGATCCGGGCCTGCAGCGCGAGGCGGTGGAGCTGTTCAGCGCGCTCGGCGATGCCGACAGCCTGCAGTGGGCCACGCAGCACGAGGACATCATCCAGCGCTTCGGCCGTTTCCCGCATCGCAATGCGGCGCTGGGGCGGGAGAGCACGCAGGACGAGCAGCGGTTTCTGGACGAGGGCGGTTTCGCCGGTTGAGTGGCGCGCCGGCGGCCGCTCCTACAGTGCAGCGCCGAGCGTTTTCGCGCTCAGCAGCCGCCGACCAGGTCGTCGCTGCGCCATTGGCCATCGACCAGGTGCAGCAGCCAGAAGCCGTAGGTCTCGTAGCCGCTGTGCTGGATCAGGAAATCGACCGTGCCGTCGGCATCGATATCGGCGAACTGCAGCAGCGCATAGTTGTCCTTGCGCCCTTCGCAATCGTCGCAGCCGTAGTCGGCGAGGATCTTGCGCATGCGCCAACCGCTGTCGCTGCGTTCCAGCACCGCCAGCAGGGTGGTCAGCTTGGGTGAGGCGCCGTCCGCGTTCGCTGCCGGCGCCGGGTCGTAGACGCTGGCGGTGACCAGCACCACGTCGTGCCCCGGTCGTTTGGCATCGGCGATCACGGTCAGTGCCGGCTTCTCGTCGGCCGGCGCCGCGGCCAGATGCGCCAGCAGCCGCTTCAGCGCCGCGGCAGGCAGGCGCTTGCGCACCGACGGATCGGCGCCGACGACCTGCAATAGCGCACGCCGCTGGGTGGCATCGGGATCGTGGCGGGTGAAGCGCTGGCCGGGATTGAGGTCGAACGAGGCGAGCAGGGCATCGTGGGCGAAGGTGGCGCCATGCGCGGTCTTCAAGCGCACGCGCAGGTCGCCGCCGCACATGCTGTTGTCGTCGACCGAGAACGCCAGCGGGGTCGCCACGCCGTCCTCGGCGCCTTTGTCGAACACCCGCAGCGGCTTTTTCAGCCCGCGCCAGGCGCCCAGTTCGGCTTCTTCCGACGGCGCGCCGCGCACCGGGATATAGCTCATCACCTTCGCCTCGTCCGAGACCGGGGTGACGTAGATCACCGTCTGCGGCGTCGGTGCGGTTGGCGCGGCGGCGGCAGGCAGGGCGGCGAGGCAGAGTAGTGCTGCGGTCCAGCGTTTCAGTGTGCGTGTCATGGCTTGCTTCCTCCCCGGAAGCGCAAAAACCGTATCGCAAAAAAAGCGGGCGACCCTCTGGATCGCCCGCCGTGATGTCGCTGTATCGCGTGCCGCTGGCTCAGTATTTCGCCACGCTGCTGTCCACCTCGTCGGCCCAGGCCTCGATGCCGCCGACCACGTTGTGCACGCGGCTGAAGCCGAGCGCGCGGAACTGCTCGGCGGCCTGCGCGCTGCGCCCGCCGTGGTGGCACAGGAACGCCAGTGCGGTGTCCTTCGGCAGCGATTCCAGCTGCGCGCGCTGGTCGCCGTCCAGGGTGCGGAACGGCACGTTCACCGAGGCGATCGCGCGCTCTTCCGGCGGGCGCACGTCCACCAGGATCAGGCCGCCGGCGCGCACCTGGTCGTCGGCGTCGCGCACGCTCAGCTCTTGCACCGGCTTGGGCGCGTTCGGGTTGTCGATCGCCAGGCCGCGGCCGCGCAGGTCGTCGACCCAGTCGATGGTGATGCCTTCGGCGCGGCGCGCGCTGGCCAGGTCGAACTGCACGCGCAGGCCGTTGGACTCGGCGGCGATGGCGTTGGGGTCGGTCGGCGCCAGCTGGAAGTTCGGCTGGAACTGCGCGTCGATCGCCAGCGCCAGGGTCGCGCCCGGGGCATCGGCCAGCGCGCCGCGCAGCATGTCCGCGGCGGCGTCGGTGATGGTGATCGAGGGCGGGGTGCGGTCCGGCGCCTGCACGCCGAGCAGTTCGCTCAGCTCGCCGCTGCCGGCCATCTGCAGGATGATGTCGCTGCCGCCGACCAGTTCGCCGTCCACGTACAGCTGCGGGATCGTCGGCCAGTCGCCGTAGGCCTTGATGCCTTCGCGGATGTCCTGGTCGGCCAGCACGTTGACGTGGGCGAAGTCGACGCCCAGTTCATTCAGCGCACCCACCGCCTTGGCGGAGAAGCCGCACTGCGGCATGCTCGGCTGGCCTTTCATGAACAGCACGACGCGGTTGGAATTGAGCAGCGTTTCGATGCGGGAACGCAGGGCGGGATCGAGGGACATGGCAGTGATTTCGGTCGCTGAGTCGGACCGGTCATTCTACGCCGCATGGCATCATGGGGCATGACAGTTCCGGAAACGCTGCATCGCATCCCCCGTCACCCCTACCGCTGGCTGCCTGTGGCGCTGGCCTCGCAGGCGCTGGTGGCGGCGCTCTGGTGGCACTGGGGCTGGCGGATCGGGCTGCCGGCGCTGCTGGCCTCGCATGCGGCCCTGGTGCTGCCGGTGTTCCTGCCGCGGGCCTGGCTGTACGCCCCGGTGCTCAGCCGCCTGCCCGGCACCGCCCCGCGGGTGTGGTTGACCATCGACGACGGCCCTTCCGACGACACCGCGCCGCTGCTGGACCTGCTCGACCGCCACCAGGCCAAGGCCACCTTCTTCCTGGTCGGCGCGCGCGCCGCTGCCCGCCCGGAACTGGTGCGCGAGATCCTGCGCCGCGGCCACGGCATCGGCAACCACAGCCACACCCACCCGCAGGCCTGGTTCTGGGCGCTGGGGCCGCGGCGCATGGCGCGCGAGATCGGCCAGGCGCAGCAGGCGCTGGGCGCCATCGCCGGCACCGCGCCGCGCTGGTACCGCTCGGTGGTGGGCATGACCAACCCCTTCGTCGCCGCGCCGCTGCGCGCACATGGCCTGACCCGGGTCGCCTGGAGCGCGCGCGGCTTCGACGGCGTGAACTGCGATCCCGCCGCGACCGTGGCGCGCATCGCGCGCGACCTGGCGCCCGGTGCGATCGTGCTGCTGCACGAAGGCGCGGCGCACGGGCACAACCTGGCGATCGTGGAAGGCGTGTTGCAGGCGATGCGCGACAAAGGCCTGGTCAGCACACTGCCGGGCTAGCGCGCCTGCACGATTGGGATGCCCCGGCCGCAAACGTGCTGGTCTGTCTGCACTGCAGTCCCTGTGAATCGCGACGCAAGCGAGCAGCTCGCGTTCGCGCCGGGCTCAGCTGCCCTGGATGAGTCCGAACACGATCAGCGCGGCGACGCCGACCAGGGTCGCGATCGCAAAGATCAGGCCGAGCACGCCGTACAGCTTCCTGCGGTCGCGCTGGAACAGGCTGCCGATGCCGAGCGCGGCGGCGGCCAACTCGGCGAACACGCCGACCATCATCGCCATGCCGACCAGCATCGCCAGCGGCGAGTCTTCGTCCAGGCTGTCGGGCTGGGAATACACCAGCGCCGCGCAGACGCCGATCAGCACGAGCGTGAGCACCGCGGCGATCAGGCTGACCGCGAACGAGGCGATGCCGAGGCCGGAATAGGGAGGAAGCGTTGGGGATGTCATGGGGACTCCGAGGGGGGACAGGATCGTTCCGGCGCCGATGCGTGCAGGAGAGCGTGATGCGGTTTGCGTGCGCGGCGCTTGCCGCGTCGGCATGCGTTGCCATGGCAGCGATCGCGGATGTGGATCCGGCTCGGCAGGTCGGCGCGTTCGCACTGAATGAGCGGTGCGCTACACATTGCCGAAGCTTGCATTTCCATCCGTGGAATCCAAGCGGCGCTATCGATGCGCCAGCGACGGCGCGGCAGTATAGACGTCACGCGCCTCGCCAGTTGCCGGTGACCGTGGAAATGCGGTGCGGACTCGAGCTGCAATACGTGCACGCAACCGATGCACAGCGTTTCCGCGTCGCCAGGCGTCTGGCGACGGCAGTGCATGCAATGTCGAAACGGAGCTGCTTGGTGTATTCCCAGGCGTAAAGGCGCGTGGTCGGCCGCGTCAGCGCAGTTCGGCCACGATCAGCCAGTTATTGAAAGGCGTGTTGCCGTACAGCGGCGCGAACGTGGCGCGCAGCCCGGCGTCGCCGAGCTGGGCTTCCAGGCTGTCGCGGGTCGGATAGCACTTGGGCACTTCCTGCATCCAGCCGGCCAGATGCGCGAGCACGTCGGTGACGCGGCTGGTGCGGCCGCGGCCGCTGGCATCGCCCAGGGCACTGCGGATCACCAGCTTGGCGCCGGGGCCGAGCATCTTCGCCACGCTGCGGATCAGGTTGGCCTGCATGGCGGCGTCCAGGTACTGCAGCACGTCCAGGATCGCGACGCTGCCGCTGTGCTCGGGCCAGGCCTGGCCGAGATCGACCACGTCGAAGCGGGTGTCGTGCAGTTCGCTGCGCGCGGCGATGCGGAGCGCGCGGCGGATCTTGGACGCGTCGATGTCCACGCCGAGGTAGCGCTGCCGCTGGCCGTCGGCGCGCAGCGCATGCGCGAGCAGGCCCAGGCCGCAGCCCAGGTCCATGATCGGCGCGTCGGTGCCGCGCAGCGCGGCGAGCACGCCGGGGTAGAGCGGATCGGTGCGCAGCTTGGTGCGGGTGTAGTAGTAGTCGTAGCGGTTGCCGAGCGGATGCGTCGGCAGGAAGGCGCGGGCGATGGCCAGGGCCTGCGGGCGGGTCATGGGCTGGATGGTGCTGGCGTCGCGCAATGTCGGTCCTTGGCAGCGGGGCGTCGTACTCCGCTAGGCTAACGCATCGCGCGCCGCAGGCAACAGCAGGCCGGTCCAGCGCGCATACATCGCCGCCGACGGATGCAGGCCGTCGGCGGCGAGCATCGCGGCGCTGCCGCCGCCATCGCGGCTTGCCGCGGTGATATCGACGAAGCGCACCGCACGCGCCTGGCAGCAGGCCTGCGCGGCCGCATTGAACGCATCGATCTGCTTGCCGATCAGTGCCGGATCGTGTTCGGGCGTCTGCGCGAACGCGGTCACGCCCCAGTCCGGGATCGATACCGCCAGCACCCGCCGCGGCTGGCCGTCGGCAAAGCCGATCGCGCATTGCAGCAGCGCGGCGAACTGCGTGCGGTACTCGTCGAGCGCGCGTCCGCGGTACTGGTTGTTGACCCCGATCAGCAGCGTCACCAGCGCGAACGGCCCCTGCGGCGCGGCCGCATCGATGCCGGCAGCGAGTTCGTCGGTGGTCCAGCCGGTGGTGGCGACGATCTGCGGATCTGCGATGGCGCTGCCGTCGTGGCGCAGCGCCGCGGCCAGTTGCAGCGGCCAGCGCCCGGCGTCGGCCACGCCTTCGCCGATCGTGTAGGAATCGCCCAGCGCCAGATAGCGCAACGGGGCATGCTGGAGCGTGGCGAAGCTGGCCTGGCTCATCGCGACGACACCGAAGACGACCGGGTCACCGGCACCGGAAATCGCAGCAACGCCTCAACGCTTGCCCATTCCCGATTCCCCATTCCCGATTCACCGCGCCCCAGCCACACTGCGCGGCTTCAGCGGCACCACCTTGGTCGCCGCGTCGGCGCGGCGCGCCAGCACCCGGTCGATGCGCGCGAACACCTCACGCATCACCGCCGCTTCCGGCAACAGGGTCACGCGGAAATGGTGGCGGTAGGGCACGTTGAAGCTGGACCCGGGTACCACCAGCACGCCTTCGTCGTTCATCAGTTCCAGCGCGAAATCGTGGTCGTCGAAATTGCGCGCGGCGGCGCCGACCACCGCCGGGAACGCGTACAGCGCCCCGGCCGGCTGCACCAGCGCCAAGTGCTCGCTGGCCGCGCAGGCCTCGATCACCGCGCGGCGGGTTTCGTACAGGCGCCCGCCCGGCGCGCACAGCGGCGAGATCGTGTCCGGGCCGTTGACCGCGGCGTCGATCGCGTACTGGCCCGGCACGTTCGCGCACAGCCGCAGCGCTCCGAGCAGATCCATCGCGTTGCGGAACTCGGTGACGCGCTCGGCGGCGCCGGACAGCAGCGCCCAGCCCACCCGCCAGCCGCAGGCGCGGTGCACCTTGCTCAGGCCGCCGAAACTGATGCACGGATGCTCGCCGGCCAGCGGCGCGACCGGCACGAAGTCGGCGCCGTCGTACAGCACCTGGTCGTAGATCTCGTCGACCATCAGCAGCAGGTTGTGCTTTGCCGCGATCGCCACGATCTTCTCCAGCAGCTCGCGCGAATAGCTGGCGCCGCTGGGATTGTTGGGGTTGATCAGCACGATGGCGCGGGTGCGCGAGGACACCAGCGTCTCGATCTCTACCGGATCGGGCTGGAAGCCGTTCTCCGGCGCGCAGCGGTAATACACCGGGCGGCCATCGTTGAGGATGGTGGCCGCCGACCACAGCGGATAGTCGGGCGAGGGCACCAGCACTTCGTCGCCGGGGTTGAGCAGGGCGCGCAGCGACAGGTCGATCAGCTCGCTGACCCCGTTGCCGATGAAGATGCGGTCCGGATGCGCGTCCGGGTGCTGGCGCCGCGCATAGGCCGCGGCGATCGCCTCGCGCGCCTCCGGCAGGCCCTGCTGGTGGGTATAGGGATCGGTGCGGCCCATGTCGTCGGCGATCGCGCGCTGCAGGTGCTCCGGCGCGCGGAACCCGAACGCGCCGGGATTGCCGATGTTGAGCTTGATCAGCTTGCGCCCCTGCGCCTCCAGCTCCCGGGCTCGCCGCGCCAGTTCGCCGCGGATTTCGTAGCGGACTTCGGACAGGCGTTCGCGGATCGCGAGCGGCTTTATCGGGGGCGTGGGCATTGCGGTGAGCCGGTGGCAGGCGTTGGACTTGGCATGGTAACGGAAATGTGGTGGTACCGCAGGCGGTGGCGCTCCGGCGGAGAGACGTCCTGGGAGCGTTGGGCACTAGACGCTGTCGCCACGCTTTTAACTTCGGCGGTAGGGAGAAGCAAAACCGAGCCGATATGGCGATAGCCGGATTGACGAAGCGCTCGGGCCAAAGGATCCTATGCGGGAATTTGGACCTAACTTGGGTCCACAAGCAAAGGATTGTGCTATGTCAGGGGGAATGGCGTCGCTCTCGATCGTCGAGGGCGGTGAGACAGTGCAAGATCGTCCGGATCTGGCGCTGCACGGATTAGTGCTATTGGCGCAGTTTCACGGGGTTGCCGCCGATGCTGCGCAGCTCGCGCACTCTTTCGCACACGTCGGCGAACCGTTCGACGAAACGACGTTGCTATTGGCGGCCAAACAACTTGGGCTGAAAGCCAAGGTCGTGTCGCAACCTGTTTCGCGGATCGCCATGGCACCACTTCCGGCGCTTGCGCTGGTGCCGGACGGTGAGTCATTCATTGTGGCCAAAGTCAATGGCGAGCAAATCCTGATCCACGATCTGGTCGAGAAACGACCGCGTTCGATTTCAATTGCCGAATTCGAGGCGCGCTATCAAGGCCGGCTATTGCAGGTGGCATCTCGCGCTTCGGTGCTCGGCGACTTGGCCAAGTTCGATTTCAGCTGGTTCATTCCTGCGGTAGTCAAATACCGCAAGCTGATGCTCGAGGTATTCGTCGTCTCGTTCTTCATCCAGCTGTTCGCGCTGGTAACACCTTTGTTCTATCAAGTTGTGATGGACAAGGTGCTCGTGCACCACGGATTGACCACGCTGGACGTCATCGCGATCGGGCTGGTCTCGATGGGCGTGTTCGAGATACTGCTGTCGGGTTTGCGTACCTATGTATTTGCCCACACGACCAGCAAGATCGACGTGGAGCTGGGCGCGCGCCTGTTCCGCCACGTACTCGCCCTACCTCTGGCTTACTTCGAATCGCGGCGAGTAGGCGACACCATCGCACGCGTGCGTGAGCTGGAGAATATCCGTAATTTCTTGACCGGACAGGCACTTACCTCGGTACTGGACTTGTTCTTCACCGTGGTGTTCCTGGCGGTGATGTTCTGGTACAGCGGCTGGCTCACCTTGATCGTAGTGCTGTCCTTGCCGCTCTACGCACTGATCTCGGCACTAGTGACCCCGGTGCTACGCACCCGCCTGAACGAGAAGTTCGCCCGCGGTGCGGACAACCAATCCTTTCTAGTGGAAACCATCAGTGGCATCGGCACAGTCAAGGCAATGGCGGTCGACCCGCGTGTTACCCGTACCTGGGACAATCAACTCGCTGGTTACGTCAATGCGGGCTTCGGCGTTACCAGGATCGCCACGCTCGGTCAGCAAAGCGTGCAACTGGTCCAAAAACTGACAGCCGTCGCCGTGTTGTTCTGGGGCGCCAAGCTGGTCATCGAGGGCAAACTGTCGGTTGGGCAATTGATCGCCTTCAATATGCTGTCCGGTCAGGTGACTGCGCCGATCATCCGCCTGGCCCAGCTGTGGCAGGACTTTCAGCAGGTCGGCATATCGGTCGAGCGGTTGGGCGACATCCTCAATACGCGTACCGAGGTGCCAGGTAGCCGCCTGGCGCTGCCTCCGATACGTGGGCAAGTGACGTTCGAACGGGTGACGTTCCGTTATCGTCCTGATGCGCCGGAAGTGCTGAACGGCATCGAGTTGGATGTCCGGCCAGGCGAGGTCATCGGCATCGTAGGACGATCTGGCTCCGGCAAGAGCACCTTGACCAAGCTGGTGCAGAGGCTCTACACGCCTGAGCGTGGCCGCGTCCTGATCGATGGTCAGGACCTGGCGTTGGCCGATCCTGCCTGGCTGCGCCGGCAGCTGGGCGTTGTGCTGCAGGAGAACTTCCTGTTCAACCGCAGTGTGCGCGAGAACATCGCCCTGTCCGACCCCGGCATGTCGCTGGATCGGGTGATCAATGCGGCGAGACTGGCGGGCGCACACGACTTCATCGTCGAGTTGCCGGAAGGCTACGACACCAAGGTGGGCGAGCACGGCGCGGGTCTATCCGGCGGCCAGCGCCAGCGAATCGCGATTGCACGCGCATTGATCGGTGATCCTCGCATCCTGATCCTGGATGAGGCGACCAGCGCTCTGGACTATGAGTCCGAGCATGCGGTGATGAGCAACATGCGTTCGATCTGCAAAGGCCGCACCGTGCTGATCATTGCCCATCGGCTATCGACGGTGCGTCAGGCCAATCGGATCGTGGTTGTGGAAAAGGGACGCATCATAGAGAGCGGCTCGCACAGTGAGTTGGTAAGCCGCCCAGACGGTCACTACGCACATCTATTCCGACTTCAGCAGGGAACCCCATGAAGCATCTGCTCCAGGGATGGCGCGATTTTTTTCTTCGCTACTTCAATGTCTTCAAGTCTGTCTGGTCGGTGCGGAAGCAGCTCGATGCGCCGGACAGGACGGCAGACGAGCGTGCGTTTCTTCCCGCGCATCTTGAACTGATCGAGTCGCCGACATCCCCCACGGCGCGCTGGACCATGCGCATCATCATCGCGTTCTTTTGCGTTGCATTGCTGTGGGCTTGCCTTGGCAAGCTGGACATCGTCGCAGTCGCGCCGGGCAAGACCGTGGTCGATTCGAGGACCAAGGTGGTGCAGACGGCGGAAACAGCCGTGGTGCGCAGGATTCTGGTGCACGATGGGCAGGCAGTGAAACGAGGCCAGCTTCTGGTTGAGCTGGATGCTACGGCAACCGGAGCGGAGTTCGTCCAGGCTGGCGACTCTCTGGTCAACGCCCGTCTCACGGTTTTAAGGCAGTCGGCATTTGCCCGTGCGATCGCCGAGGGTCAGCCGCCGAAGTTGGATCCCGCTCCCGATTTGAACGCGGAACGGGTAGCAACCGAACAGCAGTTGGTCGTCAGCCAGTTCGACGCCTTCCAGGCTCGCCGCCACAACCTGCAGGCCAGCATCGCGCAACGGCAGGCCGAACTGCGCACGACACAAGATGAGATCGGCCCATTGGCTGAGTCTGCGCGCATTGCCAAAGTCCGTGCGGAGGACTACAGCCGTCTGTTAGAGGGTAAGTACGTGGGACGCCACGAGTACCTGCTGCGCGAGCAAGAGCGCATCTCTGCGGAAAGCCAACTAGCGACTCAGCGTAATCGCCTGCAGGAGATCCGCTCAGCCATCAGCGCTGCGCAAGAGGAACTACGGGTGCTGGTGACCGAGACCCGTCAGCAAGCGCTGGACGCTGTGCGCCAGGCGAACGAGCAAGTCGGGCAGCTGGCGCAGGATGTGGCAAAGACGGGGCAACGCGACAAGTTGATGGCATTGCGCGCCCCGGTGGACGGAACGGTGCAGCAACTAGCGGTGCATACGGTCGGCGGTGTGGTGACACCGGCGCAATCCTTGATGGTTGTGGTTCCAGCCGAGGATGAGTTGGAGGTGGAAGTCACCGTGTTGAACAAGGACATCGGATTTATGCGTCCTGGGCAGCCCGTCACGGTGAAGATCGATAGTTTTCCTTATACGCGCTATGGCTATTTGACTGGGACCGTAGCGAGCGTTTCGCATGATGCTGCGCAGGATGAAAAGCTTGGTTTGGTATTTCCTGCGCGGATCAAGCTCGATGGCAGCATGTTGGAGATCGAGGGAGTGAAAGTTCGGATGAGTGCGGGGATGAGTTTGAGTGCGGAGGTTAAGACCGGAAAGCGGAGGGTGATCGACTATCTGTTTAGTCCCTTAAGGGAGCATGCTTCTGAGTCACTCCGTGAGCGATAATTTTTAGTTAGCGTCGTTCTTTGGTATTTTTTTGGGGGGGGGTAAAAAAATATCAAAATAATTTTTACTATAACATGGCATTAATGTAAGAAATTAATAACTAGCCTGGGTGCGAAATGAATTCGGAGAATTTTTCTCGCGTAAATAGAGGTTTTATTTGCGGACTCTTTGTGGTTGTAACTTTGCCAACTGTGGCATTTTTATGCTCTTTTTTTTGGGGCGGTGGATTAATTGAATCAGCTTTCATCAATAGGGCATTGAGGACAAGCTTTCCGAAAAGTGCATCGCTTTTCATATTTTTTGGATTACTGGCATTGTTGATCTCACATGTTCCACTTGTCTTTGGAATTTTGCAGATATCTCTGGATAAGCTTGCCATATTTAGAGATTCAGTGATGTGGTCGATTCATAAGGAAGGGCGGCCATACAGATTTGGCCCATTGGCAATGGCTATTTTATTGTCGTTGACGACGATTGCAGTCTTCGTCTTCGGGCCAGTGGATATGGGGATAATGTGTTCTAGTGGTGTATGTATTTCAAGAGATCCTTGGATATTTATTATTTCGCAAAACATACTTCTTTGCCTTGTTTATATCTGCAATGGTTGTGCTTTATTCTGGCTTGTGGCCTATTTTAAACTAAGGGGATTTGAATGACTTCTAGTGCGTCGGTTAGGGATGGGGTTTACTCTGCAGTCGTCATTGAATATAAGGACGCTACTGGTGTGGATCCTAGTCTCACGCCAGGACAAGATTCAAAAGACGTTGAGCAATATATAAAAGAAAAAATAAGTGGCGCATATTCTGATGGTGCAGCATCGCTTGCTCAAGCTGCATTGCTATCTCCGGAGCAAGCGGCCTTGGTTGAAAAGGCCCGCTGGTCCCAAATGGCAGCCCAGACCAGTGAATCGGCAGCTTTCATGCGGAGTCTCGCCAATAGGATGTCTGATGCCATCGCCCAATCAGGTGGAGCGTCTACTGCGCAAGAATCAATGATAATTGGTAATCTTCGGCGAGCAGATAGTTTGTTGGCTGAGGCAAATGGATATATCAGTAACGCGTTGGATAGCGGTGCTTCTGCTAAAGCAATTAGGGCTGTAAGCCAAAAGTTGGGCGCTGCAGCTGCCTTTTATGGATTGGCGATGGGGGGCATTAACGATGGACTCCAAGGTGTCGGTGAAGGTGGGGCAAACATATTAGGTGGTTTAGCGGCTGGGGCGCTAGCAGAGGCCTATGTGGCACCTCTCATTACATCTTATATGACGGGGCTTGGAGTCGGTGCTACTACAGCCGGCATGGCGGCTGGTGCGGCTGTGATCGCTGCAGGATTTGTGGGGGGATTGATAGGTACGGCGGCCTATGAAAGTGGGTTTACCGAAACAATTGGCCTGAATCGGCTAATTCAGTTGGCAATGGATAATGGGCTTGGTGCTTTTATACAAAGTATCGATGAAGGTCTCAATGGCTTCGGAAGTCGGCTAGGAATCGAGTTGTACGATTTGCTGCATCCATCCCCAGAAGGGGTTGCGAATGATGTTAATAGGAATTTTCGTAACGCCGCTAATTTTGTGCCGCGCAGAGACCCATTGACGCTTGATCTTGACGGAGATGGAATCGAAACCGTATCGGCGAATAATGGTGTGTTGTTCGATCATGATGGTGATGGAGTAAAAAGCGGATCTGGATGGGTTGCGGCTGATGACGGACTCCTTGTCATGGATCGCAACGGAAACGGCACCATAGATGGTGGTGGAGAGCTGTTCGGCGCCGATACCATTCTTGCAGACGGGCGTAAGGCTGGTTCGGGCTTCGAGGCCTTGCGAGATTTGGATGAAAATAGTGATGGTATATTTAGTAAGGCGGATGCGCATTTTAACGACGTTAGAATTTGGCGGGACTTGAATCAAGACGGTATTTCCCAGGCAGGAGAGCTGTTTCGGCTGTCTGAGCTCGGAATTGCCTCGATCACTTTGAAACCCACTACGACGGCAGATCTTGATCTAGGTAACGGCAATGTTGTTGATAACCGCGGCACCTACACCCGGCTTGACGGTACCACGGGTCTGGCCGGCGACTTGCAGCTGGCGGTGAACAACTTCTTCCGCGATTTCAGCGGTTCGTTGGATCCGGTGTCGGTGACAGACGAAGCAGCGCAATTGCCTAATCTCAAGGGTAGCGGTGCTGTGCGCGATCTGGAAGAAGCCGCAACTCTTTCTCAGGATTTGCTGGCTGATGTCCAGGCGTTGACACCTGGTACGTCGCGCGACGCAATGCGAGCCGAAATGGACAAGATCCTTACGGATTGGGCCGGTACTTCGACCATGAAGAGTAGCGAGGATATTCTCGAGGCATCTGGCTCGACAACGCGCACCGTCTATTATCATGGGGCGGTACCAGCTTCCGTCACAGCCCAGGGCGCTGCTGCGGTCGAAGCATGGCAGAGGCAACAACATGCTCAGCTGGCGCCGATCATCGCGATTCTTGAAAAGTTCAATGGCTCAAGTTTGATCAGCTATCAGAACGACCAGGTTTCGACCGGCGGTAATACCTACAGTTGGAAGAGTGTTACAAGGGCCGACGGTAGTGCTGAGCAGGTGATGAGTGTGGTGCTACAGCCGGAGCAGATCAGCGCTTTGCTCAATGCTTACGTCAGTTTGAAGGAGTCCGCATATGCCGGACTCGTGACGCAGACTCGTCTTCATGACTACGTTGATAGCTTGGCTATGCGCGTTGTGGATGGCAAGTTGCAGTTCGACATCTCTGTTCTAGGTACCATGCTCGAAAGTAAGGCTCAGAGCAATCTTGGAGAGGGACTCCAGGATCTTCTTGATCTTTATAAATATGCAGGCAGTTTTCTCGCCGAGGCTGGCTGGGATGGTCCGGCGTTGCTGAACGACTGGATCGAGAACGCCAGCACGACATCCGCCGGACTCGAAGCTATCGCGTTCGCAGGCATCAAGACCGTGTCAGGAAGCTTCGCGGGCACGTCTGTATATGATCTGGTCTGGGGTGAAGCGACCAAGGACATCATCCATGGTGGCGCTGGCGACGACATGCTCGGCGGAGGCGCTGAGGCGGATACCTTGTACGGTGACGCTGGGAACGACAGGCTGTTTGGCGGTTCAGGCGACGATGCACTCTTTGGCGATGACGGCAATGACATCCTGTTGGGTGGTGCCGGCAACGACACGCTGAGTGGTGGCACGGGTACGGATCGGCTGGAAGGCGGTGCGGGCGACGACGTGCTGAGCGTGTCTTCTGGCGCGGTCAATAGCGTGCTGGCTGGCGGAACGGGCAACGACACGCTCAACGGCAGCTACAACTCGGACACGTACCTGTTCA
>Ga0308160_10002190_pt1 | contig 24408 bp, 26 predicted proteins | sample PhyFR1_FD_201036 | JGI IMG/M metagenome (GOLD analysis project Ga0308160, IMG submission 201036) | Phyllosphere microbial communities from UC Gill Tract Community Farm, Albany, California, United States - DLSLF.R1 | ecosystem: Host-associated > Plants > Phyllosphere > Unclassified | place: USA... | reverse complement strand
CCCACAACTTTTGATCGCAAGCTAAAGACATACACTTGACGCTAAGACATCCTTTCAAAGATCACTCAGACTCCGGGACCTCTCCTCGACCCCTCCCATCTAGCGTCTCGCCCCGTGTTCAGCCCCCACAGCGCCATCGCAAGCTCAGGATCCAACCCGAAATTGGCATACATCGGCAATCCTACACCCGGACCCGGGAAGGCGTAGATGCTGTGACCTGGAAGAGGAGGTCCAGCGAAAGCACCGACGAAGGTATTCACGATATTACCCCAGAATCCTACTTGAGGTCTTGCTGGGACTTTGGGGGCTGCTTCGTCCCCCTTAGTCGAAGGTTTCTCGGTGACAGTTCCTTTTTCATCGAGGTGTTTTTCGTCCATTGGGCTTGCCGAACGGATCTCCGGATCCTGCCCAGCTCTCAAAGGCTTTACGTATTTCTCATCCCCTACCCTTCCTTCCTGAACTTCAAACATCGCATTCAAACCTTGTCTGTCTTGGAACATCATAGCAGTAGAAGAAGCCGGTCTGATCGCGAGAATCTGAGTGGGTTTCGTTCTAGTGGGATACTTTGCGGTGGTTCGGAAGAGGTTGAGCATCTGTTCAAAGAGCAAGTATTCCAGGTTTCTACATAGGCAATATCGGTCATCTGCTCGATATATATGCTGCTATACAATGAGAGTTATCCCAGAGGGCATTGAACATTCAGAGCCGATGGCGTGACTATCCTCGATGACGATCGAGCCTTCCTTTGATAAGAGCCCCGGAATCGAATTCGCATATGATCAATCTTCGTCTTCCATCACGAAGCTTGCACGTGACAACTTGGCATGTGCCACTATCACGACGAAGATACTAGACTCTACCGTATAGTGGTAAACGATCATGCGACGCGCGATCTAGATGGAAGGCCGCGCGGACGTGAATGAAACGAGACGTATGTCGATGTTCCGCCCCTGATCGCGAGTTACGATTGGCTCATCGCGGTATCGGATTCAGAGTTGAGATACCATCAATGGGTGCTTCATGTGACACAGGCAACACAATTCTTTTGTGATCCTGAAAGAGAATGCTCCTCAGCGTTGACCCTCTGTCAGCGGAGGACGTGGGGAGCCAAGGGTTCGGTCCCGAGACGTTCTGCTCTGCCGTTGTAAGGCAAACAGAAAGTCTGGCGTGACGAATAAGGTGATCACAGATTGCTATCCAGATCTCGGGGTTAAGGAGAAGGGCTTCGAGAGAAGCTGAGTTGTTGAGCCTCCTCGAGGAGAAGCTCACGCGCATCGAAACTCGCAGATCATGGCCGATATCCTGTATTGGTTGCTCTTGTCGATGTAGTCATGACCCCTCGAAGGGATGATGGAAGACTTTGATTGTTCTCCAGCGACACTGTCTCTGCCGGCCATCCGGCTGAATACTTGTCAAGTCATGAGCTGCTGCTATTTGCGCGCGACTACCGTCTTTGGCTGGAAAAAAAAACGACGAGTAACGTGTGGCATCGGAAACACTGTGGCGAGGCTTTCCAATGTAAACTGTCATCGCCTACGGATGAACGAGGACGTATAGCCCGCAAAGTCGGGTTCCGCTTCTATGACGAGTCATCATATTGAAGGCTCCTCATGCATTGCGGGCTCGAGCAGAACCCTCGCTGTACATCTTTACTTTGTCGTTGCGATATCCTCCAGGTACATTTGCGTCAGGACGGAACACGTCTAGTAAGTCGCTAACAAAGCGTTCCGTCTTCGCCTGAACCCCACTGTACACGCCCCGTAAGCAAACACGTCTTCTCCTGGGCTTCTTAGACGCCGCCAACTCAAATGCGAGGACATGACATGGTCACAAAGTCAAGTATACTCGTAAATACATTCAGTGACACAACCATCTATATTTAAAACACATCAAAGAGCCAACTCTCAAGGGAACCGAAGTCGACCTTTCAAAGTCTCCGGAATCAAGCGGCAACGTAGGCATACGAATCCGCACCCTCTCGGTAGACCTTGACCGGTTCTTCTCGCTTCACGGGTTCGAAATCTTCCACAACCAGCCCGACCTCGTCGACTTCCTTCTTGATCGTCCCGTTCATCAACTCCAATTCAACCTTCTTCACGTCCACGTCTCCATCTTCCCCTCGAGTTCCGCGGAGCACGACTTGCTTGACTTGGATCTTGTCCTCTATCTTGGTTTGGGGGATGAGTTGAACGACTCGTTCTTGAGTTTCTTGCAACCATTCTTGCACGCCGACAGTGAGGGAGTAGTCATTGTCTCTGACAAGAACGTAGAGGCGAGTCGCTAGGAACAAGGCGATGAGTGATCCAGTGGTGAACATTGCGATGCTCGCCGTGACAATCAGGATGGGAGTCAAGATGAAGGCTACGTGGAGGGCATGATTTAAACGGTCAGCCCAACAAGTAGCGTTGTATTAAGGGTGCGATCTAACATACTGGTAAGGAAGAGCACGAAGCCCAAGATCGAAACCAAGAAGAGGACCGCCCCGATTATAGCCATGCTCATGCTCAAAGCGATGAAGCCCCTATTTCGGAACTGCGTCAATAAGGCTGATTCTGGGCAATGCCTCGGAAGTCGCTCACAAGGCAAAAGAGATGGGGATCACAGAGAGAAATCCAAAAATAGCCAAAAAGGTCTGCCGCACATCAATTCTGGTCAGCAATTGCTAAGCACTCGTAATCAGATTTGAAACTGGCTCACGAAGACGATAGGGTTCTTCTCAGCGAATGTCTGAACTTTGGAACTGGTAGGAGTAAAGTACTGCTCATCTAGACTGCGATTGATAGAAAATCGTCAATATCAGTTCCACTGTCGCTTCTTCTTGATGGTCTCGTAAGCCTCAGACTTACACCGTTGCATTCCTCTTGACGGTATCGATACTCTCTTGCAGGACAGAGTTGAGTCCAACGCGGAGGTCATGAGCGGTATCCGCGACCGTTTGAGGTTGTTTCTCGGTCATGACTGAAGGTTTGCCGAAGAGGAAGCTGTATTGCTAGTGTGAGACCGAATGTGGTCACTATGATAGTGTTTGAGAGACCTTCCAGGCTTACGCATGACAAGAGATTTTTGCTTGTTGTTATCCCGTTCCTTCTTGTTCAGCGATCGACGTTCCGTTGAGCTGATGACGAAAGCTCCCGGTGTCAGCACGAGGCTTAAAACGCATGAAGACGATGCTCCAGGATACAATAACGCATATCTCCGTCGGCGTCACTCGGAACCAATTCCTCTTTGACCGATAACCGGGGCAAACAGCTGCATTCGTCAACGATTTCGGAAGTCTTTGCTTTAGATAACCGTTGAATCCCGCCCAAAAGGGTGACACTGGGACCTTTCCATATAACCATCCACGAGTCAAACCGCATTGATCGAGTCTTGCTATAGATCATCGTCGTCTTCAGTACCCCTCATATATCTTTCCGAAAACGCACAACGTCAAGATGTCTGGAAGCAAGGTGATGACGAATCTCAATGACAATCGAACAGGACAGAAAGTGTACTGATCGCCCCCGTTCCTCGAACACACAGTCTTCTGAGCTGCTGTCTGTGAGCTTGTACCGGTTGATCCTTCTTCCTAGATGCTAAGCTAAGATCTCTTTCAAACAGGCCCTTCAAAAGGCGTTGGAAAACTCGTCTGAGGAAGAAAAGCAACAACAGATCAAGAAGGCGAGTTTCAAGAGTTACGCCTTTTTCTAGAACGGTGATCCTCATTATACCGATCATCGACTCTAGACGAACGGTGTCTTCCAGTTGAACATCAAGAATGATGGCAACGAGGATATCTGGACGTCAGTCAATGCAGTTAGGAGCCTTAGCGACACTGGAGTCTGACGAGAACCTGACCTCTGACAGTATTGACCTGAAGAACAAAGGCGAAGTCAAGCATGAAGCCGCAGGCAAGGCAGGTGAGCGGACTGCAAGGAATTTTTGATGACCGATCGTCGCTGAATCAATCATTTCCCGGTGCACTTCCTAGACGTCACCATCACTATGCCTGCCGGTGAGTGCAAGCATTGGCTCTAACGAGATCGCTCGCTCACGCTGTTTCCGACAATGTAGACGTTTTTGTAGGCTTGGTGAGTTGTGCATTGCCTGTGATCTATCTCATCCAGACCTCACCGACTGATCGACCGTTGCGCAGTCTGAAGGCAAAGTGAACGCTCAGAAGGCCTTTATGACCGGGAAGCTGAAAGTAAAGGGTAACGTGAGTTGGTCCGAGTACCTTTGTCTAATGTGCTTCGCTAAATTTTATATCATCGACAGATAATGATGGCCGTAAGTTGAGATAAGGCGACGCATGTAGTCAGGACCGCTTATACGAGACGCTTCCGGCATGTCCATCTCAGACCAAACTCGACAACGTTCTCAAGGTCAGTCGGTTGACGACCAACATGGGGACCTTCACTTACCCATGTTCGAATCTTGCAGGGAGCGAAGAGCAAGCTCTGATACAACGATCTGAGACCGACCGAATATGATCGACTGGCGGTGCAGTCTCGCGCTCGCCCTTCGGCTGAGTACTTTCCAAGTGTATTTGTAGTTTGGCAAGCGGGCAGAATGGCAGAACCTGCGCTCAGGATGTTGTGCGATCGCATAAATACAAATCAAAACCGATGTCTCGACCTCATCTACCGGGAGGACGAGCTAAATGTACAAGGGGTGAATCCTCACGGATTATTATGCTACGGAAACTGGGAAGTTTGTCGTCCTTCAGACGCACAGGGACTCCCCCCTGTGGAAGTGCCTTGATGTACAGCGCACAGCCTCGCTCCTGTCCTTTTTCGAGTCGTGATAAATCGGCCAGCCGGTAGGTCTGTCGAAGATAAGCGCGAGACTTTCTTCATCCAGTCTAGGAACGGCGGATCTGGTCACAGCCTTTAGCCGTGACACTTCTTCTTTTCGTGACGCCTGCGTTGTGTCGTCGTGTCGTTTGTGACTGTTGCGTGATACTGGTTACATGTTGAGAATCGGTCGATGATGGTCGCTCCAGGTTGAGTCAAGCGGATTGGATATAGGGCCGGAAATGCAGGATTGAGAATCAATGCAGAATGTTGTGAATAGGAAGGGGGTAGATGTGCGAACGGAATAAGGGGTATGAAGTTCAATGGAAATTTTAAGCCGTGGCTGCTTTGACCGCCTGTTTACGCAAGACAAATCGCGTTAGTCCTGCTTGTATTCACAGAGTCATGAACATCACTTGCCTGTCGGGCGTATTTGGCGGCGTTGACTACGCCTCGCTGCTTGTAGCCCCTGCTCTTGGCTTCACCGAGAACCCGCGAGATGCTGGGCTCGAGAAGAGCGGGTTTGAGTGCAGCCTGATATGTGCTCGCCAAGTCTCCGAGCAAGTTGTAGCAGGTCTTGAGGTAGTCGGGGGATGCATCCTCGTCGGCAGTGGTCGTCTGAATGTACATCAAGATACCCTCTACGTATGGCGAGAATGCCATGGCTACAAAGAATGGCAAAGGAGATTTCAGTACGACGTCTCGACAAATCAACCTGCGGCGACTTCGCTTACGCTGTTCCTGGAGTCCAGTCAAGATACCGATAAATGCCTCAGCGATCGACTCCCGCATAGCCCAGACAAAGTCGATCATCCCAGCATCACTATTAGGCTCAGCCTTGACTTGACCAGCTTGTGACAACATTCCCATGACGTTTTGCAAGTAAGGGGTGAAGCCTGGTCCAAGAGCGATAGCGATATCCCCGAAGACGGAAACGACAGTAGGCTTGGCAGTTCGATGCAAGACAGGGCTGGACAGAGCAGCCAACAGTGCTTGGAGCAAAGGCTCTGCGTACGGTTGGATCTGCTTCTGAATCGCTCGTGCGAGATCACCGGTGACACCGACAGCAGCGGAGAAGACCTGGAACTCGTCCAATGTTCCCAGAGCGGAGAAAACGAACTCCATCAAGTGACCGGCGTACTTCTCAAATCGCTCATCCATGACTGGAGACAGAGAAAACAATCAGTCCACAACCCCAAAGGATGACCACCTCGATGCAACTCACCCAAAATCAAGCTCGAAATGGTCATGAAGGCATCCTCAGCAACAGCAGCATCCTTCGCCGATGTTTGCAGTAACTGAAGCTGCACGTTCATGATACGATCCGCGAGAGGCTCAATTTCGGTGCCGACCTTTCGGATTATAGCCTATTACGCCAAGTGATATGATTAGTTTAGGTTATTCTATCGCCATAGAAGGGCTACGCACCTGGATGACGTTGCAACAGTTACTCTGCAACTCATTCCAGTTGTTCTTGTCATCAAGGCCGACAAGTTGGTTCTATTCATATGGGTCTGGATCAGCCGAGGAAGTTCTTAATTGCTCTATACGGTGTCCCTTACCCTCATCTCCAGCAACTTCTCGCTTCGGCTCAGAATAGCGAGACCAGCCTGAGAAACGAACTTCAACTGGTCTGGCACAGCAGTGGCAGCCAATGTCGCAATCGCCTCGTAGGTAGCGGTACGAGCGTTACCCTCATTCGTCCTATCAAGTAATCACCCGCGTAAGTCCCGATGTATGGACAAACACGAAGGCAATCACTCCGACAGACTCACCTGGTCTCACTGGCGCTCATAAGGGCCTCCAACAAGGTCTGGTAGTAAGGGGAAAGACAGTTGGTCTGCATGTCCGAAACCTGGTTGTCGTTTCCGGTAGCCAGGTTCTTGATGGACCAACATGAGCTGGCAGCAATACGCCCGGTTTGTTGAAGACCGTAGATAAGAGCCTTGATGAGTTCCGGCAAATGGTCTTGCGGAACGATCACGCTGATCATCAGGTCCGTGATTCGACCCAAGGTCCAGGCGACACTGTCCCTCACAGAGGCGTGCGAGTCGTTCATCATCTGGATGATGGTGGGCAAGGCTTGATGCACAAGGGGAGTGAGAACAAAGTCTTCAGGTCCGTCGAGGATGGAACCAAAGACCATAACTGCAGCATCTCGAGAGTTCCAGCTAGCAGCCTGAATGTTCTGCTCGATGAAGGGGATAGTGAGAGGGACGATGTCGTTTCCGACAACAGTGGCGAGGAGCCCGACACAGGTTCCAGCAGCCATCGCAACGTTCCACTCGTCATCCTCGGCATCTTCGTCCTGCTTCTGCATGAGGGTGAGAAGCTGGGGCAAGATCTCGGGCAAGGCGATCTTGGCAAAGTTTTGGCTCTCGAGCGAAGGGGACTCGCCAATGGCTTCAGCCTGTGTGTAACGCATTTCTGTGATCAGTTACACGAACTTGTCGTCTTAGCAGCTGTGCATATCTCACCTCTTGCGCTTCGTACATAAGCTCGGCCTCCTCATCGCACACAGTCGACCAGAATTCGACAGCCTGAAGAGCAACCTTCTCCTCTGGGTTTTGCATTCCAATGACGGTCAACTAGAAGGGAAGTACCACACCTACGTCAGTGTCGATCCACCGCCGAGGTTACGTTGCGATGCTATGACTCACGCCAAACAAAGCCCTCTCCATATAGAGCTTCATCTTGTCGTAGTAAAGCTGCATGATCTTGACGAGACACTCGAAAGCTCCCACTTGAACGGGTATCGACGGGCTCTGGGTAGCCTCGCAAACGATTTGCATAATATAGTTCCTCTCGCCTTCCCGCTCAAAGTTGTCTCGAATAAACTCCAAACTGTTGTAAAGCGCTTGAATGGCAGCGCCTTGAACGTCCAAGTTGGTCTCCTCTTTTCGTGCTCCCTGCACAACAGCAGTGAGGATCTCATTCGATCGAGATGCAAGAATTTCAGGGTTCTGGCCAAGGCAAGCGTTCCGCGATGATCAGCCGATGCAACAATGCGGTCCGTCATGAATCCAAAAAAGGGCTCACGATGGTCTCGCAAACGTAACCGATGGTCTGTAGCGTAGCGACCCTCAATCCTGCGCTTTCCTGACCAACAAACTCCAACAAGTTCCCGATCAACTCGTTCCATTCCCCATATGGCAATTCACAAGCAGCAATGGCGGCGATCGCACTGGCTGATACACCGGCTGCTCGCTTGTCCGGGGAAGCGAGGGTTTGGAGACATAATCGCTTTAGCTCTGATCTTCGAGCTGGGTCGAGGGCTCTCCATCGCTCGAGCAAGTTGGATTGAGTGGCAGATTCCTATGAACCACCAGGGCTTCAGATCAGCAAAATGTCTTTTCGGCTGGTCGAGATTATTGAAGCAGGACCCACTCGACCCGTCAAGGCGTTCTTGATCGCGATACCGGCAGCATTTCGGATATGGCTCTGCTGTTGCTCGTTAGCCATCTCGGTCGCTAATGTGTACATGTAGCCGCCCTGTAGCATTCAATCAGATTAGCTACTATCAGCGTCGATCGAGCCGCGGAAGAATCAACCTACGTAATCTGTCTGCATAGCATTCTGAAGCTGGGCAGTCGCTTCCTGTCGAGTAGCATTGTCTATGGAGGACCAAGTCAATCGTTCCTCAGCTCGGCTGCTCGACCGCCGTTCTCCCGGTCATCCGCGAAGCACGTACCAGCTGACAAGGAATTTACCAAGAGAGTACCAGCGTCCATATTGAAAGAGAAATGTGATTCCGAGGTTTGAAGAGGAGGTGGGGTTGAGTTTGTATTAGTCGGATGTAGAAGAACTAGCTGAAGAAGGTTGCTAGTACGATGTTGGCGCTTTGTGTGATGGAGGCGGGTGTCGAGGTCGTGTCTCCTTCAACAAGTGGCTGGAAGAAGACTTTTGTGGTGGTGATGTAGATGAGGTGGTGATGATACCAAGGTCGGGTAGGTGAGCCGAGACCGCCGATGCTGTTCGATGCGTTCCAAAATGTTCCCTTGTGTTTATGTTATCGTTGAACCGGCTTGGGACTAGTCGCTCGCTCGCTCCCCTCTGAGCGTAAACATCACCTCGAGAGCGCTCGAGCAAGCCTCCCAAAGAAGCAATAACCCCTTCTCACGCGTGTAGAGGGCGACGAGCCTGACATCGGCAGCTTCACCTAACATCTTCTTTCGCGTCGATCTAAGTGGAGAAAGTCAAAGAGGGTAGATCTTCAACCGACACATTTCTGAGAGCTTCATAGATTCAGGTGCCGATATCATCCAAATCAGACCGCCCCTTGCTAGGCAAACCGGCAAGAATGAAGGTACAGTCAGATACCACTCTTTACCGTCTCAATCGATCGCTGATGTCGCTATTCACAGGTCCTCAAAGCACGAGCCGGAGTGCTGACTAATCTCGAAGTCTTCGAGCACCTCAAAGAGCTTCAAGTGGAGATCGACCAGGTCTCGGAATGTCGTCGTTTCAACATCTCTCGACAAATCTGGCGTCAGCAGGGAAAGAAGGGCGACAACCCTGAAGTGCCTTCCTATGACGAGGATATCGAGGGGGAGATGTACAGGTTGCAGAGACAGAGAGACAAGTTGGTGACCGACCAAGTAAAGGCGAGAGAGGAGAAGAGGAGGGCCAAGCAAGAGGAGATAGACAAGCACAACGGCGAGCTACTTGAGAAATGGGAAGAAGATAACAAGCAAGCAAACGCCAACAGGAAGCGAGGGCAGAAGAAGACGGCTCTCCCCAAGCCTGTCTTGCGAGAACTCTCCCCTGAACCAGAGTCGACACCCATTCCTATCGATTCCTCGGACCAACCTCAGACCGAAGAAGAAGCGCTAGAAGAAGCGAGAAAGAGCTTGTTGTCAAAGGAACAATTCTTCGCTGTTCGGCCAATGACCGATGCGTTGCGATTCGTCACGTCGTCCGTGAGTTTGCCAGCATTTGCTTCGGAATCCGCCGAGGTCTCTTATCTCACAGGCTCGCCGTTCTCTTTACTGGAATCTAGACCCTGAAATACCTTGGAGACCCAAACTACATGGTTACATACCGACAAACGCCGGAGCTGGTCATGGACTTGATGCACGCTTTAAAAGCTTACAATCTGACAAAGGCAGAGACGCTACAAATCGTAAACTGCCCTCCCCTCAGTATCGTGGAGCTATGGCTGGTGAGTCAAAATGCTCTAATCCCCGGATCGAAAGAAAGCATCGGACTAATAAAGTTCGCCTTTGCAGAGCATGGAAGAGCTGGACGAGCGATTAACCGATAGTCAACAACATACCGAGTTGCTCGACCTGATCGCACGGCATTTGCTACCGATTTCCAGCGAAGAGGCTGGCATGGATGCCTATGCGGCTCCTGAGACCGGTGCGGGCCGAGATGGACGAACCAACTATTACGATGACGAGGAAGAGATGGCTCATGCGGCACCGGACAATCAATTCTTTGCCGAAGACAAGTGGGGACGAGAAGGATTGGAAGAGGTCGAGGGCAGGGATATTGATGAGGAATAGAAGAAGTGGTCTCCTTGGGTACTTGATCTGGCTGATCCTCTGTACTGCTGGCTGTTATTACGAACCCCTTTAACGATAAAATTACGAACATGATTATATATACTTTCACCTCGGTAGCATGAACGGCGAGCCTGTTTACCCGCTTTCTCACGAGGCTTCACCGCGACCGGTTTCCGCGAGATCTCAGGTTCAGCCCATCTCCACGCGTCGACGCGATCTTTCATTTAGTTCGCGTTTGTTTGGGATGTCGTCGGGCAAGATTCGTCCAAGTCCGGGTGAAGGTAGGCAAGATTAGATCAGACTTTTGTTCAAGATCTGGGCTCATTTCCCATTTCGAAGGCTAAGTCTGATCGAGCACAATCTCTTGAGATCAAAATCGGGAATAGACATCGTTAAAAATGGTGGGTATACTGGCTGGAGCGATATAAGATGGATAGCTTACAAGCTTGTTCATGACCTCGCACAAAAACAGGAAAGCAATCGAGTTTACAGCGTCCAAGTCCTGCCAGGAGACGCGGCCTCTCGCTCGCCGGAATCCCCAGCTCAGATCGAAAAGGCCTTCTGGGAGTTCTTACACGGATTCCGAGTCGGAGGAGAGTTCGTTTACCGGTAAGTAACGGATTGTTTAGCTGATGACCTCTGAGAGGACTTCCTGATCTCGTGTCAACTATAGAGACCGACTGAGAAGCTTGCTCTTGCTGGGCAAACACACCTTAGATGTGGATCTTAACGATCTGTTGCTGTTCAACGAGGAATTGGGACAGTTGTTGATGGAGCGACCAGGCGAATGTGTGCCTTTAGTAGGTCTAATATCCAGCTTGACATCCGTAACAACAAGGTGTTGACGACGGCGACACCATCTCTGCAGCTCGAATCTGCCCTCCTGCGCCTATCTCGTCAAATCCTTCACCCTTTATCTAGATCAGCTAATCGTGCTGCCGCTAGAGACGGATCTACTAACAACGGGATCACCGAAGAGAACTCGGCGAACGCTTATGGATCAGCTCCGAACGGGAATTTAGGCGCAAATGGGACGTTGGGAGATATGGGAGAGCTGGAGATCCCAGATGTTCAGGTTACGATCAGGAGCGGACAAAACATGCTGCAATTCAGGGAATTAACTGTGAGTTTGCATTCGCAAAAAAATCGGTCACGCATAGACCCTGCAAGCTAACTAGACATCCTATAGGCCAATACCCTGACGAAATTGGTTCGACTTCCCGGTATAGTCATCAATGCCTCTCAGCTTTCCTCGCGAGCAACGACACTACATCTACAGTGTAAAGGATGTCGAAGTACAAGGGTGTTGAACCAGCCCGGAGGCGGAGTGGGAACCGACCGAAGTTTGCCACGGAGATGCGATGCGTGAGTAGACATATTTCCTGCCCCACTGATTTGCGTCTCGGAATTACTAATAGCTGCTTTGCGCTTTTGTACAGTCTCGATCAGGATGGCAAGAACCAATGTCCTCTTGACCCATATGTCGTCGTGCACGACAAGTGCCGGTTTGTTGACGCCCAGTCCATCAAGCTTCAGGAAGCACCGGATATGGTGCCGGTCGGAGAATTGCCGAGACACATGTCGCTCCATGCCGAGAGGTCAGTGGCAATCATCCATCTAGATTTGATTTCAACTAAACATTCGTTCGTGATCTTAGATACCTGACTGGCCAGGTTGTACCCGGTTCAAGAGTGATCGTCACTGGAATCTACTCCACCTATGCTCCGGCAAAAAACAAGACGACATCTGGAGCACCAGCTCTCCGCCAGCCATACGTCAGAATTCTTGGACTTGAGCTTGACACTTCTCTAGCTGCTGGAGGAGGCGGCTTGAAGAACTTTACGCCAGCAGAGGAGGAAGAGTTCTTGCGCCTGAGCCGAAGCGATGACCTGTATGAGCGCTTCGCTAGGAGTGTAGCGCCGAGTATCTTCGGGAGTCTCGGTAAGTGTTCACTTTGCGTTTCATTCACACGAGCAGCGAGCGGGGCTCATTTCAGTCACCATAGATATTAAGAAGTCGATCACGTGCCTCTTGTTCGGTGGAAGCAAGAAGATCTTGCCAGATGGAATGCGCTTACGAGGGGATATCAATGTTCTCTTGCTTGGTGATCCTGGTACCGCTAAGAGTCAGCTGCTGAAATTCGTAGAGAAGGTAGGCCCGCCGGTGTAGAGTCGCCTTGACTTTTCGCTCATCCACATCGTTTCTCAGGTCTCTCCAATCTCCGTATATACCTCTGGAAAGGGTTCATCTGCTGCTGGTTTAACGGCCTCGGTCCAACGAGATGTCAACACGGTCAGTTGCGCCCGCTCGAAGGCTTCTCGCTATCTCGCTAACCGAGCTTGTCGTCTATAGCGAGAGTTCTATCTGGAGGGCGGCGCAATGGTCCTCGCTGATGGAGGAGTCGTTTGCATTGACGAATTCGACAAGATGCGAGATGAAGATCGTGTCGCAATCCACGAAGCGATGGAGCAGCAGACGATCTCGATTGCCAAGGCTGGTATCACGACGATCTTGAACTCTAGAACAAGCGTATTGGCTGCTGCAAACCCGGTATTCGGACGATACGACGACATGAAGACGCCTGGAGAGGTGAGTCCAGCGCGTCCGCGCTCTGGCTGGTACATATCTGACTTTTTGGCAATGGCATAGAACATCGATTTCCAAACAACCATTTTGTCTCGTTTCGATATGATCTTCATCGTCAAGGACGAACATAACGAGATGCGCGATAGGGTAAGTTGCCTAGGACCGCTAAAGCCATATATCCGTCTGATCGCCATATCGACAGACCATCGCAAGACATGTTATGAACATTCATATGAACCGTCAAAACGAAGAGGAAGCCGTTGGGGAGATCGACATTGACAAGATGAAGAGATACGTTTCGTTCTGCAAGGCGTAAGTCGACGCAACCTTGCAAGACACACATCACGTCTACGGCGATACTCATCCACCCATCGATTCCGATAGACGATGTGCACCTCGACTCTCTCCCGAGGCTTCCGAGCTTCTGAGCAGCCACTTCGTCGGCCTTCGAAAACAGGTCCAGCAAGTCGAACGCGACAACGACGAGCGAAGCTCGATTCCTATTACTGTTCGACAGCTGGAGGCAATCATCCGAATATCCGAATCTTTGGCCAAAATCACTCTCTCCCCATCGGTCTTGCCCCATCATGTTGAAGAGTCTATTCGATTGTTCAAGTTCAGTACCATGAATGCTGTATCGGCCGGTTCGGTAGACGGTTTAAGTCGATCCGAGCTCAACGACGAGATCGAGAAGATCGAGAAGGAACTCCGACGGAGGCTGCCTATCGGGTGGACGACGAGCTATCAAAGTCTGGTCAGGGAGTTTGTGCAGCAGCAAGGGTACACTCAGCATGCATTGGAACGATGTTTGTACGTTTTGGAGAAACGGGACGTCATTCGGTTCTCGGGGCAGAAAAAGGTGGTAGTGCGGACGGGTGTATAGGCGAGTGGCTTGTCAACGATGTAGCGGATTGTAACATAGGGCTCTCGAGGCATTCTTTCTTGTATGAACAATTAGCAGCTCAATCATGTAGACTATATCTACAGTCACAATTAGAAACGAGAAGTGAAGGCGGAACAGGAGAAGACGAACCAATTCAGGGTCGTGGACCTGTGTTTTAAGGACCTGCGCCCCATTCCAGAGGGGAAGCAACTGCGGATTTCGGTCTGCGGTAATAAGGGCAGTTGGATCCATCGCTTCGGATGCGGCCATAGAATAGGCTACATCAGAAGTCGACATGGTCAAGTGAGATCAGGATCAAAGCAACAAGGCCAGCGCAACCTCGCCGTTGATAGCGCGGGTATCTGCTTGTTTGCCAAAAAGAACGGAGGATACAGCATCTTCCTGACTTCCCCTGTAGATTGGGCAGAACCGAGCGAGTTTCCTCTAGTAGAGGTTACGACAACACAGAAATGCAAGTTACTGAGATGGAACAGAAAGGCCGTCTGGCCGCAGGCTGTGAAGCGGGGTTCAGGCAGATAATGAAGCAAGTTGCTAGTGTTTACCCTTTCCGCTGTACTGGTAGGCGTTCAATCCCTTTTTAAACGGAGCGGCAGCAGACCACCATTGCAAGAGGCCCTTGATTGGGTCGCAACACCGCTCAAGCAGTGTGTTCGCTTCAAGGGTGATCTTCTGGTCAGCCTTGCGTTACCAGATCTTTCGACTTCAAGACTGAGATATCGAAGACCTTGCCTTAAGCCTCTATTTTCCAAGCTGAAGGAGCAGGGGTCTAGAAGCGGCGATTGCTGTTCCAACGACCTCAATAATCCCTTACAGGGAGAGCCGACGATACTATTGTGACTGTTGAAGTTGGTGTGGTGTTCTCATCGATGAAATTAAAGCGGAGGACAACGATCAGACTTCACTGAAATCTGGGGATCGTCGTCGACATCGCTATCAATATGGTTTCGAGCTCGAATAGTCATACCCTCGGATCCCCTATTCTGTGAGGTGCTTGGCATCAAAGTCAAGCGAATAACTTCTCGCTCGTCCCGTTTGATCTCGATCTGAAGTTTCGACCCCCTTGCGACTGCGCGTCGCTAGCCAGTCTCTCGGACATGCGAATGTATGCGATAGCCAGGCTGTATGTTCGTGTAGTATGATACTGATACAACGGTAGGTCGATAGCAGGAAGATTCCAGCTGAGACATGGCTGGAAGGGAGGAGGGAACAGAGAAGAGTTGTGATGCGAAAGATTTGGTAGGGCAAGATTATCGGTTCTTGGTTTGTCTATCGGTGCGAACAGAATAATCGTGTAAGCGTTCGTATTGTTGAGTGCATCGAATCATCCGGGCCAGTGTGAGACTTACCGATAACTGAACCTCTTTCTCGTCTGCGAGAATTCTCCCAATTTATGTCCGACCATCTCGTCTGTGATGGCGACCGGTACGTAGTCCTTTCCGTTATGTACCATGAATCTCAATCCTACGAACGAAGGTAGGATAGTAGATGCTCGGCTTTTTGTAAAGATTGGAGTGTTGTTCTTGAGCGAATCGGCAAGATTAGGGAAGGCCGTGAAGAAGGGTCCTAGAGGTGATGAAAGCAGATGGTTAATCCGGCTTTTCCTGCCGACTGTTTGACTTCGTTTATCGACTTGCCTTTCCATGCCGATCGGCTGAGAGCTACTGCCGTTGGAAGCATCCTGGTTTGATACGCCTTTTATGGGTTTGGCTCGGGAGGAGAAGTTGACAGCCTCATCTACAATGTCATGGACGATGCGATGATAGCAGGATCGTGACACTTTTGAATATGCTCCCAAGTTACGGTTCGATTGATTCGCGCATCTCGAGCCGAAGTCACGTGATGAGTGCGTGTCGTCGGCTCGAGCTCGCCGAGGTTAGGGAAAGGACAGTTCAAGAACCGGTCAGCTAATGCTTACATCATCACTTCAAGGAGCTATAGGGATTGATCGCTTGAAGTGGTCAAGAGACTCTGTCATCATCGTCGTCGCAGCTTTCTGCTTGGAAAGGTACGATCTCCTCGGTCCACTGCGAGCGTACTAGTGAAATAGTTGGTCAAACGTATGGCGACAAACCCACCGCCGCCCAGGCCTGCGCCTGGTTCAGCTGGAGCTCAGTTAATCAGCTTGTTCGAGTCCCTCCCCAGCTTGATCGGGCAGGTTCGAGCTGGAAAGTTGAATCAGCAGACCGTCATTCAGGTCCGTTCGCTTTTCCATGAGTCGTTTGCCCTATGATGATCGTTAACGCCAGAATTGACAAACGATTCTCGCTTCTTAGCTTCGACTTATCATTCCGAAACATCGCAAACAAGCCGCCGAATACCTTGTCCGCAAGGGCCTTCCCGATCCTTTCATAAATCTTCCCGATACGCTTGATCCCGATAAACCTTTACCAGCGTCTTGGTCCAAGATCGTCGAGGAGGTGAACAAGAATATGGGGATTACCAGGCAGGGGACCGGGACAAGACCGAGCGGACCACCTGGAGGACCAGCATCGGCACCAGGAGCTGCGGGGAGTGCAGTTGGAACTGGTGGAGCTGCGGTTTCGGGATCTGCTGGAGGACCGCCTTCAACAACAGGAGGCAATCCTAATACTGCTGCAGGAGGGTCGAATGGTGCGGGGACAGGGTCAGGCCCGAGGCCACCAAATCCACCTCCACCTGGCCCTTCCAATCAAGCCGCGCCGATAGTAGCTAGGCCTGGAACACCCTCAGCTCTGCCTCAAGCCTCCTCGTTACCTATAGGTAACGTTCGACCTTTGCCCATGAACGTCCCTGCTGGCAGTCCTGCGGGAGTCCGACCTAGACCCCAGCCCAGACCTCAGGCTCAGACGCCTCGGCCACCTCAACAGAACCCGGCACGACCTCCTCAACAGTCTCAACCTAGACCACCAGGCCAAATGCAAGGCAGACCGCCTACCCAGACTCAGATCAGACCTCCTGGACCGAATCAACAGCTCCAACAAGGATTGGCACAACCACGACCGCCTCAAGGCATGCCTCCTCAGCAGATCGCTGGAGGGGCAACAGCACCTGTTAACAGAAGTAGGACAACGAGCGAAGCGCCAAGTCAGGGTGGAGGGAAAAAGCCGAATACGATTGCTCCTGGTAATAAGTATACTTGGGCGGAAGTGTTCAAATTCTCCGATGAGGGTTAGTGGAGTGTCGCTGAAGCCTGTGTTCTACGAGGGTGGACCAATGCTGATCATTTTGCTCGCATTTCGCACCATTGTCTATTGCAGAAAGAAACGCTTGGTTCGCTGAAGTGAGTCCGATGCCAAGGCAGTTGGGCATGACTTCGAATCACTACTAACGCCAAAGTCACCTGACAGGAGCCCAAAGCGAGACCAGCTTGGGATAACATCATGGCTGTAGTCCACCGCACGCGACAAAAAGAAGCTGCTTCGGCCTCGAGAAGCGCTTCTCCGGCTCCAGACCCCTCCTCCATACGACCTCCTCAAATGAATGGAAGCGTGCCCGCAGCTCTAGGTCCCGGGGCGAGGCCTCCCGGTATTCCAATGCAGTCCGGTGTAAATGCAAAGAATATAGCTCTTGGTCCGACCACGAATGTCGGTCCTCCCGCTGCTGGTCCCCCATCTGGCCCAACGGTCCGACCCCTCGCCTCCCTTCCAAACCCTATCAACCAGCCGAATCAGATGTTAAACCCGACGGCTCCGCCTCCCTCTACCGGTCCTCGCCCCCAACCACCGGCACCCATAACAGCTACCGCTAATCAGAATCCGAACACCGCTGCGGCTGATATCTTGGCTAAGAACCCGCCTCCTGTTATCAACTTGAATCTGCCTTCCAACCGAGTCGGTCCGCCAAACGACAACAAGCAAAGACCCCAAGAGGCGGCACCTACTGGGACACCGGGCGCGGCTCTTGGCAAGTGGGCTTGGCTGAGAGCGTGTAATCCTAAGCCTCAAGCTGTCAAAGCGAGTTCGTTGACGGATAAAAACATCGAATGGTATTTGACTGTGACAGAAAAGCAATTTGCGACTCTCACGCCGGAGCAAAAACAAACAAACTCTTGGATCCGCGCTCAAGTCCAGCGAAGGCAGGGTGAACAGTTTCAACAACAACAGCAGTACCAGCAGCAGCAGCATCAGCAGCAGCAACAACAGCCCAGTCAGCCGAACCAATCGAACCAGCCAAACCAACCGAATCAAGCCCCAGGTCTCAACGATCCGCAAGGTCAACAAGGTCCATCTGGGCCACAGGGTCCTGGCGTCAAGGCTCGGCAAGCGCCGAATCCGAACCCGGCGCCCAAACCGATGACCAAGGACGAGTTGGCAGTCCAAATGTCTAGACTCAAGGACGCGGGCAAGCATATCACAATGGATTCCATCAAAGAATTGTGCAAATCGACGAACACGCCTTGGACGGTAGAGCTCGAGAAGCACCTAGAGCAGTACTGTGTACCTCCTCGACCGATCAAGACCCATAGACAGATTTTTTCAGAGGGGCTTCAAAATCTGGCATTCGATGTGACCGGGGAAGCTATCGATGAAGGGATGGAAAAGGCACGTAGAATCAACGATCTCCGGCTCTGCCGCCCATCATTGGATGCTGATCGTGTCTTTTGTCCGTTGGGTAGTTCTTCATGGGACTGGCTGAAGATTTGTACAGTGATAATGTTCGGGGAGCTTGCCTCGCTGCCCAAGCTCGGAACAAGGAAGACAACACACCGGTCTTGGTAAAGGATATGGCTTTCCATATGCGTAAGTAGCAGCGATCTCTGGAATTAGCTCATTAGGGTAACCCTGTTCGTCTCTATCGCAAATAGGACATAAGCACGATCGGATTACAGCAGGATATGGCCCTGAAGTCGTCATCGCTGGGACCAAACGCAAAAATCTCTTGGGGTACAAGCCCGAGGCCATCAAACGGATCAAAGACACTCGAGACGCTCAGCAACAATGATGGCCCAAACAACCTTTACGACCTCACGATCGCCTAAGCAAGGCTGAACTTTACGAAATCATATCATTGGCATATCAGGATGACTGGCGGCCCTACAGCGCTGGCAACAACGCGAGGTTATGTACAGGCGGTCATGTTATTGTACTATATGTCTTGTCCCATACTTAGGCCTCGTCTGCAAGCTGCTGGATTCAGGTGTCAAATATAACCGTTGTCAAGCGAGGGACACTGAAATTACGCGACGTTTATTCACGCGCAAGCGACGCGATTGTTGGATGCTCAGTGACCTGCAGCAAAAGAAGGTTGAACAGAGCGACATAATTGTATTATCGAGTAGTGTCGGCTGGCATCTCGAGACTTCCATTGAGCAGCCGCCCCTGCAGTCTCAGACCCGCCAACATTATTTTTCGAAAGAGCGATATGCTAATACTAGCAAAAGCGCCTACGTGCTTGTCCATATAGACCCTTCGCAATATGGCGAAAGACCCAGGAAGGCCACCGGCTACGTCGGTGGATAACGCTCAATTGCTCACAGCGAAGGAAGAGGAGCTGGCCAAGGTGATAGACGAACATGATGATTTAGTTAGTTCTTGAGCTACAATTCTGCCCCGACTGATTCTGACGAAGATCGTGTAGGTGCGCGAGCAATACCACATGGAGCGATTTGTGACCATGATCACAGGGTTTGATCCAGCAGTACGTTGATACACAGACGTGTGAATACGTCGAGACCATGTGCTGAGTTCTAGTGCGAGCAGATCGTAAAGCATGAGAAAGGGCAAGACTACGAAAGAGTGAGAGGCAAACTCGCACGACGGCCAGAGATTCGGTTCTGACCTCATGTACGGTCACCGCAGTACGCTCGTAATTTCGATCTCTACCTCAAACATGGTGGACTGCTTGGACCCGGTCGAGTGTCACGAAGACGAGCTCCGGCTGCTTTACCTACTCAGCTGGCTCCGGCACGAGCCATCAAGGTTTCGACTCCGATCAAAGCGAACAAGGCAAAGGTCGAGGTTGCTTCTGGAAACATCGTAGTTGCGAATCGGAAACAACATGGGATCATAACTAAGGCTAAGCAGGGTGTGACTGTAGAGTCGGGAGTCACCGAGCCGACAAAAGCTTCTTCGCATCGGTCCACCCCACATCGAAAAAACAGGTTGGCTCAAGCTGAACCTCAAGGCGACGTTGATGCGAATATAAAGGAGATTGCCGAACCCAACTCTGCTCGAGGGAGAGGGATCAAGCGGAAACCCGAAGCCGAGCCTATCACGGGGAAAGCCAAGAACAAGCGGGCCAGAGCGGCCTCCATCTCCCGGTCGCCATCGCCATTAAACGTCTCGCCGGCAGCGTTTCGCTTGACATGCCCCGAACAAGCTATCGAGCCCGGCGCTCGTTTCGGCGGATCCTTTCAGACGTATCTCAAATCCTACATAATGTTGGACGAGAAAGACATCGATGAGAATAGCCTGCGGCGACAGGTCAACACAAATGCGCAAACCCGGGAACGAATCCGCTTGTTCCGAAGGCATGGGCGGATGCTCGGTCAACTGGAGGAAGAAGCTGATTCGGGAGACGAAGGGATAGATGGGCAGCCTTCGATGGGCCAGAGGTCGGACCGTAGCAAGAAGATGACTGTCAGCGCAATGAAAGCAGCAATCGAACCGAAGCGGGTGCCCGATTATGGAGATCATTTGATCGCTCATGCAGCTCAGGTCAGAAATGCCATGCTCGCCGAATGGAAAAACCATAACGCCATTGCAAGAAAGATTGCCCGAGCTGTCCAGATTTATTGGGAACGTATCAATAATAAAGACGACAGGCTCGAAAAAGAAGAAGAACGGAAGCGTAAACTTCTGATGCGAGAATTGGTAAAAGCCATCAAGGCCAAGTGGCAGCTGGCAGTCAACGTGGTTCGAGCCCGTCGTCATGCCGAGGAAAAAGCTGAGCAGGATAGGCTTGGAAAGAAGCACTTGGATTTGATCCTGGAAAGAAGCAAGAACCTCTTAGAGGGACAGCAAACTATCGAGACATACGAAGACCAGGACGATGATAGCGATGCTCAAACGCAGATATCCAAACATGGGTCCGCAGCAGAAAGTGGTTCCGAGGGAGAGGAAGACGAGGAAGACGAAGAGACGGAGGAGGAAGAGCACTTTGATGCCACAGGAGACGAGGTAAACCACGCGAGCGCTTCGAAGCGTCGGAGCGAGTATGATCAGGAGCACGACAGTCGAGATGTATCAATGGAACTTCTAGTCCAGGAAAGTTCGATTGACTTCCCTACAGACCCTACAAACGAGGACCAGCTACCTCCAGAGTCCTCAGATCTGCTCGCCGCGAAATCCACTATTGTATCGCCAAAGGAGCGCTTCTCAGAGCAAGAAACATTGGGATGTCAGCCGGTGAACCAAACAACTCGGAAAGTAGACATACCTACATCAGAGCGGGCAGAGTTGCGACCTACGCGTCTTTCTCGGCGAACGGTGCGAATGGAGTCCTCGGGCAATGCGGCTTCTTCCCCGCACAATCAGGATGACCCTGATGACGACAACGATGTCGAATTTGCAAATGAAGGAAACGTGTCAGACGAAGACATGGGTCTCGATGTGGAGATGGAACAGGATGACGCAGCTATGGATTCGGACGATGACGAAGACGAGGGCTTGCTGGCTGACGCCGATCTGCCCCTGGAGCAGCTCATGGCAAAGTACGGATACGCGCCTAACCCGATAGCTACCCAGGACAAAATTTCCGATAAGGGAAGCGACCAGGACTCCGAGACTGAAGTCGAAGTATGTGGAAGCGATATGTCTGCAGACGAATCGGCTTCAGATACGGCGTCTGGGGTTTCGGACGTCGAAACGCCCGCGGAGGACACAGCGAGGACTCCTTTCTTGATCCGCGCAGATCTAAGGCCATACCAAAAGGCTGGTCTTCGTTGGCTGGCTCAACTGTACCTGGACCAGCGGAATGCGATTCTAGCCGATGAGATGGGGCTGGGTAAGACTCTGCAAACTATCTCACTGCTTGCACACCTTGCTTGCGACCACGGGAACTGGGGTCCTCACTTGATTGTTGTACCTACCTCGGTGATTCTAAATTGGGAAATGGAATTCAAGAAGTTTTTACCAGGCTTTAAAATTTTGACCTACTATGGCAACCAGCAAGAAAGGAAAGAACTCAGGAAGGGCTGGCTCGCTCCGCATGCTTTCGAAGTGCTCATCACGTCTTATCAGATCGTCCTCGCGGATGAATTTGTCTTCAAGCGGCGTCAATGGCAATATCTCATTTTGGACGAAGCTCATAATATCAAAAACTTTAGATCACAACGATGGCAGACCCTGCTCGGATTCCGTTCTGAAAGACGTCTACTGCTCACAGGCACACCGTTACAGAATAACTTGATGGAGTTGTGGTCATTGTTGTATTTCTTAATGCCGCAAGGTCTGACCAATGACGAGGAAACAGGCGGTTTCGCCAATCACAAGGAGTTCAACGAGTGGTTCTCGAGTACGTCCCTGTGCGAAGTCTTTTTCTCGCGCTGCTGGCTGATGGACCGCAATTTCAGATCCAATGGAGAAGGCTATCGAACTGGGCGGAGCGTTGTCAGACGAGGCCAAGGCTACGGTCAATCGTCTGCACCTCATTCTTCGTCCTTTCATCCTCAGGCGATTGAAAGCTGAAGTGGAGACACAATTGCCGGGAAAGTTTGAACATGTGATCTATTGTCACCTCTCGAAACGGCAGCGTTATCTCTACGACGAGTTCATGTCGCGGACATCTACCAAGGAGAGTCTGATATCGGGTGGGTATCTGGGCGTCGCCAATTGCCTCATGCAGTTGCGCAAAGTTTGCAATCACCCCGATCTCTTCGAAGTACGAGCTATTCGAACATCTTTCTCCATGTCCAGATCGGTCGCAGGAGAGCATCAGCCCGTTTATGCCCGGATTGGAAAGTTGCTGCCGATTTTCGCTCAACCAGGATGGATGCGTCCTGGACTGCAAATCACCGGTGACCAACCAGTCTCATTCCTGGCATCCAACGGAAGGATGCGGCTAGACGCGAGCGATCTCCTGCCTCGGCCTCATGTCGAGCCACAAATCTCCGCTCCGGTCCATGATGTTCGGACCGTCGCTGGTTGGAAATCATACCGAGCGCATAGTCAGAACATCGCCAGTGCAAGCCGGTGGGACCGCATCAAGGACGTCAACAGGAAACGCTGTCAAGAACATTTTCTGATTCACAGTGAAACGGTCGCGATGGCGAAATGTTTCAGGAAACCTCTCCTCGTATCGAGCGAGTCCTTGCTCGGCTCGACGATACAAAGTCATTCCGGTCGTCTCCGTCAGATTCAGCCTATCATTGATCGATTTGCTGCGATTACTCCGCTCGCAGTCACAGACGATATGTCCGAACTCACTCTACCTGGGGCCCTGCAGGAGCAGAAGGAGATACACGACGACGCGTTCGATTCCTTGCACCCCGTCGCAGTCAAACTTCAAATCGCCTTTCCCGATCGCTCCCTGCTTCAGCACGACTGCGGAAAGCTGCAAGCCCTGCATGGGCTTCTCAAATCGCTGAAAGCAGGAGGTCACCGTGTACTGATCTTCACGCAAATGACCAGGATGTTGGACATCCTTGAGATCTTCCTGAGTCATAACGGACATCGATACTCTCGTTTGGACGGAAGTACCAAGGTAGAAGACCGTTTATTGGTGACCGAGAGGTTCAACGCTTCATCGAAAATCTTTGCCCTCATCGCTTCGACTCGATCCGGCGGAGTTGGCATAAAGTTAGTGAAAAAGGTTATCGACGCTATTATGTCGGCACTGACCTTTCCACTGGGTTATAGTCTTACCGGCGCCGATACAGTTATCTGTAGGGCACATTGCTGTCTTGGATATCACAACTAGCTAATGTAATTGCTTGACAGTCTATGATAACGAGTTTAATCCTGCCATGGATAAGCAAGCGATGGACCGGGCGCATCGAATCGGGCAGACTCGAGAGGGTAAGTCGCTCGTGCTACGAATCGATCAAGGTTGATGTGTACTAACGCTCCCGACGACGTTTCCTAGTGCATATCTATCGCCTTGTGACATCTCATGTAGGCGATTAAACGGCGCTGTGCAACATCACAACGAGACTGACAGTACACATTGCACATACAGGCTGTCGAGGAGAACATGCTGAAGAAGGCCAATCAGAAGCGGCGCCTAGACGATCTGATCATGCAAGAAGGGGACTTCACCACTGATTACTTTGCGAAAACTGATCTTCGAGACATGCTTGGGGATGGTGTCCTATCGGGTGTCGAGCATCGTGATCGGACTTCGCAGTCCGGAACCCCTTTGCCCAACGATGCATCGGTCGAAGACAGACGAATGCAGGAAGCCCTGGCCGAAGCGGAAGATGACGAGGATGCGGAGGCAGCACGAAAAGCCTATGCGGATATCGAGCTTGATGCTCCTGATTTCGGTCCCGAGGAGGGGCAAATGCAACAATTGAAGGTCGAGGCAGACGGCCTACAGGTGGAGGTGGACAACAATGAGGCCGCCCAGCAATCAGATGACGGGGAAATGATTGACGTTGGAATTGGTTCGGAAGAGGGGGAGGAGGAGGAAGAGGAAGATGAAGGTGGAGCACTTGACGAATACCTGCTCAACTATGTTGACTACGAATGGAACGACTTTTTCAGTCAATGGAAGACGA
>Ga0308160_10002189_pt1 | contig 24423 bp, 31 predicted proteins | sample PhyFR1_FD_201036 | JGI IMG/M metagenome (GOLD analysis project Ga0308160, IMG submission 201036) | Phyllosphere microbial communities from UC Gill Tract Community Farm, Albany, California, United States - DLSLF.R1 | ecosystem: Host-associated > Plants > Phyllosphere > Unclassified | place: USA... | reverse complement strand
AGGGTTTCGGCGAATAAAACTTCTGGAGGATCAGTTGAGAGTAGATGGGGCGTGTGAGGCGAGTGGGGATGAGGACTGTGGATGGTAGTGAGGAGGAGGAGGAATCGGTCATGTCGTTTGAAGAGGGGGTTTCGGAGGAAGAAGAGGCGAGAGGAGAAGAAGGAGGGAAGCGGGACATCGAGTTACAAGCCTGATTGAGAGATGGGATCAGTAGGGAAACTGGAAGAGGCGAGGAGAGGAGAGGAGGTACCTTGAGCATATTTGGATCTCGTTCGTAGAAAGCTCCTACTGCTTCTGTGATCAAGGAAGGAGAATCCTCGAGTGCTAAAGCTACATCTGTCGGTAAGTAGGCGAGAGTGTTGTGATGGTGTTCTTCGATTTTGGCGGGATAGCTGAAAAGAGCATCCGGAAACAGTTAGTCTGCAAAGTGGAATCAACGAGATCAAGATTAGCTCACCCTTCGATCCGTGCCCATACTGTCTCCTCCACTTCTTCCGATGCTCGGGTGTTGACACTCGGATCACGGACTAGCGAGATAGCGGTTGCTCGATCAATGAATCCATCTTCGTCCGGGTCGAAAGAGGGATTCATCGTTTTCTCTTCGAAGGGTAGATCCGATTTGTGTTCGAGCGGTACGAGGTGAAGGTGTCCTTGATGGATCCATAACTAGATGGCATGACCCTACCTCATCAGCTCAGTGAACAGATGAAAGCGAGTAAAACGACCTACTCGATTTGCAGCGTTCTGAGGTGTGACCCAATTTGGCAGTACATCTGCTGCCTCAATGAGTAAGAACTCACCATCATCGTCCTCTATGCCAGCTACGGCGTCTGTCCATTTCTTAGTGATCTCCTTCAACAAATAAACGATAAACCATTCATCATCGACAGCGTCTGTAACATCCGTCTTTCCCTCCAACCACCTATGTTGATGCTTATCCGCCTCTGTTTGATAACTGACACTAGTCAAGTTCAATTGGAAAGGTTGTTTGTGCCAGAGATAAGTCGAAGTTTGTGAATTTGTGAACGAGAGGATCTGTGCCGATAGATCTAGGAGTGATTCGGAGTGGTCTAGAGGAGTAGGGAAATCTATTTGGTAGACGCAGGTATCTGTATTCGAGGTTTGTCGAGATGTGGAATCCATTTTAGATGAAGAAAAGAGAGAAAGAGGCGAATTCTCCCCTTCTCCTCCTTACCGTTCACTGCTGCTTTGGAAAGTATGTCGCCAAGTACAGATCTAGCGTATCAATGCAACCCTCATGTAGTAAATTCAGCTGCACCACCGTACGTCTCCCTCTCCCTCTTCTTACTTCCCCTCATTCAACCTCACTCACACGATTGATCTTTAGCTAAACAGTATCCCCCTCGCATCCGAATGGGCTTCACTCTACTCTCCCACAACCGATAAACCACTCTTGAATCTCGCTCAAGGAGTACCCGGCGATCCACCTCCTCAAGAATTCCTCGATAGACTCGCAGAAGCAGCGAAAGATCCTCAGACAACTGGATATGGGGATTTGAGAGGAGATAGAGAGTTGAGGAGGGAGTTGGCGAGGGATGTGAGAGAGGTTTACAGAGGTGAGGTCAAGGAAGAGGATGTCGTATTGACTGCTGGTTGCAACCTCGTGAGTTCTACCTTCCTCTCAAGTCTTCTTTGACAAAGGCGGAATATCGCAGGGCAAAAGCGAGCGAAGTTGAATTCGCACGAAAAAACGCCTCGTCCCCCCCCCCCCCCTTTCGCACGATCACGGAACTCTTTTACGCAGAACTCTCGCTGACCCACCCTTTCTCGTCTCACTATCCATTCAGGCTTTCTACTCGACCATGATTGCTCTGTGTCAATCCGGAGACGAAGTGATCCTCCCTACCCCCTGGTATTTCAACAATGCAATGGTTCTCTCCCAACTGTCGATCTCTCTCCTCCCGCTCCCCTGTTCACCTCCCTTTTTCCTTCCTTCCCCTTCCATCGCACGATCTCTCATAACCCCTCGAACTAAAGCGATAGTTCTCGTCTCTCCGAATAATCCGACTGGTGCTATTTATCCAAAAGAGTTATTAAAGGAGTTTGCGGAGTTGGCGAAAAAGAAAGGGATCGCATTAGTGTTGGATGAGACGTATAGAGAATTCGCCGAGGGTAGACCGCACGATTTATTTGAGGATCAAGAGTGGAGAGATTGCTTGATTCATTTATTCTCATTCTCAAAGTGAGGACTGTCAACCCCCTTCTCCTCTTCACCTTCGTCGAGCTTAATGAACGTGACGTTGTATAGGAGCTATGCGATTCCGGGACATCGTTTAGGAGCAATCATTACTTCCCCTCAACTCCTCATTCAAATCAACAGGACCTTAGATTGCCTTCAAATATGTCCTGCTCGACCAGCACAACGAGTCGTAGAATGGGCAATCGAAGGTACTCGTTCCTGGCGAGATGGTGTACGAGAGGAATTAGGGAATCGACAGAGAGCGTTTCGGGAGTTGTTGGAGAATGTCGAAGGGTGGGAAGTCGAGACGGGCGCAGGTTATTTCGCTTATGTACGTTCAATCGTCTGTTCCTCAGGATCTTGTCAGAAATCAGTGGACTGATCGGATGAGACGTGCGTACAGGTCAAACATCCTTTTACTGGAATCTCGTCTGAAGTAGTAGCGAAACGGTTAGCTTCGAAAGTTGGAGTAATCGCTTTACCTGGCTCATTCTTTTCTCCACCATTCGGGGACGTCAATCATGATTGTTATATACGATTTTGTGAGTCTTCTCTATTTCCTCGCAGCGGATCTAATTGATACTGATCCAAGGGACGAGGATTCAGCTATTGCGAATGTTTCGATTGAGGTTCTACGACAAGTCCCGCCGAGATTGGAAGAGCTCAATAGGATATGGAAGACTCTGTCGGATGAGGAGTAGTTTGGACTTGACGACGAAATCTATGCTCTCTTGATCAAACAGCATTTCGCTCGGATTGCAGACCATCTTCGCTTTCTTTCCTTTCGAGTCTGGCAGTAGAGTGAGGGGACTCGCCAATGCGTGAAGATGCTATGAATTGGTGCCTCTCCTTGCTCAGTCGCAAAGGGTGAAATCTCGTCAATGAAATTCGTTCGACTCGTTGATTCGAATCTTGCAAATTGCAGAACGCAAGTGGTTTTTATCCTAGAGCTTCCACAATCAGAACTATGACCTGCAAGCTGTACAGTACGCCATCCCCATATCACTTTCCAGACTGATTTCACTTTCCAGACTGATTTCGGGCGAAGTTCATCCGCATATTTCACTGCTCCTACTCCGTTCATCTGTTTCCGAGCATCTTCCGACTGTTCCAGCAAAGCAGGCGAGATATCTTGAGCGGGCAGTAGGTCGAAGGTCTGATCGATAGGATGGGAGGGGAAGGTTTCGAAGAGTGGTTTGTCGAGGGTCTTTTTCGAATGGTTTCGAGAGTGGAACAAGGTAGAAAGAGGGATGTTTCGAGAGGAGCTGAGCGATGGTTAGAAGAACGTCGATTCGTGATGGAAAGGTTGAGAAGAAATGGGAACGAGATGAGACAACAAGAGAAAAACAAATTAAAGGTCGAGAATGTTTGGAAGTGAAGTCAAGGAGGAAGTTGGCGATGAGGTCTGTAGGAGCGAAGAGGAACAGGTCAACGATAACTCTTACGACTTTGAGAGAATGAAGACGGACGGATAAAAGGGGGTTTGTGATCGAAGTCGAAAAACTTCCGACAAAGTTTTTTCGTGTTCTTTGCTTCTCTTCCTACCGTTCAACTCCTTTCCCCAGCTCCCTCACCAGTTCCTTCGCATTCTATCCTACTTCTCCGCTCAGCACCAATCCCAGACCACTCGATTTGACCCGACTCACATCCCTTCTCGACTTTCAATCTACTTCGAGACATTCCTTCGGCTTGATCCGTCGTTCGACTTTTAACTTTCCTTTCGATACCGCCATCTGCTCGAGTTCTGCTGGCAATGGGATGGAAGAGGAGTTACAGCGGTGAGTGTTGGAGGAAGCAGTGCGAAGGGAGAAGAATCGAAGGAAAAATTGGAGAAGATGAGCGGTGAAGATAAAGAGATTGTGCCTTGAATCGGTCGACAAAACACTCGTTCGAGTGGTAGGCAGGTGCAGGCCACGCTGCGAGACAGTAGGCTTTCGTCGAGGTCGCCTCAATTCGCGAATCGTACGCTTCGCCCCTCCCAATCCACCTCACTTAACCGCGAAGCCCTATGAGCCCCATCCTCGCAACCATCTGGTCATCCTACGCTTCCGCCTCGACCATCCCCATCTTCGTCCATTCCATCACTTTCTCGCCTTCGCTCGCTCGAAATCTCCTCCTCTCGAATCCGATACCGCTCTCGTTCCTCCGGTGTCGTATTCTCCCATGCTCGTCCTACACTTGAAGCTGCGCTTTTCGATTCAGTCGATGCGCTAGGAGGAAGAGGAGGAAGCAAACTCACAAACAGAATCGACCTCGTTTCTTTCGCTATTATTCGATTGTTGAATGGAGGGACGACCAGTCTGATGATCGTGAGTAGCTCGATAGACTTCCCATTCGAAAAGGGAAGTCCTGGAGGTCGAGGGCCGAACGCGAGTCGGAGTGGGAGACGAGGGATCAGTAGTGGAAGGAAGAGGAGGTTGTGAAGGTGAGTCGGTTTCTTCGGGGGGAGACGGTAGCTGGAGAGGCGGTCGATTCGAAGAGCTCATTTTATTGAGCTCGTGAGGGATAGAGGAGGTTGAAGAGAGAGGGAGAATGAGTGGGAGAAGGGAGAGAAGGGAGAAGGAATTCGAAGTTTCGTCGGAGTTGGAGCACAAGGTTTCTACCCGTTCCTCCTCTATTCCCCTCGTACAACTACGCAAGCTATCAAGGAGGGTCAGCACTACGAATCACTGGATCAGCATTCTCGACTAGTCAGTGCCACTTGACCCCTTCTCCCTTCTTCTCTCTTTCCCTCGCCCCTCTCCCTCTTCCTCAACCTCCACTTCGACCTATTCCAGCACCTCTCGACTCACCCTTCAATGAGGATCCCTTTCAAGCTTGTTGACCTCACCAAACTCTTCATCTTCTACTGGCCTACCACCTTCTCTTCGATGCGAGCCTTTAATCCGTTGGTTCCATGCAATATCCCTCAGCCCTTCGCCCTCCCCGACTCGCAGAGAACAACAACAAGATTGAAGGAGAGAGAGTAGCTACTTTACCTTTGGAGCTTCTTGGGAGAAGGTCGAGGAGGGAGAAGAACAAGTTGGCTCAAGACACCTTGATCTTCGATCTGATCCTCTCGCCGAACGCTCAAACACTTGCTGTCCTGCTAAAGAGCGATCGAGGTCCTCCTAAAGCTCAACGCCACCTCTAGTTGGAACGTCCTTCTGTCGGCGAGCTGCGAAACACTTTCGGTAGCAAGTGGTTTCGAAGAATTGATCTCGCTGCTTCTTCTGAAGCTTAGTTGGAGTCGTTGTAGTGCTCCTGTGACGTTGCCGGTAGGAACGAATAGGTGTGGAGGCAACGTATCCACCATCATCTGTCCGAAAACGGCTCCCTCGCTTCGCGTTCTTTCGCTTTTGCCTCGAGCCGCTCTCTGCTACTTTCGGTAAAGCCTCTCCTAGTCGACCTCGAATTCTACATTCTGCCCGAACAGGCTCAATGCAAAGATATTGTCGCTCAAGATTGACTCATCTCCGAGATCGAGATGAGAGGCGAACCATTTCTAGGATGCAGGATCAGCTTGCCTCGTTACTCATCTCTCTCTCCTTTCGCTAGTCACAAATGAGGTGAGTCTTGCTAGCCTCTCGGTCTCCACCTCTCGCTCACGAACGCTGATTCCCTCGCTTACCGTCCTCGCAGATCCACTGTGTCAAGAGCACTCGATTTCAACGACTACAGCTCTCCCTCACCTCACGCCCGTCCGCTTATACCTACTATTCATACCGCCCCGGTCCTCCCAGCTTCCCTCGACTGGACCCTCGACAGAACAGCTCGATGATTTCAGATCTCTTCACCTCTTTCCTGCACAGCCTTCACGCCCCGCATCGCTATCCCATCACGAGCCTCCTCCTACTCGGCTCCTCTTTTCAGCTACTGGTATCTTGAACGACTGATAGAAGGGGTTGTACGATAGAGGGACCATTGCTGCTTTTCAAGCGTTCATCAAGCGGAGAAGGGGGAGAGATTCTCGGATGAGCCAAATAGGTGAAGCGCGCATCGATCACATACTTTCTGGGAGTCTGGAAGGTGGAAGGAAGCAGTGGGAGCAAGTGAAGAAGGAGATGGAACGCTTCGAGGTTGTGCGAAGGTGAGTTGAACAATTTCTCGAATCGAACTATACGAGACTTTTCTTTCGAATTGCTTAGCGTGGTTGCGCGATTGAGATCCGCTACGTTATCAGCTAGCTTAGGAGACTGGCGCGCTCTGGGGGAAAGAAAGTTTTAGCTGATTTTGACGAAATGGATTCTGCCATCTCTGGCTCTTTCGTTTCCCTTCACCCTTCAAGCTCGCTCGGCAGAGATTTCACGTTCCTCAACGAAGCTCTCGAATCCTCGAGGTCTGTTTGGTCGCTCCTAGCGCGCACTCAAGCCAGATTCCTCATCACATCGATCACTCAACACTACCGCCCTTCCTCTCCCTTCAAGCTTCTCGAGGATGGGTTTCAATACCGACTTAGTCTTGACCGCCATACCGGAGTACCTGATCTGCCCTCGTACGCCTCTCTCACTCTCACTCTGATTCACCCAGTTGGTCGAAGTTGACTTTCCCTTTCTCAATCTGCAGTCTGCGATCTTGTACTCAAAGATCCCCGCCGTATGTGCTTGTCTGAGCATTTCGCCTGCGGTGAATGCCTCGCCGCGTACCTCGCTCGAGAAGATGAGCCTCAGATTACATGTCCCGTCTCAAACTGCAACGAGCTTTTCAGCCGACACAACCTCCTTTCCTCCGACTTTGTGGACCGCGCGCTAGCGACCCTCGGGTATGTTTCCTGACTCCTCTTATAGTGTCGCTAGTAACGAGACTGACTGAGATTATTCGATTCGATGACAGAGTTCAGTGTAAAATGCCAGAATGCGAATGGAGGGGATCTTACGATCAATTCGAGGATCACGTCTTGAAGGTAAGCGCTGCCTATTGCCTACTTATTGCACTCAACTTATCGACTTCGAAACGAGATCGCAGTCTTGCGAGTTTCAGGTGACGGATTGCGAATTATGCGGCGACGGAATCTCGACGAAAGAGAAAGAGATTCATCTCGCAGATGTGTGCTTGGAAAAGAAGGTTGTATGTCCTCGAGGCGGTAAAGAATGTGGGAGGTACCGTCGGAAGGACGAAGAGAAACACGCTGCTTCTTGCTGCAGCTATGAGTGAGCTTTCAAACTTCTTTTCTCTTTGGGTCGGTTCGAGCTAACACATCCTCTTCGCTATCAGGTGCCGCGAGGACGCTACCTGCCCTACTCGAACGAGTCTACGTTACCTTGCCGCTCATGAGCAAGAATGCGGAAGGCTTCGAGACGAACTCTTCGATGCTCGACAAGAACTATCCGAAATCGATTCTATCACGGAGACCGATGCTGAAGAGGAGGTCAAGAAGAGGGTAGAGGAGGAGGTTACTAGAAGAGTCGAGGAGGAGATCAAGAAGAGGTCCTCAAGCGGCGGGAAGGGGAAACAAATGAACAAGAAAAGGAAGAAGACGAAAGAAGCGAAACTTCAAGCTGAGGTTGATCGGTTGCAGCGCGAGGTGGTAGAACTCGTTGCAGAGAATGATCGATCCAAGAGGAAGTAGGAAGGAAAGACGAGTCAAGCTTGGTGTCAAGGGTTGTCGTCGAGTTTCGATTGGAGTATTTGCAGTAGATTCTCGTTTTGTCATTTGTCGTTGTGCTATTACCTCATTTGCAATGCTTTTCCTGTCTCTTGTGGATGCCTCGAATTCCTGTCAGGAAAAGCGAGAGCGAGAGCGCTTGCGAAAGTCGAATTTCTGGATTTCCGCCTTTCTTTTTCTCTCTCTCGACCTTCACCTTCACCTCTCGAAGCTATCGACGGTCCACTGAGCCTCATTAAGTCCCACGTCAAGCTATCTTGTGCAGGTTCAGCACTCCCCTCTCCATCAAGATCACTCAACCTTGGACTCCTTTCCTCGACTCTCCCTCCTCAACAATGGGTATCGATCGATCAATCTTCGTAGGCGACGTACCTGAGTATCTCAAGTGTCCGAGTGAGCCCACCTCAGGTTCCTCTCGTGTCTCGTCGCGCCAGCTGACTCGTTTGGTCTTTCGCTCCTTCCTCGTCAACCACTCGCTATCATCGTCTCTGCGTCTCTCCAGTCTGCCTAGACGTACTCGAACATCCACAGCAAGTCTGCTCGGCGCAACATCTAGCCTGCAACGATTGTGTGATCAACTACTTTGGAACTCAATCATTGAAACCTTGCCCTGTTTGTCGAAGAGCCGCCGCATCTGACGATCTACTCCCTTCGCCTTTCGTTGAACGTATCATCAAGGACCTCAAGTGCGCCCTACTCCCTCAGATCGACTAGCTCTGCTCGAATGACATAGCTGATTTCGTGTCTTTCGATTTCGCAGGGTCAGATGTTCGATTTCTTCTTGTGAGTGGAGCGGCTCGTACATCGATCGCTTGACCCACATCGGTTCAGTACGTTATTTCCTGAGTATAGACAAGCGTATGATCGCTGATGCTCAAGTCAACCACAGCTCTGTCCTCACCGCAAGGTCCGCTGCGACAACTGTTTCGAATGGGTCGTAGCCAGCGCAAGAGCTTCACACCTCGTCGACTCCTGTCCGGAACAACTCATTTCTTGCTCACGCGGACCTCGTTTGTGTCAAGCTTTCCTTCGCAAGAATCTCGATCAGCATACGAAAACTTGCGATCAATTCAAGTCAGTCACACTTCTCCCTCATGCCCTCTACTCTTCCCTCACCTGTGATATTGTCGAGTAGGTGTCGCGTCAAGACGTCGTGCTCGACTCGCTTGACTCTGCGCAATCGCGATATCCACGAGAACGATTGCCGTCGTCAATCGCGAAAAGTCACAGCGTTGCAAGCTGAAGTCGACAAGCTCAAGGAAGAGAACAATAAGCTCAAAAAGAAAGGTGGGAAAGGCAAAGGGAAAGATCTATCGCTCCTCGAGGATCTTTTGATGAGCGATGATGATTCGAATTGGTTATAAACGCTTGTCCTTTCTCGCCATTTTCATTCGCTTTACGATTTCGACTACTGTAACTCTGTGGGTCTGTCGGTTCTGATCGAGTTACCGAAGCGCGAGAGGTTTTGCGAAAGGTTTCACAGTTTCTGTAGCCGAAAGAACGAGATACTAAAACTTCAATTCCAATTCCTTCCCTTTCTTGCAAATCCCTACAAACCCGAGAAGAAGCTAGACAAAATCCAAACATGTACACCGAAGAAGCGAGAGATCCGACAGAGAAACGAGACATTCGGGTTCAAGCGATGTGTTGAAGACCAACTTCGCGCTCATCCTTCTCGGAGGAAGGAGAGATTGAGAGCTACTCTCATGGACAGCGGTTTCAGCGAGAGGATAGAAAAGGAATTGGGTGAAGAGAGAGAGAGCGTACCTTTTGAGCGCCCATTTCGTTAGGAGAGTGAGAACGTCCGTAATCTCCTGAACGAGCCAAATCTACGCCTGTACACCGACCGTTTCCGACACATCAGTCCGGGATAATGTTGTGTCTTTGTAAGTGGGAAGCGTACCTTCGAGGATTTCCTGCGAAATTCGAGAACGAGGAAATCAGTTGGTGTGTTCAGCTGAATCTCCAGTTGAGGGACTCACATCATTCTGAGAACCCCAGTTGGCGTTGCCGTGACCTGACTTCTTCATCGGGATAGCTAAAGGGAAGAATCAAAGATTTCGGATCAAGTGGGGAAACGACGAAAGAAGAAAAGAAGAGGAAGCTAACGATTGGCTTTGGCGTGGATACTAGCTTCAATCTTGTGTGCGTGAGAGCGAGTCCTTTACAGTACGAGAGGGTTAGTGAGGTGTGAGGAGAGGGAGACGAGAGTTTAGATGAAACTTGCATTTTGAGGGGAGATGAAGTGAGCTGAAGCTATACAGCTGAATGAGGATTAGTGAGGGGTTATAATGAGTTGGAATTAATCAGGGAGCGTACTGGTGAGAATGAGGTGAAGAGAAGTGAGAGGAAAGAAGGAAAGAGTTTAGTCTCGCACTTTCGAACCGTTTTCTTCTTTCTCGAGAAAGTCTCGCAACGATTCGACTAGCAAAAACATCAAGCGTCGTTTATCAACAAGCAAACAAGCAAGCAAGCTACTCAAGACAAAGCGTTTTCCCCTATCTTATTCCTCCTCGCTATCGTCACTACTACTCTCATCCCCTCCTTCCTCTTCCTCTTCCTCATCTGAACTCTCGACCAATTCCGTACTCTTGATCTTCCTCTTCTCCGGCAAACTCGCACTCGCACTCCCACCCTTCCCTTCCTTCTTCTTCCTCGCTTTCTCCTGCCTCGCAAGTTTCTTCGCTTCCTTCTCAGCGAGTTTCAATTGTCGTTTCTTCTCTGATGCTCGGTAGGATCGTTTGTAAGCTTTACCAGGTTCCGGGTAGAGTGAAATGAGATGATCAATGATAGCTGCAACAAGCTCATTGTCAGTGCTGAATAAAGGTGGAAGAGAGGGAGAGGGAGAACTCACTTTGGTAAGGGATTTTTGCGTCTGTACCCAATTGATCTCGTTCGGTGATATCGAGAATCGCAGAATCTCGCAAGTGCTTGAATCGATCTCGTAAGTTCTTCGTACCTTGAGGTTGGAGAGTAGGATCATCGATAGTGGAGAAATCAATCTCGGATTCATTCTTGACTCTCAAGTTTGCGATGCTGCGCGAATCAAACTATGCGAGATCAGTCTCAGGCTTCGAGAAGATAAAACGAGAGTGATACGCACTGGTGAACGAGAGTTGAGTAATACTCGGTCTTCCACCTCCAAGCTCGTTTACTTTCTGGTTTCTCCTGTTCCTCCTCCTCCTCACCATCTTCTTCTCCGTCCGTAGCTTTCTCTTTCCCTTTACTTGAAGTCGACTTGTCCTTCTCCTCACTTCCACCAGGTGTTGAAGCAGTAGCATTCTTCCTCGAAAGACTATCATTCCTGTATATCTCAACTCGCGCTCATCAACAACTAGTTCTCTCGCACGGATGAAGCAGTATGAGAGAAGCGTACCACTTGATCCTGATTTGAGTAGCAGTCCTAGTCTCTCCCATCCTCTTACTAATCGCGGTCCAACTATTTCCCAACTCTCCATGCAATCTCACCAACGTCCTCTCCTCCTCTTGACTCCACTTCCCCTTCTTCAACAACTCCCCTTTCCCTCCCCCCAACTGTTTAGTCCAACGATCCCTACAATCCCCACTAGGTCTCCCGACCCACATCCCAATCTTCTCCCAACTCGAACTCCCAAACTCTTTAATCCCACTCCTCAATTTCTCGTCTTCTTCCGAAGTCCAACTCCCTTTCTGAGCATCAGGGTTATACATCCTCCTTACGTGATTCCAGATCCCCAACAATGCTCGCTCTTGTAAAGCGTTTCCCAATTCTAACCACAATTCATTGAGAGGTCCTGCCGAAGAAGAAACCAATTTCTTCCCATCTGGACCGAGAGAGGCGAAAGGATCTTTCGCGGCTTTGCGAGTGTTGATGTGCGTGACGAGTTCCTCAGAAGTCATTCCTGATCGTTCGCGGTAGTTTTTGATAGTAGCTTTGATCAATTTATCTTCACTCGAACTGAATTTCCCTTGTTTATACGTTTCACCTGGTACGAAGCAAACGAGCGATTGAGATCAGTCTTACCAAATTGGGGGTTGATCAAGCAGAGAATTTCTCTCAAACGTACCGTATTCTTCAGCTAAAGCCTTTAGTTCCTTGACTGGGGTCCATTTAGTCTGTAAAGTTTCCCAAAACGTCCCACTCTTTTGATTCGGTTTGACGTACTCCGGATCCTTCTCCAATTCCTCAATACTGACGACATCTCCATCGTCGGTGGGATCAAACACTTTCTTTTGTTTCGAAGGTAAGGGAGCCGAGGGAGTATTCGAGTCGGAGGATTGAATCGGACCGACGAGGATTGGACGAGGAGGTGGGATAGGAACTGAAACGGATCGACGAGGAGTCTTGAGAGGTTGCTTCGAGGTCGAGGAGGAGGGATTAGAGGAGGAATTGGAGGAAGGTTTCGTAAGTTGTGCAGCGACTTCTCCTTCTGAATCATCATCCTCATCATCTGAACTTGAACTACTACTTCCGAAATCTCCCTCGATCGAGAATGTAACCGCTTTCCCTTTCCCTTTCCCCTTCGATTCTTTCTCCTTCTCCTTTGCTCTCTCGCGTTGATTCTCGACCGTCTCCCCGACTCCAGCGAGCGCAGGATCAATCTGCATCTCGATCTCCTCCGGTTGAGTCTGAGATTGAGGAGGTTGAGCTTGTATCTGTTGTTGAGCGATAGCAGCGGCGAGTGCTTTACGTTGATCCTTCTTCTCTCGTCTCTCTCTCTTCCTCTTAGCTTTCTCACTCTCCCCTCCATCTTCTTTCCTCTTTCCCGACTTATCTTTCTTACTCTTCTTCTTCTTCCCTCCTCCTTCCTCTCCTCCAGTGGTCGAGGGTGCATCGACTGGAATGTCTTCTTGAATCGGTTGAAACTCGTTGGGTTGGTAAGAAGCTGGAGGAATCGGGAGGTCGAAAGCACCATATCCTCCATGAGCTGCGATATTTGCTGCGGAGGCAGAAGAAGAAGAGCCAACTTGAATATCGGCAGGGGTTGATTGAGCGGGAGTAGAAGTGGGAGTAGGTTGAGGTTGGGGAATGAAATCAAAGTTGAATAAAGGGTCGACTAGGAACTCGTTGGCGGAAGTTGAAGTGGAGGTGGAGGGGAGAGGGGCAGTGGGTGCGAGTGGCGAGGGTGTAGATTTCGGTTTGGATTTGCTGCTGGACTTTTTCGACTTTTTGGTAGAAGGGATGGTAGTAGAATCGGAAACGAGTGGAGCAGAAGTGGTGATAGTTCCAGAAGATCCATCGATCTGTGGTCGGAAGTGGCCGTCCCAAGCGATCAGTGTGGGAAACGTTGGATCGATTGCGATGAAACTCTTCGACTCACCTGTCTTTCGATCTCTTCATTCGCATGCTTCTCACTCTTTTTGTGCTTTTTCCTACTCGGTTCCTCTTGTCCCTCTCCAGCATCTCCCGCCACCTCTCCATTCGCACTGTCCAATTCCTTGTCCTTTCGTTTCTTGTCCTTTTTCGATTTCTTCTCTTTCACTCCCGCTGCCTCTGTACTCGCTTCTCCACTGACGAATGACTCGAACGCGTTTGCCGCTTCGTTGATAGCTTGAGTAGCGATCAATTCGTTCATCTATACCAACTCGTGCGAGGTTGAGTGAACAGCTCCAAATGAGAGAGAGAAGAGAGAGGAATTGGGATTCACCTGTTTAACTCTTTTCTTTTCTGCTTTACGAGCCTTCTTTGCTTGTTTCCTAGCTGAGTCTAGTTGTTCTGGAGTGTCGGTAGAAGTTGAATTCGAGGCGGTGTTGTTCAGATTGACGAGAGAGGAGGAAGAGGAGGACTGAGCAGATGATGAAGCTTGTTCTTGTTCTTGTTCTTGTAAGAGGAGTGCAGCTCGAGACCGTTTACCCATACAGCTCTTGATCTAGGTGGAAGTATGCTGTTTAGGGTATGAAGTAGGTTCAAGGGAGGTGAGAGAAAGGAGAGAGAGAAGAGAAGAGGGAATTTTCGACAGAACAAGTCTAATTGACAATTACTCGTCAATTAAAGTTTGTATCAGATCCGATCAACAGGTTGCACTCTCCCACATCTACTCATTCTTTGAGTTAGCTCTGCTTTACTATCGACTGTTCTACTCCTCTACACCGATTCAACTCAAGCTCCAGTCGAATCAGGTGTCTCGATTTGGACCCCCCCTTTGAAGCGACTCCTCACCTCCTCGCAACTCTATCACTCCCTCGAGCAAGTCTGCAGCTAATACATTAGGGTACAACGTAAGCTCGCACCTACTTCTCTCTACAGCTCGAGCACTTCAAAGAAGGGCAGTGAGGTTGGATTGAATCACATTTCCGACTCGTCCGACTCCTTTCGTCATCCTCTCGCTTCTCAGCTCAGAGATACACCTACTACGGATTATACGATATAGTAGGAACTACTCAGTGCATGCCGCACGAACCATATCAGGATTACGCGAAGGAGTAAGAGCAAGGAAAGGGTCGTGTGGGGTCAATCTCTCCCTCTCCCTCCTTCTCAGCCTCTTCAACTCCTTTCTTGACCTTATGAACACCCTCTAAGCTCAAGTAAGGTCTATGTGACTGACTCGGAGCGATTCTCACTTTACAGCTCCTCTCGCTCGTCGACCATGTCCAGCCACCATCCCCCGACCTTTCTCGGCACGACTCACACTCCACCTTACGTCCCCTCGGTCCCCTCTCACTCTCAATCCATCTCTCGTACCTCCTCCGCAGCGGGTAGATCAGATCCCGAAGAATCAGCCGACGACGATTCAGAAGATTTCCTCGAACCCGAAGACCTCGACGACCCAGACGCATCTTCTGCAAGCTTGAACAAACTCAGTCCGGCCACACCAAAAGTTTCGAGCAACTCTACGAATTGGCCTTTCAACGCACTCACGACCCACAATTCAAATTCTGGTTATCCTGGAACTTTTCCAGATGGTCACGCTCAAAACGGAGGAGGAGGAGGAAGTGGGAATCGCCGACGAGTCTCACTCGAAAACACTGGAGACGCAATGAACGAAGACGATTATTCAGAAGATGTACACATTCCCGCTTCTTCCCTTCCTCACGAGATCCTCCTTCACATTCTCCGACTCCTTCCTCCCACCGCCCTCGCCCCCGCCCTCCGAGTCTGTAAAGCATGGTGTCAATGTGGAGTCGAATTACTCTGGCACAAACCCATGTTCACCTCGCTCCCAGCCCTTTACAAAATGTTACAAGTACTCTCTCACTCTTCGACACAAACTTTCCCTTACCCCGAATTCGTCCGCCGGATCAACTTCTCAAATTTGACGGAAGAAATGAGTGACAAGATGTTGGGGAAATTGTTACCGTGTACTAGGATCGAGAGGTTGACTTTGACGGGATGCAAAAACTTGTCGAGTCAGAGTATGGTCGATTTGTTGAAACAGTCAAAGAGGCTGGTTGCGCTGGATTTGAGTGAGGTAGAGAACGTCGATGATGAGGTGATTGGAGCGTTGGCAGAGAATTGTCCGAGGTTGCAAGGGTTGAACTTGACGGGGTGTGGGAAAGTTAGCGATAAAGGTTTGGAGAAACTTGCGAGAGGTTGTCCCGCTTTACGAAGAGTAAGCTCAACTCTCTCCAATTACTCGCTCTCAGCCTTCAGTTTCAAGTACTCAACATGCGATTGAGTTGATTTAGATCAAATTACGGAAATGTGACTTGATCACAGATGTATCAATCGTTCTCTTATCGGTCAACTGCCCTTTGCTGCTCGAAATCGACCTCGGTCTCTGTCTCTCCATCACCTCGACCTCTCTCCAACAGCTCTTCCGATCCTCTCACAACATCCGCGAACTCTGTCTCAACGGTTGCACCTCCTTGACAGACGATGGATTCCCCGATTCCACTTCTCTCTCGCTCCTCTCCTCGACCCACTCCTCCTCTTACTCTTCCGCACAAGCTTCCCCCTTACCCTCCGATTCTTCCTCCTCCGGTGATCCTTCTCGACCTTCTTCTCCCGGCCCCTCCCCCCTCTCCGCTCCCTCAGGAGCTCTCATTCGTCGTCCCCAACCCCTCACTTCACCCCCTTCCTTACACTCCTTCGATCATCTTCGATACCTAGACCTCACTTCCCTCGTGTTGTTGACCGATCAAGCGATAGGAGGCATCATCAAGTTTATGCCAAAGATCAGGAATTTGATCCTGGCGAAATGTGGAAGGTTGACAGATGAGAGTCTTTACGAGATTTGTAAAGTTGGCAAACATTTACATTATTTACATTTGGGTCATGTCAACTCGTAGGTTCCTCACTCTCTTCTCTCTCATCGTCCAGCGAGAAGGTACTGATGAACTGGGGAGGAGAAACGTACAGGATTACCGATAAAGCGGTCACGGCGATTGCGAGAAGTTGTACGAGGTTGAGATATATCGATTTAGCTTGTTCGTTCACTTTTCTTCACCACTGCTCGCTTAACACGCAGACTGAGTGGTTGTTCGGTTCGGAACGAAACAGGTTGTAACAACTTGACGGATGTTTCAGTGCTGGAACTCGCTGCGAACTTACCTCGATTGAAACGAATCGGATTAGTTCGAGTACGCTTTTCCCTTCTCCTCGTTCTCTCTCCCTTAGACTGACCCTTGCTCGCTCTGACAGGTGACGAATATTACCGATGCATCTCTCGACGCACTCCACGCTCGAACTTCACTAGAAAGGATTCATCTCTCCTACTGTTCGAACTTGACGGTCTCTGGAGTCAACGATCTCCTTCAACATTTACCGAGATTGACTCATTTGAGTTTGACCGAAGTTCAAGCGTTCAGGAAGAAAGTTTTGCAAGTTTTCTGTAGACCTCCTCCCAAAGTACGTCGATTCTTTTCTCTTCAGTACTCAGTTCGAAGAAGTGTACTTAACTTGAGTGAACTCCGCGTAGGATTTCAACGATCATCAACGACGCTCGTTCTGTGTGTTTTCGGGGAGAGGAGTACACGATTTACGAAGATACCTTCGATCCCTCTCTCCAGCAGAACTCGAAGTACTCTCCCAACCCGATCCACCTTCAGACGATGACATGACGAGAGTAGGGAATCGAGGGTTAGGTCAACAAGGTGGAGTTGGGGCGAATCAACAACAAATTCAACAAAGGATGCAAGGAGGACAAGGAGGAACAGCAGCTCAAGTCGCGCAAGCCAGAGTGAGACTAGCTCAGATAGCTCAGGCGAGACAGACGATGGGTCAGAACGGGAATGGGAGAGGTCAAATTCAGGGAGGAGGAGGAGGAGCGGCTGGAGGTGGGATCTTGGGTTCTCCTTTCGCGATGGGTGGAGCTCAAGCTCAAGCTCCTCAGACTCAGCAATCGCCTTTACAGCAATCCTATCGAACCCCGAGAGCTTATCAAGCTTGGTTGGATCAACAAGCTCAGCAACAAGGAGGAGGAGCTTCGTCAATCGCATCTACTTCGAATCCGACTTTACCTCATTTGGCTTCTTTCGCACCTCGACCGTCGAGTAGGAATGGAGCTGGACCGAGTGGATCTCAACAACAGCAGCAACAACAGACGGGATTCAATCGACCTAGTCTTTATCGACAGAATTCTTTGGGATTGAGTGGAGCTACTCAGACGGGAGAGGAAGCGGATTATGATTTCTCGGCGGATCTGAATGATACGGAAGGAATGCATAATATTCCTATTCGGTACGCTCTTACTCTTCTTCTCTACTCTCCTTGGTCTCGCTGACTCGATCCCTTCTGCGCTCAAATAGACTGGTAGCTCCAACTCGATGGAGCTCGACTCACCAATGGATCAAACTGCTTCTACATCAAGTTTGACTCGACCTCCTCGACCGAGAAGACTAACGGTTACTCGAACGAACTATCGATCTTCCGGACCATCTCATCGACGGGGTGGTGGATCAGAGATGGAAGATGACGATGAGGAAGAAGATGAGGGAGAGGCGACAGGAGAAGAAGAGGATCTCACGATGGGAGACACCTAAACGAAAACTAGTTTCCCTGTTTCCTCCCTCCCTCTGGTCGCTATCCCATCGCAACACAGTACATATCACTCGCTCTCTGCATATTCTCTCTAATGATTGTTATACCCTGTTCCTTTCCCTCTTTTTTTTTTTTGCTTTTACCTACTTCTCTCGACTCACATAGCATTTTACCCACGTTCGCCTTTCCCTTTTTTGACTTGTCTCGTTAGCTATCCATACATTTCCCTCTTTTCTCTCGTCGTTCTCTCCCTCCTCTCTCGCACTACTACACAAGAATCTGATATCGAATCCGAGTTCTATACGATTTCCTAATTTCCAGATAAATCCTTTCCTTCTAACGACGAGAGAGATTACAGTGCTACAAGTAAAGACAATAGAGTAACAAAAGTAGGGTAATATAAACGACAAACGAGGGAGAGAGATATTGATTACTTGATTTGCGAATACAGTGCATCTGCACCTTGGGCACCGTCCAGGAACCATCCTTTACTCGGTTGTTGAGGGGAGAGCGATCTTCTTCCGATCCCTCCTCCAGGTGAGTGTTGGAAATGTTGCGATTGCGATTGTGGATGCGAAGTAGAGAGATTATAGTAAGGAGTTAACGACGAAGTTTGCTGAGGGTATAGAGGATTCGAATCGGACATGGAAGAAGTTGGTCCGGGAAGAGCGTAGGAAGTATCTTGCAGCCAGCTGAGATCGAATACGTCGGGACCTGGTTTCATTGGAGAACTCAATCCGAGATCACCGAGGAACATGGCTGCGAATCCAGGATCTGGAGGTGAGCCACCAATTTGTGGAGTCTGGAATGGAAGAGGAGGGGGTGGGTATGATTGTGAAGAGGCGAGGGGTGCAGGCGATTTCGCAGGAGGAGCGTAGAATTGAGGTGATTGTTGATGACTCGAAGAAGCGGATGTCATCGCTGAAGAAGGTTCGTGGGAAGTGGTGCGAGACGAAGAAGTCGAGAAGGAGGATGTCGTGCTGATTGAGAGAGATCCAGGTGCGAGAGGTCGTTGATCACTCGTTCCGGCATTGTACTCTGAAGGAGGTGAATGAGCAAGGGAGAGTTGTTTAGCGATACGTCGAAGGACCTGTACAATATCGAGAATGGATCAGAATCGCTCATGTGCAAGCGAGGCAGACTGCGGCTGACCTGCACGAAGGTTTCGGCAGTAACTCCGTTGCTACGATAACTTCGTTGAGCTTGTCGTTCCTCGACAGCAGAGCCGAGCATACTGAATTCAGCTTGCGATTATCAGCTTGCGTTCTAGGTGTTGTTATCGTGAAGGAGAAGCTTACGAGATGATCGCGGTAGCGTGCTTGATGACCTTGTTCAACATCGGAGAAGTCACTTGAGTAGTCGAGAAAACTTCATAAGCAGTAGCGGCAGTATCCCTGTGAAGTAAAAGACGAATCGATCAGTTGCGCATTTCTGATCAGATTCGAATCCCGACTTACTTTTCTCGAGCGATTTCCGAAATGGGAGCGTTGGTATCGATGAGATGGAAGATGTAGGAGTAGATGACGATTGTTGCGCTCAAAGTATGGGAATGACTATCAGAGAGATAGGGGAGTTAGATCTAGATCCGTGAACGAGAATGGCAGGAAGAGAGACTTACACAATCCTAAGGTTCTTGAGGAAATCCCTTCCTCCGTAATGAGCACTGATAACCTTTCTCGCCGATTGGAGACAAGCATCCGTCGAGAATCGATATCTCGGATTTGTGAAGCCAGTCACCAAGAACGGTCGATGCAGTCGAACGAGCCTTGAGAAAGCACCTGACATCGACATGAATCGTTGTTTGCGTAATTTTGGATTTCTCTCCTCTTGTTGGACGTTCTCGGAGGTCATCGATTCGGGGAACGTTGCGACGTGAACACGCATTTCTCTGTCAAGTTCGAGAACGGTATCGTAGGTGAAATCTTTCGCATTTGTGACGAGTCGATCGAAGACGAGTCGCATGCTGCGAAGAATGATAGAGATGGATCAGGATTGTAAGACGAGTCATGAGCGAAATAGGAGCTTACTATCTTCCGCCTCCACCTTTGTTGAGTTCGAGAGAAGAATCCGTCCAGACTTGTCTCGGAGCAGGTTCAGTTCGCCATTCCGTCGCTGACAGCTGATCAAAGTTGAGATTCTCGGGAGGAGGTGTTGTAACTTGTGAAGGGTGGACGAGGTAAGCTCCCATTCGATTGTTCGCGGTAACGACATCCAAGAAAGTGATGATTCCGAAAACTCGAATCGCTGTTTGTCGTTTCATGCTGTTGATACCTTTCGGGAAAGCAAGGTCATCGGGTGGCATCGTTTTCGGGTCTGTCCCGAGTTGATGGAGTCGCAACTTCTGAGAAATTCGAACGCCGATCGCGAGATAGGTGAGAAAACCTCCCATATCCGTTCCTCCTCCACTCGTCAAATTGTACTCTATGAAGGTGGAACATTGTCAGAGTCGCTCATAGAGTAAGAAGAACCGGACGTACGGCCGTAGAGGGCGACGAGCTGAACAAGTCGGAATTGAGGTTGATTCGGCCAATTCGAAAGGTGAAAGAGTCGAAGTGAAGCAGCATACCAAGCTGCGGTAGTTTCGGGTTTCGTTGCGAAAGGTAGAGGAGGAGTTTCCATCGATTGAGCTCCATCAAGACCGAGTGCGAGAACCTGAGGACACGAAAACAAATCGTGAGTTTCACCAGTCTGGCGCGGAACTGAGAAAGACCCGTCGATCTCGAGCACCAAAGAGACAGAACTTACAATGAAGAAGATACCTAACCAAGCTAGATCCACCTCATTCTGTCTCCCCAACTTCAACATTTCCTCGAATTTCTCCACCTCTGCCAAGAACGCCGGTGGATGCAGAATCGTGTAGAACCAGCTGACATCCTCAAAGTAAGCTCCAATGATTCGACTTGCTGCGTCCGGAGTTGGCAAAAGGGAATAGATCTTTTCGAGAGATCTGTCCCTCTGCTCGATCATTTCAGATTGGGAGAAACAGAGGTCGAGTCCGTGCGAAACGGCTTTCGTTGCTCCTTCAAACCGGATCGGGTGACCCAAGATTGAAGTGAGGAAAGAGGTAGGTTCAGGGTGTTGGTCGATCTGAGCGGAGGGTCGATGCGAAGAGGGAACCATGTCGATGGCGGACGCGAGGAAATCGAGACCCGCAGGAGAAGGTGCTGCGACCTGTTGGAAGGTTGACGCCTCGAGATCGGCTGCCGCTTCGTCCATTTCATTCGAGAGTTTGGGTTTGGGCGTAGCAGGTTCGAGTTGTTTCGAAGATGAGACTGAACCGGCTTTGATTGCTTGAGTACGTACATCTGAAGGTAGAGTTTCGAGGAAGTGTTCGATTCGATCCAGTCGAGCGAGAACGTCTTGATAATCGGTTGCGAGAGCGAATGGTTGCGATTCAGGGTTCGCCAACGGATCGTCCCAAGAGCACGCATCCGGTTTCCCTCTTTGAATGCATGTCGCACAAGGGATCTTGCGACTGTGAGGGCAACGCTGATCAGCTTCGGAGGTCGTGAAGCGAGAGAGAGAATGAAGAGTTTTACTTACTCGCATTTGACCTTCCTTCGTTTACACTCTCCACAGGAGAGGACTGCTCTTCCTTTCTGTTTCTTCTTCGGTTTAGTATCATCTCCTCCTCCGTAATATGAACCGTTCTCGTATCCATCGTCATTTTCCACTTCATCTCTCCGTCTCTTGTCCTCGTTCGTCGGAAGTGGGTGAGATCTCGGTATTGGAGCAGTGGGCTGACGTTGATGCTGGTGTTGATATTCCGTAGTCGATGTCGGGGAGTACGAGGCCGAATGCAATCGCGGTGCAGCAGCAGCAGGAGCAGATGAAGATGGGTAATTCGGGTGATGAACTGCTGAGTAGTGACTCCCACTCATCGCGTTCGTAGTGCTCTCAAAGCGTGGTAGAAGGTAGTCGAACTCGAGAATAGTGTGACTAGGATCGAAGAGAGAGAGAGCAAATCTAGTCGACCTAGTCCGTCCTTCTCACAAGGCACAATGCCCGAAATTTCGATGTCTCACAATCAACGCCTTCTTCCGAATTCGTATTTTTCCTCGTGTTGTCAATTCAGACGATAGCAGTAGCGATCTATAGTCAAGCCATACTTTGCTACAGTAAAGAAGAGAAGGAGCGAGGGAAAAGGTTCCGAAGTTTTTGATCAACTCCTCCTTCTTCACCCAACACCTCTCGACCTCTTGAACTGCTTCAGACGATCTCAATCAGCGCTCAAATACCGAAATACCTCAATAACGCGCCCTACAGCTGTCTCGACAGCTCTTGAAGCGAGATCCCGACTTTCTTTCGAAACCCGATACTCTCTCTCTCTTTCTCCTCGTTCTTCGACATGGGGATAGACAGCGACCTTTTCATCACCCCGCTACCGGATTATCTCATCTGTCAAGGTAAGCCTGAAATTCACGAGCTTGCGTCCCTTCGCTAACAGAGCTGCTTCCCTTCCTTCTCCCTCACGTTTGTTCCGTTCAGTATGCATGAACGCATTGCACATGGCGATGAGCTATTGTCGGGAGGAACACATGACCTGTAGAAGCTGTGCACAGGACTCTCATGATCAAGCCCGGAGGAACAATCGCCCAGAGTTATGTCCACAGTGCAGAGCCCCCGCTAGATTGAAACCATCCGTTGCCATTGCCCGGATAGTGGACAACTTACAGTGCGCCTCATCCAATGTCGTCCACTAGGTCGGTTTCGCTGACTTCGGAGGATTGTTGTAGAGTGAGATGTCAATTTTCGCGGGAAAATGGCGACTGCCGATGGAGGGGGAACGCTGGTGACCTCCCTAAGCATGTAGCGACGGTTCGTCACACCTCCTGGTAGATCTCGAAAAACCGCTAATAGGTGATTCCGATGCTTACAGTGTCTCCATAAGCCGAAGCCTTGCCCTCATTCCGCGAAGGGCTGCGCTGTGCAAGGGACAGATGCCCAGCTGAGGACGCATCTCGTAACATCGTGCGCGTACGGAATGATGAAGTGTCCTCGTGTCGGATGCGGTAACGAATACGTACGCTCGACGGCGAACATTCACGATGAGATCTGTACTTTTTGGAGGTGAGTCGTATTCTCCATCTTTTGACTGCTGCTCGAGCTGACTCATCCCCGCAGATGTCAAGCTACTCCCGGCTGTCAGACAGTGACGAAACGCGAGCACTTGCCTCAACACGAAACTAGATGTCGAGCGACTGCGAGACAAATCCTCGAAGATTCGGCTAGGATTCGGAGTCAGAACGCTGAACTAGCGGCAGCTCGTCGAAGAATCCAAGAACTCGAAGCGGAGAAAGTTGCTGGACCTCCTTCACCTCTCGCAGTCGAGAAAGAACCAACCGATATCAAACCTGATGTTTCTCTTGTGCGTTTCCACCTCGTACTCGGTTGCACGTACATCTGCTTACTCACGCTCATGGTCGTACAGCGGAACACTCGCCCTGCCGAAGAAAGCGAAGCTGAGGGATCAAACAAACGCCCCAAAGTCGACAACGCAGCTGCCGCCTCACCCGCTCTCAGACCGGCGATCGTCTCTTGGAGAACTGCCATCCAGCCTTCATCATCAGCCGACAATGGAGCGAGTGGCTCTAATGGTGCGGCGAGCTCTTGAAGATGTTTTCCTTTACCCCTTTTTTTTCGCTTTTCTCTTCTGTTTTCATCTGTCTCCTCTGCATCTGTTGTACATACTCATTCATCTTATTTGTATCCAGTGCAACATATAGCGATTGTCGCTGTCGGAGGATCGAATTCGAATCGCTTTTTCAGAGTATCATTCGAGTCGAGTTGGAGCATGTCGCAGACACGGCTATGGTCGACTTGAATCGACAGTATCGACCCCTGAAGTCAGAGGAATTCGGAAACGGCGAAAGTTTCGATCTCGTCTCGTCTTTCTCCTTCTCTCTCTCTCGTTCCTTCCCCTCTCATCAACTCGACTTTCTCCCGATATCTCAAAAGCCTCGTCTCCTCGCGTCAACCTACTTCAGCTACCAGCCCGACTCAGCCCACAGCTCCATCCAATCAGTTCGAACGCGTTCTAACTCTCCTTCGTCGCAAACAAGTTTTCGAAAGACGATGGGCACCGATTCTGACCTTTTTCTCGAGCCACTCCCTGAGTACCTGACCTGCCAAGGTATGCTTTCATCTCTCTCTCTCTACGTGACAGAACGCGAGTCGCTGACTTTTACCCCTCATCTTCTACCCCTCGCAAGTTTGCATGAATGCTCTTTCAGGAGCTTACTCTTGGTGTCAGCAGGATCACCTCACCTGTAGGCGGTGCTTTCACGACGCGACAAAGCAACGTGAGATCAATCGGCAGCCACTCCGCTGCCCTTCGTGTCGAAGCAAGGCGAATCCCAAGCTTTGCGTTGCGATTTCGAGAATCGTTGGAGAACTACAGTAAGTCGAACATCAAGAATGGTTGTTTACGTCGTTCGAACAACTGATCTCTCGAGAAACAGAATGAGATGCAAGTACTCGAAGAGGGGAGGTTGTGAATGGACTGGAAATGTCAGTGATTATGCTGAGCATTTCGCAAAGGTCCGTCCGATTCTGCTGTACAGGCAATATCCGCTGATCGGTTTGCTCTCTCCTACAGTGTGACTGCAAGCCTGAAGCTTGTTCAAACGCTGGTGAAGGCTGCGACTTCGTCGGAACTGAAACGGAGAACGAGGATCATCTCGCCAACGAATGCGAACATGCTAGAATGACCTGCCCGCGTGACGGCTGCGAGATGCAATA
>Ga0308160_10002188_pt1 | contig 24434 bp, 32 predicted proteins | sample PhyFR1_FD_201036 | JGI IMG/M metagenome (GOLD analysis project Ga0308160, IMG submission 201036) | Phyllosphere microbial communities from UC Gill Tract Community Farm, Albany, California, United States - DLSLF.R1 | ecosystem: Host-associated > Plants > Phyllosphere > Unclassified | place: USA... | reverse complement strand
AGGGGATGGGGGTGAGGTGAGAAGGAACGAGAGAAAGTGGCCCGATCCCTTCTGGGCTGAACAGCAGGCGCGCGGCGAGCCCCTTCGGACGGAGCCGCCGCCCGCCCGCACCGCTGGCTCGCTCGCCCGTCGCCCCCCGGGCAGGCGAGTTTTTGAAGACGAGGGCGGAGTCTGAATCCATCTGGCAGGGTCAAAGGGATCGATGCAAGCCAGGAGGGAGCGAGACGGGCCGAGATGCACACGCTCGCCCCGGCCGGCCTCTCCAGCAAACGCAACCCCCTCCCTGCTCCCTCCTCTTCCCCTTTTCCCTACCCTTCTTTCCACTCATCGCATCAACAATGGCCGGCGGCGGTGGATAGTGCGTGCTGCGCTTCGTCTGCTGGGAAGGCGGCTGACCGCCCAAGGTCTCCGCCCGGGACTAACGCTCTTCTCCTCCTTCCTCGCCTTGCCCGGCGCGCTCTCCTTCCTCGCCCGATCCGACCTCGTCACTCGCACTCCCGTCTGCGTCCATCACGCCTTGCAGCAAGATCTTCGGAACCTTCGTCAAGTCGGTGCGTGTCCTTTCATCCTCTTGCGGCTCGGAGCTGCGGCATCCAGTCGGCCCGACGCGGGCTCGTTCGGCTTGAAAGCCGACCTCGACCGATAGCTGCACTTGCTTCGTTGATGACGACCTGTCAACTGACATGCGCGCTTGCTCTCCACTTTTTGCAGGAGTACCTGTCCGTCGACTCTGCATGCTTCTTGCGCTAGCAGCTCTGCTCGCCTGTGCCCTCGTTCCGAGTCAGGATCGCGGCCGAGCGAGCTGCAGCACGCCAACTCGTCTGCCAAACGCTGACCGCTCACCTCCCGACCTCCTGCTTCCCGTCTACCTCTCCTCCCGCTCGTTGTGCTACAACCCGCCCCATCCAGTGCTCTCGGCACCTACGCCCTCACTGGTCTTGGGTCCGTCCACCGTCCCGCTCAACTCCCGTGGCCGTTCCTCCGGCCGAGGCTGACAGCCTCCTCGTCGTCCGTCCGTCTGTGCCCCTCGCCCACCAGAATCTTCGCCGCGACCCGCAAGTCGGAGACGGAGACCAAGGTTGACAAGGTTAAGGCTTTCGTCAAGGACGCCGGCAAGGAGGAGGAGGACTTGTCAGTCGCAATCTCTTGCTTACCGCTGTTCCCGCCGCAGGCCGCCCCCTCCCCCGCCTTGTCTCAATCAAGCGCTTCGCAGTAGCGAGGGGCCGGCTCTGCTTCAGGGCCGAGAGCTATCGTTCTCGCCCGCCGTTGCCAGTCGAGGGCATGACGCTGACCTCGCTCGCCTCCTCTCTCGCCCCTCCCCCCCCCCCCCCGTCCCTGCCTGCGCCATCCCCTTCTCGGCCATGGATAACCTCGCCTGCTCTTTTGCGTCGGCGGTCCCTGAAGGGCCGATAGCATCCGCAAGTTCATCGCCGACGCCGAGGCCGAGGTCAAGAAGGCTGCCCACTAGATGCGCTTGCGCTTTGCCTGAAGGGGACGAGGGAGAGGAGGGGGACATAGGGAGCGGTTGCGGTCGCGGTAGTCCACATGATCTCTCAATAGCAACTACTAGACGGACGGGAGCGAGGGGGAGAGGCCTCGGCAGGTGCGAGAGGCTGAACGCATCGATTAGCTAGCGGCGCCAAGGCTCGGCCTTCAGAGCGAGCTGGGAAGCGAGTGAGCCGCTCAGCAGACCGGCGCCAGGGCTACGGGTCTGGAAGGCCGTGGGTGGCGCCGTAGACGCGGAGGGGCGGGCGGGGCCCGCGAACGGCAAGCGCCAGGCCGGCCGGTTTGGGTCTATGCGCAATGGTGCTGCAGGGGGCGACTGATTCGGAGGCGTTCGACCGAAGCCGCCCAGTGGCCTCGAAGGGGATGGTCCGGTCGACGAGGCCGTTGTGTTCCGGGTGGCCGCCAACGGAACCGGGTCGGGGAAGAAGAGCTTCGACCTGGCCCACGGCAAGGGGGTCGATACGCGCGCGGTCATCGGCTCAGACGCAGCCTCAGCCATGGTCGGCCGAGCGGTCGCTGACGACGGCGACTGTTGCAGCGCGTCGTAGACCGGCTCTTGCGCCGGAGAGCTCGCTTCGAGCGCGCGCGGGCGAGCCGACGGTGTCTTGTCCGCATCGCCTGCGGCCGATAATCCGAGAGGGGGAGGAAGCCCTGGAGCGCGCAGAGCAACAGGAGGAAGTCGGCGAACCGACGGTGTCTTGTCCGTATCGCGAGCGACCGCTGATTCGAGAGGGAGGGGACGCTCTGGAGCGCGCAGGGCAACAGGAGGAAGTCGGTGTGGCAGGCGTTGTTGGACGCCCTTAGTCGGGTCACAAGGGCCGGCCATTTTGCCGAGCTTGGAGCCAGCCTTCGGAGGCATCGGCATGGGGGGTGCGACCCTACTCGTCCGAACTGCCGTCGGAGGAGCGATCGGTATCGCATGTAGCGGGTTCTGTGAAGCAGCCGTGTAGGTGGCCAGGATACGCTCGAGGAGAGCGCCTTCGACGGATGCACCCCCTCTCTGGGCCATTTCAGCGAATCGCGTCGATAGAAGGGCAGCGAGGTTGTCGTTCTTCCTCTTGATGTTACCTCTGAGGTTCAAGCGGACGCGCCGTTTCTCCGACCAAGCTGGTATGTGACGGAAGACGTTGGGATCCGATTTACTGGGGTACGCAAGGATCTCGCCGTCACCGGGCAGCGGCTGAGCGGTCCAGCCAGGACGGCCGTAGTGGTCGGCGTGCTGGCCTGCCAGGTTCGACGAGCCGCCAGCCGTCGCAAGAGTGACGGCCGACGAAGTCTTGCCTGACGGAAGCTCAACCTTGGTCAAGAGATGGACAAGCCTGAGCGAGGGCCTGTCGACCGGGCTGATCTGCGGCTCCGGAGCCGGCGGCGGCAGGTTGCGCAACTGCGGAAGCAGGGTCGGCAAGTTGCGCAGAGCTGGGATGGCCGCCTTGGGTGGACCGTTCGCGAGCTTGACGGATGCTCGAGGAGTCATCCTGACCCCTTTGGGCGGGACCGGTGCTCGGTGCACCTTGCGCAGCCTAGCCGAGACGGCGTCAATCGCCGGCGTCTTGTCACGAAAGAGCTGCGGAAAGTACAGAGCCGGGGCGGCCGCCTTGGGAGGGTCGTTCGCGAGATTGACGGACGCTCGAGCGATCGCCCTCGGCCTACCGGACAGGACCGGTGTTAGGTGTTCCTCGCGCAGCTTGGCCAGGGGGGCGTCGCTCGCCGGCGTTTCGTCGCCGATCGATGGCGGTTCATCCGACGCACGAGCATCAGTTGGCGATGCTGGCGAGGCAGGGGGGGCGAGACGAACCGCCGGCGGCGGCCGGTCGCCCTGCGACGGGACTGGCGTCGTGTAGGCGGCCAGGATGCGCTCAAGGACGTCGCCTTCCAAGGCGGCGCCTCCTCTGCGGGTCATCTCGGCGAATCGCCTCGACAGTATGACGGCGGAACGCTTATTCCTCCCCGAGGGCGTCCGGTTACTGGGGCTGCCGACCTGCCGAAGCTCGGACGAAGCTGGGCGGTGGCGAAGGGTGTCCGAAACGTCTCTGATCGTCGGGTAGGTGAGGACTTCGTGATCGCTGGGCAGCGGCCGGACGGTCGGGCCGCGACGGATCTCGGCGAGCTCTACCGATGACGGGTATGCCAGGTCGGCCAGGGCTTCACTGGAGTTGGAGCTGTGCGCCAGACGTGCTTGCAGAGCCCTGGCGCAGAGCACGCATGACCGGCCTGGCGTGAGCGCGAGAACAAGGCAAGTGCAAGCCGATCATCAGCATGCGTGACCATGCGCTCATTATACGGCAGAGAGAAAGAAAGGGCGCACGCGACGACCGCCTGCTACCGAGCTTGGACGTGCTGGCGAAGGCCATCGTCGGAGGGCGCGTCCAGACGCCAAAAAGGGGAGCTGAGCTCTGAGCTGCGTCAGACGGCTACCAAGCAACCCGTGGGCGGCTTCCGGTGAGACAAGCGTCCGGTCCGGCGAGTGGCTGGAGGTGAGACGGGAGCCGGACGTCGAGGAGCGGCCAGGCAGCTGGAGGGCGAGGGCGTGAGTGCGTGACAGAGACGCGGGGGTCGAAGTCGTCGCGCCGACGAACGACGACGACGACGACGGTCGAGCTGCGAGCGGGCGCCTGGCCGAGCATGGCGTGAGCCAAGCCTGGCATTGAGCTAGATTCGAACGGCGCGCGGAGTCTGAAATATTGAAAACCGCGAGCAGGCGAGCCAGGGCGGGGGCGGGCTGAGCGCCCTGGCAGCGCAGGGCCTGCTCCGGCGCCCGCGCTGCCTGTCGGCCCTCGTCCTCGTCCTCCTCCCTCCCTCCAGCTCGACCCGCAACCCCTCCTTACCGTCGGACCCCAACACTTCCCGGTCCCTTCCCCTCCTCTCCCTCTCTGTCAGGGATCTTACTTCTCTCCTTTCAACCACCAACACCTACCAGCAAAGATGGCTTTCGGCGAGCGTGGCGGCCGTGGCGGCGGACGGGGTGGTTTCGGCGGCGGTGACCGCGGTGGCCGTGGCGGAGGCCGTGGCGGCTTCGGCGGTGGCGACCGTGGAGGTCGTGGCGGCGGCCGTGGTGGAGGCCGTGGCGGCTTCTCTGACCGTGGTACGTCTCCCTCCCTCTGCCTGCCTGTCGTGAGGGCGCTGTCGTCGGTCGCTTTTGTCGAAGGCGCCTTCGACATGTCTCGCTGGGCGGCAGATTTCAGGTCGCCTGCCGCCGCCTCTCGTCCTCTGCGCTGACCAGATCTGCTTCATCCCGAACTCGCAGGCCGTGGCGGCGACCGTGGCCGTGGTGGACCCCGTGGCGGAGGCCGCGGTGGTGCTCGTGGCGGTGGCAAGGCCGGTCTTGGAGCCAAGAAGGGCGGCGCCTCCGTCATCCTCGAGCCCCACCGGCACAAGGGCGTCTTCATCGCCAAGGGCAAGGTTCGTAGCTTTCCTCGTCCCGAGCTTGCTATCCCGGTCGCAGCAAAAGCTGACCTCCGCTCTTTGTCGTCTGCAGGAGCACCTCCTTGTCACCCGCAACCTGGTCCCCGGTGACTCGGTCTACGGCGAGAAGGTTTGTGTTCCGACACCCCTCTCTCCCGCCGTCGACGCCGGTTGAAGCAACACGCTGACCCTCTGGGCTTTTCTCTCTGCAGCGCATCACGATCGGCTCGCCGGGCGAGGACGGCCTCGAGGTCAAGACCGAGTACCGCGTCTGGAACCCCTTCCGCTCGAAGCTAGCGGCCGGTATCCTCGGTGGTCTCGATGAGATCTACGTCGCCCCGGGCAAGAAGGTCCTCTACCTCGGCGCCGCCTCGGGCACGTCGGTTTCGCACGTCGCTGACGTCGTCGGTCCTGAGGGCACCGTCTACGCCGTCGAGTTCTCGCACCGCTCTGGCCGCGACCTCATCAACATGGCCAAGAAGCGGACGAACGTCATCCCCATCATTGAGGACGCTCGGTACCCCAACAAGTACCGCATGCTCATGAGCCAGGTCGACGTCATCTTTGCCGACGTTGCCCAGCCCGACCAGGCCCGTATCGTCGCCCTCAACGCCCACCACTTCCTCAAGAACGGCGGCCACGTCGTCGTCTCGATCAAGGCGAGCTGCATCGACTCGACCGCCCCGGCCGAGGCCGTCTTCGCCTCCGAGGTCAAGCGCATGGTTGAGGAGAACATCAAGCCCCACGAGCAGCTCACGCTTGAGCCGTACGAGCGTACGTTCCGTTTTGCCCGCTCGCCCGCTTGCGAAACGATGCTGACCTCGATCGCTTCCCTCCACCTCGCCTCGCAGGTGACCACGCCATGGTCGTCGGATCGTACCTCCGCCACAAGTAAACGAGCGCAATACCGTCGCTCTTTGCCATCTCCACACTACCTTCCACCCCCTTGCATGCGCCTCTCCATCGTCCCTTTGCGGCGCCCTCCTGCCTACCTCGTCCCCTCCCCTTTCCTTGCCCGTCTCAAGCCGCAGGCCTCCCGCCCTGCGCTTTTTTTAGTTTTTTTGGCTTTCGCGCACCTGCACCCCTTCCTATCGCACCCCCTCAAAAAGCGAGATCTCATGATCCGCTCCGAAACCAACCAAACCGGGTGGCCTGTGTGGGAGCGAAGGGGTCCACATCGGAGGAGTGAGCGCTCTGCCGCTCGGCAGGACACCACGCTCATTGCAGATCTTCGGCCGGTATGCTGGCGACAGCCTTGCCTGCTCGAACGACAGACAGTTTCGATCTATGCGGTCCGAGGTCTGCTTTGTGACGCCGGCCGGCGGCGGGTCGAGTCGTAAAACGGGGCGCCTCTGCGAAACGCTCGCGCCCAGCGGCGGCAGCGGCGGCGGCGGGCGCTCTGACGACGTCTCGTCGTCTCCTCCTCGTCGTCGTGCCCACATCCCTCGCCGTCGTACATCGACAGCTCCCTCTCCTCGCCTTCCTCTCTCGCTGTCTTAGGGATGTCGTCAGCCGTCGCCTCCCAGGCACCGGCACCGCCGCAGCCAGCATCGTTGGCGCCGCTCGTCGCCTCGACCTCGTCGGCCGCATCATCCTCCTCCGCCTCGGCCCCTCCACCGCCTCCGCCGCCGTCGTTCCTCTCGGCCTCGATCCTCTCGCCCTCCGAGGCGCCTATTCCTTCCTCTTCCTCTTCATCCTCGACGGCCAAGCCCGCCTCGGGCAGCAGCCGACCGAAAGCGTCCTACCCACCGCCGCCCCCGCCATGGTACTTTGCGCCCAGCCGGCCGGTTGACCCGACGACGGCGCCGGTCCTAACCGTCCACCCGCGGGTCAAGGCAGTCGGCGGCGGCATGCCCGAGAAGTTCTGGCGGGGCGTCCGCGAGTGGGCCGACCCGTCTGGGGCAGCAGAAGCAGCAGGGGCAGCCTCTAAAGCGAGCAGCAGGAGAAAGGGCAAGGCTCCGGCGACGGCAGCACCTGCGACAACGACCCCTGCCCTTGCCTTGGCTTCCACTACTCCGGCTGCAACATCTGCCTCTGCTACGAACAGTCCGGCCGGCCCGACGCCGGCAGCCTCCTCCCCTGCATCGCCCGTCGTCGGATCCGTTACACCTGCCCCCGCTGAGATCGTCGCCGCATCGGCCCCGCCTGCGCCTGCACCGGCAGCGCTCAAGCCCGTCGCCAGGTCGTGGGCTGCGCTCCTCCGTACGTCGGCCTCTGTCTCCTCCTCTTCGCCGGCAGCCTCTTCGGCAGCTTCCGGTCCGTCGGGCGCCAAGTCGTCGGCGTCCCCGTCGTCCGCGGCCGTCAATGGTGGGATGTCGTCGTCCAGCGTCAACGGCCGGACGACCAAGTCTTCGCTCGTCCAGCTCCTCACTGCCGGCCCGGCCGAGGGCGAGCTTTGGGCTGGCTGGCAGCGGGCGGCCGCAGAGGGCTCGGCCGTCGCCGGACGCCGCGTCGGCGCGCGCGGGCTCGTCAACCGCGGCAACCTCTGCTTTGTCAACTCGGTACGTGCCGAGACTTTGCGGCTCTGAATCTCAACCCGGGGCTGGCTGCTGACCCTTCTTGCTCCGCCACTACAGATTCTCCAGGTCCTCGTCTTCACGCACGAGTTCTACAACCTGTTTGGCCTGCTGGGCGAGCTTCTGCCGGCTGACATCGCCGGCGAGTACCCGCTGCTCGAGGCCATGTGCGTCTCCTCCAAGTGTCCGGCTTTAACATCACTCGCTCGGCGCTCGCTGACAGTTGCATTGCTCTTCTCTCAAGGATCATGTTTTTACGCGAATTTCCGCCGGCCGCTTCCGTCGTCCAGGCCGGCCAGGCCGCTCAATACCCGTCGCTCAACGGCAGCCACGGCGCGGCCACTAATGGCACGACGACGCCGTCGACTTCGTCAGTTGCCGGCGCGGAGAGCGCCGGAGGTGACGCCTTCGTGCCCGAGCAGGTCTACACTGCCATGGCGTCGATCGCGCGCTTTGACTTTATGCGCCAGGGCCATCAGGAGGACGCCGAGGAGTTCCTCGGCTTTTTCCTCAACACGCTCCACGAGGAGGCTCTCGTCCTGCTCGGCCGCCAGCCGAAGGACGTACGTGACGCTGTCCTCGGCAAGGTTGACGACCTGACTAGGCCCGAGGCGGCTGTCGAGTCGGCGGCGAGCGAGCAGCAGAGCGGCGACGGCTGGGTCGAGGTCGGCAAGAAGGGCAAGGGCTCGCTCCTTCGCCAGACCGGTGAGCAGGCGCCGACGGCGCTCACCCGGCTCTTTACCGGCTCGAACCGATCGACGGTGACGATTCCGAGCCACCCGGCCGTCAAGCCGAGCATCTCGATCGAGCCCTTTTCGCCGCTTCAGCTCGACATCCAGCCGGCTCACGTTGACTCGGTTGAGAGTGCGCTCGCCCACATGGCCGACCCGGAGCTAATCCCGGGCTACGCGCTTTCGTCGCTCCGGGGCGGGATCGCCGACGCCGTCAGGCGGACCGAGCTCGAGGTCCTGCCAAAGGTCCTCGTTTGCCACCTCAAGCGCTTCAACTGGGCCGAGGGCGCCCGCAAGATGGCCAAGGTCATCGCCTTCGGTGAGACGCTCGAGATCCCTCGCGAGGCGATCGCCGCCTCGCGCCGGACTGCGATCAGCCCCAAGTACAAGCTCTTCGGAGGTGCGTCCTGCCTCTTGCCTGCCGCGCCGCCTCCGCTCGATCCTGACCCCTTCTCGTCTCCTCAGTCGTCTACCACCACGGGCCGACCGTCTCTTCCGGCCACTACACATCCGCCATCCTGTCGCGCTCGCAGACGACAGGCTCCGGCGGCGCCGACGCCGACCAATGGCTGCACATCGACGACGAGACGGTCACGCCCGTCAACGTCGGCGAGGTCTGCATCTCGGCCGAGCAAGCCCGGGCCGGCGTCAGCGGCGACATTGGCGGCCGCGAGCGCTGCGCCTACCTCATCTTCTACGAGCGCGTCGAGTAGAGCGGCAAGCTTGTTGCTCAGGGCGGCCGGGTCGAGAGCCGGCGGGTCGTCGTGCTGGACTACCCCTCGGAGGTGAGGGAGCCCTGAGGCTCTCTTAGACTTGCTTAACTAAAACACACGGGCAGACATGCCCGGATTCTGAATCGTGCACCCCCACGGACATGCAGCGCGCAACCTCCTCTCTAGACAATGTACCGCGTCTGCGCCGGCGGTCGATATATACCCCTTCGCGGGCGGCCCTGCGGTTGCCCCCTTATCCAATACGTCCCCTTGCTTGCGCGCATCTGCCAGCACACCCTTGCACAACGTCCGATCGCATGCATACACCTTTTGCCACTAATGGTCCGAGTCCTGCTGGCGCTTGCTGTGGGAGGGGGACGAGAGCCGGCGTGCCGGTTCAACTTCGCGCCGGTCGCTCGTCCGACTGCCCTTCGGTCGCTGCGCTGCCACTCGGACTGCAATTACCCCCCCCCCCCTCACCGGTTTTGACGAATGACCAGCGACAGCCAGCTCCCGCACGAGCTCGTCGCCTCGCTCGTGCTGGCCGCGCATGCCGCCCTGCCTCAGTCCTTCCAGCCCGCTCCGACGCCGACCGGGCCGACATGGACACCGCTTGCCGGCGTCGTCCTCCTTCCGCCGCCGCCGCCTCCGACCGTCGCAGCGGCAGGCACCCGCCCAACCCTCGACGCCGTCGTCATTTCAATCGGGACGGGCTCCAAGGTCCTTCCCGAGGCGCGCAAGAGTGTGCACGGTGACCTCGTCGTCGATATGCACGCCGAGACGCTCGCCATCCGGGGCGCCCGACATTGGCTCGCCGACGAGCTCGTTCGCTGCGCGACCGTCGACGGCCTCGCAGGCTGGCTCGAGCCGGCCACCGGGGAAGAAGCTTCCTCGCCCGCCCGTTGGCGGCTGAGGGCTGGTGTCGAGGTCTGGCTCTATGCGAGCGATATTCCGTGTACGTTTCAGGTGGCTCTCGAATGCTGCCTCGAAGTCAAGCTCACCCTGCCCCGTTTGCCCTGCCCTTGGGCCGCAACTCGACATAGGCGGCGAGGCTTCGACGGCATACCTAGCCCGCCAACAGCTCCTATACGATCCGACTATGGCCGTCCTCCAGGCATCGGCTGCCGATGAACCAAAGCCGGTCGAGCTCTCAGTCGCCGCTGCAGCAGCCGCGGGCCCGCTGCGGGGCCGGGCAGCGTACCCTCGCGCACGCACCCTGCGGACCAAGCCGGGTCGGCCCGACTCACCAATTGCGCACTCGCTCTCGTGCTCGGACAAGATTGCCCGCCATGGTGCTCTCGGCATCCAGGGTGCGCTGCTGGCCGACTTGCTTGAGCCGGTCTGGTTGTCTGGCGTCGTCCTCGGCCCGGTGAGCGCGGACGAGGACCGCGAGAAGCTGGCAGCCGAGGCCAGCGAGGCGCTCTCAGGCCGGGTCTTGCGCGAGCTCGAAGACGAGCGCTTCAGAGGTAAGCCGCTTTGCCGCATTGTAAGCCTTGCCCACGGGCGTACTCATTGCAATCCTTCTGCCAGCGTGTCTGCCCGCAGCCTTTGCGACGCCGCATATTGTCAAGGTCCACCTCTCAGACAGCATCTTCGCACATTCGCGTCTGGCGCTTCCTACGACACCTTCGCCAGTGCCCTCGCCTTTCTGTGAGTCGCTTTGTCGCCGACTTCCTCCAAGTGTCAATCTCAAAGGTCCGGTCCTCTTGAGGCTGACACGCAAGATGTATGACCGTGTCTTCTCCCACCCGTCTCCCACCCGTCTCCCACCCGTCGTTTCGTTGCCCAGGCACGCTCTGGATCTCTGGTCTACCAAAGCCGGAGAAGCTGGCGGCCGGTGGCTTCCGGCTAGGCGCGGCCAAGCGCAAAGGTAATGCGGTCCTGGCGCCGTCCGGGAGAAGCGCCGTCTGCAAGCTCGCTTGGGCGACCAAAGTTGCCAACATCAGGGCTGCCCTAGGTTGCGATTCTCTGTGAGTCGTTCCTGGCTCGCACCCGTCTGTCGGGCTGTTGCACTTTGGCCGCCGACTGACGTCGCAATCCACCCAGGCCGTCCGGATCGACCTACCGCGCTCTCAAAGCCTCGATGACGTCCTCGATTGAACCTCGTTTCGTCGCCGACGACGACATGCCGCTCCCGGAGGCTGGCAAGAAACGATCGCGGCTGAACGCGTCGCAGGACAGCCTTTGTCTATCGGCCGTGACCGGCAGCGCTGCGTGTGGCGGCAAAGGGACCGTCGCCTACCAGCTCGCCAAGCAGGCCTTTCGACAGCCGGGCGCGCTCTTTGACGGCTGGGCGGCGGCCGACGCAGGCTGGGAGGCGTTCCCTGTGCCGACTCCTGGGTCGATGCCGCGACGATGACACTTGCGCTTTGCTTGGTGTGTCGTCGACTGTGAGGGCGGCTTCATTTGAAAGGAGGGATGGGACGGTCATGCGGGACCGAACAACTTCGGGCCTCCGGGCAGAACGGCTCAAGAAAGGCGAGGAACGAGCAGCAAAAGTGCGCCGGCTCCTTCCCCGAAGGGAACGAGCCGGCTGGTTAAATATTGCGGAACAGGAGCCACCAATGATGACCACTCCACCAACCGCTGAAGGAAAGGAATATCGCCGTGCTATGCCCAAGCAGTTGGCGGGACGAACCGGTTTGTGAAGCGGTTCGCCGCCCCAAGGTAAGTATGAAATGAAACGGCTGTCAAAGGCGGTGGAGGAGGTGCAATTCCTCGGAAACCCCCCTCCCCGATTGCGAGGCTGCAACGCGGCGCACACCCCTGCGAGCCCGCCGCCCCGTCGGGCGCCTCTCGACCGGACGACGACGACGACTACGAACCGGCTTGCAACCCCTTCCTCCCTGGGCCCGCTCGTCCTCCTCGCACGCTCCGCCAGCTTCCTTCCGTCGCACAGCAGCAGCTTGGTCGCTTCTCAGTACGCAGCTCGCTTCGTCCGCCGACCTCTGCGTCGCTCTCCGAGCCTCCCCAGCCCGCCCCTCCTTGCGCGCCCACCTTCCCATCCGTCGTTCCGAGCCGACCATGCTGCCTCGCAGACTCGCCGGCGTCTCAGGTAAGGTTGCGCTCCTGCGTCGGTCGAAGGCCGCGCGCACGATCTGAAAGCTGACGGTTCTGTCGCCTCCCCTCCGCTCTCAGGCCGCCGCCTTCCCCTATCAGCTTCGACCAGCGCGCTTCCGAGCAGCCAACCCGTCAGTCGTCTGACGGATGCCAGGCCTTTAGGCTACGTAGGCGAGGCTGACCTTGCGACCTACCTCACCTGCAGACCTTCGGATTCCGGCATGCGTCCGATGCCACGAGCGGTCAGGTCGACGCGTCCGCCGGCTCGCCAACCTCGGCCTTTCTGCCGACGCTCAAGCTGGCGCCCTTCCCTTACATCGGCCGCAAGCGGGTCGAGATGGACAAGGGTATCCTGCCGCCGCTCAAGCCGTTCGATCATCCAACCTCGCGGCTGTCGATCACCGAGTGGAACGAGCGCCTGCGGGCGATGATCCGCGACGGCGCTCCCGAGCAGGAGATCAACGACGTGGTTGACCGCATGCACCACTTGCACGTCCGCATGAACGACACGACGGTCGGGCTGCTCGTCCGCAACATTGACTACCTCAACCCGAACGGCGTCGCCGGTGGCAACTCAGCAGCTGAGCACGCTGAGGCGCTTCCTGCGCTCGGTGCCGAGCTCTACAGCCTGCCTGAGGCTAGCTTGTCGCAGCCGTGGGCGAGTTCGACGACGGCGATCCGGACCCGGATCGAGAGGGTCAACCTTATCAAGGACAGGTTTCACAAGCTTCAGTCGATGTACACCGACATCTCGAGCTCGCTCGCAGCCTATGCCGAAAGCGACCCGCCGTACCGGCCAGACTACTTTGCCGCCCCGTTCCCCGAGCTCGACGCGTTCCAGGCCGAGCTTCGCCGGCACTACGACCACTGGGATGCGCTCGTGCCCCAGTACGAGGCGGCCGTCGTCGAAAAGGTCAAGCTCGCCAAGCATTTTGCGTTGGACCTCGCCAGCTTGGAGCGCAAGCTCAAGCAGAACCCGACCGACAGCGCGCTCGCCGAGCAGGTGAAGGAGGCCGCCGAGGCGATGGCCGAGGCACGCCAGCAGCAAGAGATGTCCGAGCAGCATGCTCAGGACGCCGTTGCGTTCCGCGACAACTTCAAGCGCGACAAGATCGAGGACCTGCCAAATTTCCTCGAGATCGAGGACTACCCGACGCCGAGCTTGTCTGCGTTCAAGGGCGCCTACGACCAGCGGAAAGGGACCCTGCCGGCCGATAACTTGCCGATGTGGCGCGGACGTATTGACAGGGCCAAGGAGCGGCTCCAAAAGGTTGCCAGAAATGAGCGTGCGCTCATTGAGGCGAGCAACACCCTCGAAGCAGAAGAGCAGAAGATCCACGAGATCCGCGCCTCAACCGACATCTCCAACCTCGACTACTCGACGCTCAGCTCAGCTGGCAAGGTAGAGTACGCCCGCATGCGCGCGGCTCAGAAGCCCCGGCAAGAGGCACTCGAGCGCGAGCGGGCCCTTATCGCCCAGATGGCCGGCGACCTTTCGGCCCAGCAGGCGCACGCCGACCGAGTGCTTGACCGTCTAACGGCCATCGAGCATCAGACGATCAACGAGCTCTCCATCAATGCCTGGAGCTCGGCCGCTCGGCGATTCGCCGCTGCCGTTCATCCTGCCCACGGCCGGTCGCTTGAGGCCGAGTCGCTCGTCAACTTTGTCGCGACCTACCAGCTCTACCGCGCCTGGGTCGCCCGGCACGGCTCGACTCGGCCAGGGACCGAGATCTCGATCGTCACGCTCGAGGCGCTCGCCAACGTTGTCCGACTCTCGCCGTCCTACCCGCCCGCGGTTCGGATTGGCAACGAGATGGCCGACCGGCTCATAACCGTCCAGGGCGGCGCCGGCGTCCGCGCTATCCGCGAGAACATCAAGCATCTGACGGTCTCGACGCCGGCCGACTTTGAGCCGCTGCCGCCGCTCACGATTAGGCACGTGCCGATCCACCGGCTGCTCAACGCCCTGGCGACGATCATCGGTGACGCCAAACCAGTCGTAGGCGTCGTCAAGGCCGAGACGATCGGCCACATGGGGGCCGTCAGCGAGAAGCTCCGCGCCCACCTCCATGGCTCCGAGAAGGGCCTCTTCAACCTGGAGGACTATGCCGAGCATTCGCAGCCCAAGAAGGTCGAGGGCGCTCGGATGCGCGTCACAGTCGAGCGGCTTGCCAAGGCTTACCAGAGCCAGATCCAGCAGGAGCCTCGCCTTTGATCTGCCATGATCGAGTCACTGTCGAGCGAGCGCGAAGGAGGATGCCAACAGACATGAGCAGAGACAGGAAATTGCGATGCAAAGTCCATCCTCAGCGGCAAAGCCGGCTGCCCTCTGGGGAGGGGACGGTCTCCGTTGAGCGGGGCAGATAGTACAAGATCGAGGGGCAGGAGGTCCGTCCCGGTGCTGATCCGCCGGGATCGGTCGATGTCCTCGAGGAGTAGGGAGGGGACTCCCTGCCCGTCGTCCGGCCCTCGACGACCGATTGGGGGTTGCCCCCCGAACAGCGATCAAGCAATCTAGGTCATGAAGGCCGAGCCGAGCCGCGGGGCTCCTCTGCCCTCCTTTCGTCCGTAAGCAAGCAGGATGAGAGCGGGCCTTCTCCTCAAGCTTCATCACCGGTTGGCTTTTGCGGTGGTGGCACCTCGGGCACCGGCGGCTTTCTCCTCGCGCCGTGCACGTAGTCCTGGAGGGCAGAATCAACCAGCGTCAGCAAAGTGCAGACTCCAGGGTTCGTGTCTGGCGGCGGCCTAGGGACGCACCATCTCGCCCGAGTCGCGATCCGGTGAGACGAGGCGCGCAAACTCGAGGTACAGCCGGTAGGCTGGGACCGAACATCGCAGCGCGAACAGATGCGTCAGCGCTCGCATCGGATAGAAGCGGGGAAAGCTCGCGAGGAGGAGGGGGCGCAAGCCCTGACGCACCATAAACAACCTGATCCTCCGGTCGCCACATTGTCTCGACCCAGCACTGGCCGTTGGACGCGATCCGACGCGCAACACGGTCGTGGGCGCCCCTCGCCGAGTTTGGCGACCCGCGGAAGCTGTCGATGGCAAGGATTCAGCTGGTTATCGTGCAGCGCGGAGCGACGTCTCTTGTCGACTCACAAGGCCATGATAGAGGCGAGGTCCGAAAAGTCGAGCTGGAGCATGGGTACAGAGGCAGGATCAGCTGCCGCTGCGCTCAGGTGCGCAACATCTGCAAGAAGACGTACGTTGGCCGGAACGTAGGCGAACCAAGGCGGGAGGGTGGCCATGTTCCACTCCGGGAAGATGCCAGCCTTGATTACAAGGCTGGGCACAAGACAGGCAGGTCAGCGTCCGCCACAACTCAGTGCAGAGCGGGAGCAGGGACCGACTTTTCAGCCGCAAGGAGCTTCGGAAAGCGCTTCGACCACGAGTCGCCGTCAACGTCGAGCACGAACTTGTAGTCGTTGGACCGATCGAGAGCGTCCTTCGGCAGTTTTGAGTATCTTGCGCTGAGAAGGGGGAACGAGGTCAGCCGCTAGCCCAGGGCGAGACGAGTGCGAGCAGACTCACTTTTGAGCCTTGCAGTCTGCGGCGCCGTCTGTGAGATTGTCCAGCAGGTCAGTGTCTGAGCCGATGATTTCGTTCTCTGGCAAGTGCGGTCAACCCACCCTCGCAGCTCCAGCCGCCCTGCAGGTGGATGTCAAAGAAAGCCTGAGCCGCCTCGTGTTCCTCGATCTCGACCACTTTGCCCGTGCCGTCGCGACTCTGGGCCGGGACGAGCATCGGCCGCTTAATCGTCGAGTTGCTGACGCCCAGCCGGTGGAGGCGCGACTTGTGATTGACCTCCCAAGCCTCCGCGCTGAGTACCTCGCGGTGGGACGTCGGCGAGCCCCGCCAGTAGAGCTTGTTGGACTTCGCCGACCAGCCGCCCAGGGGCTCGCGACCGACGTCGGTCCGCTGAGGGACGCTCGACAGGATGCCGACCGGTGCAAGCGGAATGTCTGCGCTGAGCGGGGTCCGAGAAAGCGAAAGCAAGGGCAGGAGCCGCGTGTGCGGTCGGGGCAGCGACTTGGCCGTCCGCGGCGTCGTGTAAAACGAGTGCGTCTTGAGCAGGTCCGGGTTGATACACGGGTCCATTGCCTTCAGGTGGTCCTCGACAAAGGTGATGAGACCTACCAATCGTAGAGGTCGCATCAGTACGGATGTGCAGCCCAGTAAGGCCCCACAGCTTGAAAGCGACGAACCAGTCTGCGGCTTGGCGGAGCCGCCGTGCTTCCGTGCTTCCGAGTCGGGCGGGCAGGCGCCGGCCCAGTCGGCCTCGGTAAGGTCCTCCTCGTCAAAGTCTTTCGTGTCTGTCAGATGCCATGCGAGCGTCGGCGAGGGTCAGCGCCAATCTCACACGACACCAAATCAGGGCTGCGACACCGTCTGTTAACTCACAAGCTCCGACCCGCTCGGAGAGACCTTCAAGCTCCTGTCGGCGCCCGTGAGGGAGGACGATCCCGGGCTGGTCATGGATGGAGAAAGTGATCCTGCAGCGCGAGCGGGAAGGGCGGCGAGAGTCAGTCGAGAGCCCACGACAGCCATAGCACGAGGCCGCTGGAGGCCGACGCACCGCATGTCCTCCGTGAGCCGGTCGAGGAAAGGCTCCATCAGGTTGATCTGGGCGTCCGCCCGCGGCCGCGTGTTCCACCATGTGTCGCGCGAGTAGGCGTCGTTCCACTGGAGGACGACCTTGCCGCCCTTGGCAGACTTGCCGGCCTTGCCAGCCTGCGCGCCCTTGACGATCAAGGTGAACGTCTCTGGCAGCTGTTCGGCCTCCGCCAGCCGCTTCTGGAGTTCCACGTGCGGGAGCGCAAAGAATGGCCTGAGACTCGCCATGATCGGATCGTACTACAGGGATGGCAGTGCAGGCTCGGTGTCAGTCGACCAGATCAGCACGACGACTGCAGCGTGGCGCGAGACACGCACCTCGTCTGGCAGCCAGACCTGCGCGCCCTGCGCAAATGACCACCAGTCGTCAAAACCCTTGGGCGGGTTGCGCCCGTAGCGCTTCTTGTACTCGACGACAGCCTCCTCGAGCGACCGGCTCTGGCGGTCAACGAGGTCGGCCCACTTGCGCTCGCCCTCGACGAGCAGGCCAAGGATAGGGTGAGTCGCATGGCTGGCGTTCTGGGAGCCCGGCGCCGACGGGTCAAAGGTGTGCAGACCAGACTTTGCCGGTGAGTGCGAGCTCGAGGCCAGCGCAAGGGCCGCCTGACGTTCGGCCGCTGATAACTCGTCGAGGGGCGAGAGGAACACCTGGTCAAGGGAGGAAGGGGGGCCCGGTGTCCAGACAGGTCAGCAAGGGGCCGATACGAAGACGTCCGTCCGCATGAAGGCGAGCTGCAGGCATTGTGCTCCTCAACTGAGCTGGTTCCGCCCGTCGGCTTGGCTCTACGTAGAGGAGAACATCGCTGCTGCTTCCCAACCAAGCCCCGGCACCAACTCGCCGACGTGCGCCCGCCAACCTGCCGGCCGTCTCATCCGGCCGGCAGCCTCAAGCAAGGGCGCAGCTGGAGCCGGGCCGGCATTCCCAGGCTGTGTGACCATTCATGACACGGAAGGAGGCACGGCTAGCGGGCTTCGGAAGGAAAGAGGACTCACGCAGCGTCCGTCGCCGCCAAACTCGAGCCAGTCCTCGCCGCGGAGGCTCGCGTACGTCGGCAGCGGCAGCTCGGGCGGCGAGACGACGGTGAAGAGGATGACCGACGTCGTCACCGCCGAAAGTAGGACCAGCAGTAGCAGGCGGCGGGGCGGCATCCTTCGGCGAGAGCTTGACGTGCGGTTGGAGCCAAAGGCCTCAGGCAGGCGGTCCTTCCGAGAGCAAAGGGGAGGGTGCGCGGCTTGCGCGCAGGGAGGGGGAGGGCTGCGGGTCCGAGCTGCTGCAGAGACGTCCGAGAGCTTTCGTTCCTCCTGAGCGGCGAAAGGTGAGGGCGTCCGGACGGGCTGGAGCGGACGAGCCACTGGCAAGATGCGAAAGGCCGGCTATGGATGCTCGAGCGAAGGTCGACGGTGTCGGAGAGGGATGGCGGCGTCGTCGAGCCGGCTGGCTGGGTTGTGCTGCCTGCCCGTCTTGCCCTCCGCGCGCTCAGCCCTCGCTCGCTCTCCTGCCTGCGCCCGCGCGGCCGCCGATCGGTTCGCGCGAGGCCTGGGCCGCCTGCGCCAGCCTGCCCTCACAACAGAGAGGTCTCTCTGCGCCACCGGCTGACGTTCTACGCTCGGAGAGAACGCCTCTGACAAAGAGCGGGCACAATGGCAGAGGCCACCAGCGAGTAGTAAGGTCGGGCACTCCTGAACAGCTCTACAGCTGCCCTCGTCGCTGCGTACTGTAGGCACGCCGGCGCGGCTGTCGACAACCGCTCGGCGGCGGCGGCAAGGCGGCCATGTGTTTTTTTTTTCTTCCCCGCACCCGCAGGGCCAGAGACGTGCGACGTGCGCTCGGCTTGGCCGCGCTGACGGGGCCGGGCGGCGCGCGCGCCCAGCACGCGCCGCCGAGTGCCAGAGTCAAAAGGATAAAGAGGAGCACATGTCGGCGTCTAGGCGAGCGACGGCAGGTCGACCGCCTCGCCGACAAACGACCGCGAGTCAGATCCGACACGGACCCGGAGCGTGCCCTCGGGTCGGATCCAGCACTGGCGCTCGACCGACCAAACGGCGAGGTCTTTGTTGCGCAGCCGGAAGCGGGCCTGACGCGTCTCGCCTGGCCGGATATCCTTGACCTTGTCGAAGCCGCGGAGAAGGACCGGCGGCTGGCCGGGCTCCGAGTCGGGGAAGGACAGGTACTGCAGATCTCGAGAGGTCGTGAGCGATCTAAGACGTGGAGTCGAACGACAAAGGCGAGTCACAGACCAGTTGCACAACCTCGCTGCCGGGCACCTTACCAGTGTTGGTGACGTCGACCGTCACAGTCCTGTAAGGAGAAGACTCTGTCGATCAGCGGGGCGTAAGTCCAACGCACGTACAGCCTGGCCGACTCACAGCACAGAGTCGTATAGCGAGCCCTCGCCCTCGAAGACCTCGTTCGTGCGCTGGATGGCGCGGTCGTCCTTCCGCGCATCGCGTTTGACCATGGGCTTCCCGTACTCGAAGGACGTGTAGCTGGGTTGGGAGGGAAGAGGGTCGCCCATCGGTCAGAGCCGGACGTCGACGGGCCTCGCTCCCCACTCACCTCAGACCGAAGCCGAACGGGAACGTCGGCTCGATCTTGTGCGCGTCGAACCAGCGGTAGTCAATCAGGTTGCCCTCGGCAAAGCGCACGTTAGGCTCGTCGATGACGTCCGAAATGACACCGTGCGGCGGCCAGTCAGCGAGCCGCTTGCCGAGCGTGAACGGCAGCTGACAGGAGTGTCCGATTGATGATGGTCAGCCGGGAGCATCAGCCGGTCAAAGGGCACTGGAAACGCACCTTGGCGCTCGGGTTTGATTCGCCGAAGAGAACGTCGGCGATCGAGTTGCCCTGCAAGGGGGAAGGCGAGGCTAGAGTCAGCGACTTGTCTCCTCAGCAACAGCATGTCATCCGCCGACAGAGGAAACTCACCGACTCCTGGCCTGGTAGGAGGGCAAGCTGAATGGAGCCGGTTCGGCTATCAGCTTCTGGCACAGACGTTTGCTTAGTGCTCGATGTACTGACGAGGACGGCCGTCACGTTCGGATGATGGATCCAGCGCTCCATGATAACGGGTCCCGGTGCATGAATGACGACGACGGTGTTGCCGCAGTGGGTAGCGACCGTCTCGATCAGCCGATCACCGGCGTTCCAGAGCTTGAGATCTGCCCGGTCGAAGCCCTCGAACGCAAAGGCCGAGACGAAGACTAGGCGAGCGTGTAGATGACAGTCGTCAGCACTCGCACGTCGCCATCGGAAGCAGGGCCGAGGAGGGCGCACCGAAGCACTGCTCGGCGACCGACGCGGTCCGGTTGATGTGCAGGTAAGCGTCATCGGCGAGGACGTAGTCGACCTGCCTGCGCGTCTCCCTGCCTCGGGCGGCGATAGCCTCGAGCGGGGTGATCTGGGTGACGCATGTGCTGTCAGCCACCTGAGGAGCACGGACTGACTCAAGACAGCCATCGGACGCACGACGTAGGGCGCAAAGGCGCTGCCCGATCCGCCCGCTGTGGTGATTGTTCCTGGGCGGCGGGGGCGTGATCAGATGCAGGATTCCTCTGGGCGGAGGGACACAGGCGAGCATGCGCACCTGGCCAGTAGTAGTCTCGCTCGGCGTCGGAGCAGATGTCATTGTCGCCGCAGGCTTGAAGGCCGAGCTTGCTAGGGCCAGCATCCGACCCAAATACTGCGAGCCGGCGGGTCTTACGCCGGATCGGCAGGGCACGCGCCGTGTTCTTCAGCAGGACGGTTGACTCGGCGCCGATCCGACGGATGAGCTTGTAGTGATCAGCCTGGACGTCAGGGACGTCGTCATTCTTCTCTTCTCCTTGCTGGTCGCCTGCTTGCGCCGAGGATGACAAGCCGGGGCTAGTGAAGACTGCTTGCGACGTGGGCGTATCGATCAGGTCACGGGGCTCGTTCGTCGGCGACCTGGGGAAGCCTCGGTCCTGGCCAAGCTCATAGAAAGGTGTGAGTATCCTGAGGGAGTTGAAATGTCAGCTCAGTAAGGCTCGCAGCTTGGCGCACGGGCATCGCGAGAGCGCCGCACCTGCGGACCATGTCGTCGATGCGCGACTCGGGTACGTCACCGGCCCTGACGAGGTCGACAAGCGTCAGACCAAAGTCGCCGCCGGGCGTCATGCCCTGGCCAGGCATCCTGAAGTCGACCGGCTCGCTCAGTCAGCGCAGACTCCGATTGCCATCGACAGCGCACGATCCGGCACAAACGTACGTCTGGTCCAATCCTCCGAGGGCAGAGCTCATGTTGCTCCAAGTCGCGTCCCAGTCGCTGACGACCGCACCCTGGAAATTTAACTCGCCCTTTAGGAGCGTGTTGAGCAGGCGCCTGTTCTCGCAGGCGTGCGTGCCGTTGAGAGAACTGCCGATCAGGAGGCAAAGACACAGACTTAGAAATGTAGAGCCACATGAAGTTTCTGACAGCAGGCGCTCACTTGTACGAGCACATAACTTCAGCACGGGTCGAGCCGTGTGCAGCAGCGTGAGTGGCAGGCGAGGATGCAAAGAGGCGTGAGATGAACACCACTCACCGGATCCGGCGCCGGCCCGGATCGATTCGGCGAAGCTCGGCAGGTAAGTCTCGTGCATCGTCTTGTCTGCCAGGTGGAATGAGCAAGACGTATCAGCAGTGCACGGACGTCTCTTTGTCTGACTGCCGGCGGTGCGCATTCACCATCAATCTCGCTCGAGATCTGCCGGAATGTCTGAACCGCGCCGTCAATCCGCCAGCGGGCGGTTCGAAACGTCTCTTGCTCCTGCGCAGACGATCAGGAGCGAAGGGGTGAGCGCCGAGCGAAACTCGAGGAAGGAGGGGTTGGCCTGAGGGCTCCCTCCTTTGACCCAAGGTGGAGCAGCAAGGCGGGAGACTGACATAGCCGATGAAGTGTTTTAGACTCGTGATCACGCCGCTCTTCTGGATGCCGCGGACGGTCAGGTAGCTCATCTCGGCGCAGAGGAATGGGTCGGGCGACGGTCCCTCCCAATTTCGGCCGCCGAGCGGCGAGCGACCGAGCGGGCCGCCCGTGACCGGACCGAGCTGGACGTGGACGCCCCTCGCGCGGAATTCGTTGCCGAGCGCCCGAGCGCGCTGGACCATGAGCTCGCGGTCGAACGAGGCGGCGACGGTGACGGCGGCTGGGAACTGCGAGACGAACGACTCGAAGCGGAGGCCAGTTGGGCCGTCCTGGAGGCAGAGGGGAGGGAGGCCGAGCCGAGACAGGCCGGGCAGGTTGCCCTCGCACGGGCCACGGTGGCCGGTCGTGAAGGCGACCTTCTCCTCGAGCGTCATCTGTGCGACCAGGGCCGACGCCTTGGCGAACGACTGCAGGGGCACAAGCTACGTTAGGCCCGTGCTCGAGCCGGCCGTCGAGGCGAGCTTACCTCGGTCCAAAGGCCGCCATCGGCGTAAGCTAGCGGTCAGGCGAGGCCACAAAGGTCAGCCGGCTGCGCCTGTCTCTCTCACGAGTTTCCCAGACGAGGGTGAGGCTCTGGGGGATTGGGCAGAGGAGGTGCGATCTCGAACGGAGGGCAGCGACTGACGACCCTCGTATGACCCGCGCTTGATGTCCTTGGCCAGGCGGGGATCCCTCGCGGGCCCGCCCTGGGGAGGTCTCGCATCGACGACTCCGATAAGCGTCAGCGCGAGCACGAGCCCCAGCAGGATCGCAAGCGGCATCGCGAACGGGAGGCGGGGCGAGAGCTGCCGTTGCTGGCGAGGAGTCGCTGGCGGCGAGAGAGGGGGTCGGCGAGACATCGTCCGGCAGAAGACGGGTCGGACACCTGATTGTCAGTGGGCAGCGTCGGCAGCGACGTCTCAGTATCTAGTGCTGCCCTGAGCTGCACTCGATGTCACGCACGGTCGTCGCTCGAGTGAGGCGTGACTTGCGATGGAAGTCGGGAAGGGCTGCTCGTCGTCGAGCGTCGAGCCCGGCGGCCATCTCCGCCTCTTGGCGCAGCAGGCATCGCTCCGCCAACACGGTCAGGGACGTCTCGCAGGCAGCCTCCCACTTCCCATCGTACGAAGGTCGCAGAAGGCCAGGCTTAAGAGAGGGATGCAGCATGCAGATGCGCCATGATATCGAGGCGGATCGGACGAGTAACCAGGGCAAGAAGCGGCCCCGAGGACGCAAGGCCTCTGAATCTGCTCAGCAGCAGCAGACGACCTGGCGGCATCTGCGCTCTCGCAAGAGCGCGACACTTGGCGCCTTCACAGCGAGGCAGGCGGCCCGACAAGGATCACCGCTGGTTGTTTCGACCGTGAGTTAGGCCGGCCGGGGGCGAGGTCGCTCTCAGGAGGAAGGCCCGGCCCGGAAGCGGCTGGCGAACAGCGCCGCTCTAAAAGTCGGATTACCCAGCCCTAGCTGTAGCAGGCGACGTGCTTGTGGGGTACGAGAACCCCTTCCGCGGCCGCGACGATAGTCGGCGGATTGCAAGAGGGCTCCTTAGGCTTCGCCGCCCGCTTTCGGGCCGGCCGCCCCTTGCGACGCCGCTACCGCCGCCGTCGCCGTCGCGAACGGGTCTGCCATGCCGAGCTCGGCAGAGGCGATGTATGTTCGTCGGAGGTAACGGTACTTGGCGAGGCCGATGAGCGCGACTGTCTCGTCCCGAACGTGAGCCGCAAGGGCGAGCTTCTGGTCGATCTCGGTCGGGGACGTCAGGGTCAAGTTGCCTGAGAGCGAGCGGAAGAGAAAGAAGGGCGTCAGCAAAAGACGGCGAGAAAGCGAGAGGTGGCCAGAGCACGCCGCAGGTGGGGAGGCCGAGCGGCGTTTGAAGGGTGTAGCAAGGGCGAGCAGAGGACGCACGCCGAAAGCTCTCGCGCACGCGCCGTTCGAAGCCATAGGCCGGATCAGGGCTGAAACAGACGAAAGAGAGAGGACTTTGTCAGCACCCAGTGTCGCTTGAGGAAGGGAAGGCGATCTGGTTAGGTGGTCAATGAGGAGGTACTCGGGCACGGGACGCCGACGGCGTAGGCTGCAGTGCACCACCTTGGTCGACCGGCTCCTCCCACCGGCCTCTCCAGCACCCGGGCGCGGTCAGACAGCGAAGCTGATGTTACGTACTAATCCCGGCCCAGACGAAGAAGCTGAAGGGTATCGCACAGAGGGCGAGATGGTGCGGCGCGGATGGGCGGGGACACACGCGACAGACCAGAGGGCGAGGAAGGCTCGTCAGTCATTTTGGTCTCTCTCGGACCGCATCGTCCGCGTCGACGCGCTTTGCCGCTCGACGGCTCCAGACCGCAGACCGCCAGCAACCGAGCCGGCGGGCGGTCGTCGAACGCAGGGCGAGAACGAACCTCCTTGTAGAGGCCGATGGCACGGTGGCGCGTGCTGCCGCCGCCGCTGCCGCCGGCGACAGCTGCTACCGCTGCTGCCGGGCTAAGCATATCCTGCGCTGTTTCTGTTGGTCGCTTTGAGGGCGCGTGATTGAGGATGAGAAGGACGACGCTAAAGAGGCCGAGTGTCCGGGAGGAAGGATGGTGCGGGTCGTCGTCGGTAGGGTCGCGGCAGCGGTCGGCCTCGCCAGGTCGTCGGCGGCGAGGCGCAGCAGCCTTCCGACCGTCGCCCGCTGTCCGCCGGGTGGATCTTGCCTCCGCCAGAGCAACTAGCAGTGAGTCCTCATCTAGTGATGGAGGAGAGAGCGGCGACAGAGTGCTGCGTCTTCTCCTCAGGGCCGGGCGCTCCCTACCCCTCTTTTCTGGCTGCTTCTCGACGCTCGAGTGGACTACATCAGATCGAGAGGAAGTGACGCATGAGGCATGCCGATAGGTGATCGGTGACGCGGAGATCCACAGCCCTGGCTGTCCGACCGTCCCCCCTCCTACCTCACTTGGCCTCCCAGCTAACGCCGCACCCACAGCCGGCGCCCTTAGCCT
>Ga0308160_10002186_pt1 | contig 24454 bp, 18 predicted proteins | sample PhyFR1_FD_201036 | JGI IMG/M metagenome (GOLD analysis project Ga0308160, IMG submission 201036) | Phyllosphere microbial communities from UC Gill Tract Community Farm, Albany, California, United States - DLSLF.R1 | ecosystem: Host-associated > Plants > Phyllosphere > Unclassified | place: USA... | reverse complement strand
AGCAAGCAGTCATGCGCGCTGGCCAGTACGCATACCGCGACCGCCGCAACAAGAAGCGCGTCTTCCGCGCACTGTGGATCACCCGTATCAACGCGGCTTCGCGTTCGCACGGCATGACCTACAGCGCATTCATGAACGGCCTGAAGAAAGCCGCGATTGAACTGGACCGTAAAGTCCTGGCCGACATGGCTGTGAACGACAAGCCGGCATTTGCCGCTATCGTGAACACCGTCAAGACCAAGCTGGCTGCCTAATCAGTTGCCGGCAAAGTAGTACAGTGTGATGCGGCCGCTAGGCCGCTGACACGCAAAGGACGGGGCAAAGGTTTGACGACCGATGCCCTGTTTTTGTTTCTGGCGTTCCCCGCCATCAAAACAGGAAAAGAAACCGCATGAACTCGTCGCTGGAAGAACTCGTCGTCTCGGCCCAGGCTGATTTTGGTGCCGCACAAGACGCTGCCGCGCTGGAAAACGCAAAAGCGAAATACCTGGGCAAGACCGGCCAGGTGACCGAACTGATGAAGGGCCTCGGCAAGCTCGACCCGGAACAGCGCAAGGCGCAGGGCGCCCTGATCAACGCCGCCAAAGAAAAAATCGAACAGGCGTTGACGGCCCGCCGCGAGGACCTGGCGAACGCCCAACTGATGGCCCGCCTGAACGCCGAGAGCATCGACGTGACCCTGCCGGGCCGCGGCCGCTCGACCGGCGGCATCCACCCGGTGATGCGCACCTGGGAACGGGTCGAACAGATCTTCCGCTCGATCGGCTTCGACGTGGCCGACGGCCCGGAAATCGAGAACGACTGGACCAACTTCACCGCCCTGAACAGCCCGGAAAACCACCCGGCGCGTTCGATGCAGGACACCTTCTACATCGAAGGCAAGGACAGCGAGGGCAAGCCGCTGCTGCTGCGCACCCACACCAGCCCGATGCAGGTGCGCTATGCCCGCACCCACACGCCGCCGATCAAGGTGATCGCGCCGGGCCGCACCTACCGCGTCGACAGCGACGCCACCCACTCGCCGATGTTCCACCAGGTCGAAGGTCTGTGGATCGGCGAGAACATCAGCTTTGCCGACCTGAAGGGCGTGTACCTGAACTTCGTGAAGGCCTTCTTCGAGACCGACGACCTGCAGGTGCGCTTCCGTCCGTCCTACTTCCCGTTCACCGAACCCTCGGCCGAGATCGACATCGCTTTCGGTTCCGGTCCGCTGAAGGGCCGCTGGCTGGAAGTCTCGGGCGCCGGCCAGGTGCACCCCATCGTCGTGCGCAATTTCGGCCTGGATCCGGAAAAGTACATCGGCTTCGCGTTCGGCTCCGGCCTCGAGCGCCTGACCATGCTGCGCTACGGGATCAACGACCTGCGCCTGTTCTACGAAGGCGACCTGCGCTTCCTGAAGCAATTCAATTAAAAAGAAGAACAACGCTCCGATAAGGCAAAGATTATGCAATTCTCCGAAAACTGGCTCCGTTCCATGGTCGATCCGAAGATGACTTCGGACGAACTGTCGCACCTGCTCACCATGTCCGGTCTTGAAGTCGAGGAAGTGGAAGCGGTCGCGCCGCCGTTCTCGAACGTCGTGGTCGCCGAAGTCAAGGAAGTGGCCAAGCACCCGAACGCCGACCGCCTGAACGTCTGCCAGGTCGACGTCGGCACCGGCACCCTGTTGAACATCGTCTGCGGCGCGCCCAACGTGCGCGCGGGCATGAAGGCGATCTGCGCCAAGGCCGGCGCCGTGCTGCCGCCTGGCGCCGACGGCAAGCCTTTCGAAATCAAGGTCGGCAAGCTGCGCGGCGTCGAGTCGCAGGGCATGATGTGCTCGGCCAAGGAACTGAAGATCTCGGAAGAGAGCAGCGGCCTGATGGAACTGCCGGAAGATGCGCCGGTCGGCCAGAACATCCGCGACTACCTGTCCCTGAACGACCAGAAGTTCACCATCAAGCTGACCCCGAACAAGGCGGACTGCCTGTCGGTGCTGGGCGTGGCGCGGGAAGTGTCGGCGCTGACCGGCACCCCGCTGACCTTCCCGGCCCAGCGCATCATCCCCGTCACCAGCGACGAAGTGCTGCCGGTGAAAGTGTCGGCGCCGGACCTGTGCGGCCGTTTCAGCGGCCGCGTGATCCGCGGCCTGAATGCGCGCGCCGCCACCCCCGAGTGGATGAAGCGCCGCCTGGAACGCAGCGGCCAGCGCTCGGTGTCGGCCCTGGTCGACATCTCCAACTACGTGATGCTGGAAACCGGCCAGCCCTCGCACGTGTTCGACCTCGCCAAAATCCACGGCGGCATCGACGTGCGCTGGGGCCGCAAGGGCGAATCGCTGAAACTCCTCAACGGCAATACCGTCGAGGTCGACGAGTGGGTCGGTGTGATCGCCGATGACAAGGAAATCGAATCGCTGGCCGGCATCATGGGCGGCGATTCCACCGCCGTCACGCTGGATACCACCGACATCTACCTGGAAGCGGCATTCTGGTGGCCGGGCGCGATCCAGGGCCGCGCCCGCCGCTTCAACTTCTCGACCGATGCGGCGCACCGCTACGAGCGCGGCGTGGATTACGCTTCTACCTGCGAGCGCATCGAGCGCATCACTTCGCTGATCGTCGAGATCTGCGGCACGCCGTCGACGAAAGTCGGTCCGGTCGACGACCAGATCGTCAACATCCCGCAGCGCCAGCCCGTGACCCTGCGGACCGAGCGCGCGCAGAAGGTCATCGGCGTCGCCATCGACGACGACACCGTGGCCGATATCTTTACCCGCCTCGGCCTGCCGTTCGAGCGCGAGCCGGGCCGCTTCACGGTTACCGCGCCGTCCTACCGTTTCGACATCGAGATCGAGGAAGACCTGATCGAGGAAGTCGCGCGCGTGTATGGCTTCGAGAACATCCCGGCCCTGCCGCCGGTGGCGCCGAGCGCCATGCTGATCGAGCCGGAAAACACGCGCTCGCTGTTCGCGATCCGTCACCAGCTGGCCGACCTCGGCTACCAGGAAGTCGTCAACATGAGCTTCGTGGAAAGCCAGTGGGAAGCAGACTTTGCCGGCAATACCGACCCGATCAAGCTGCAGAACCCGATCGCCAGCCAGATGAGTGTGATGCGCTCGAACCTGATCGGCAGCCTGATTGCCAACGTGCGCTACAACGTCAACCGCAAGGCCGGCCGCGTGCGCGCGTTCGAAGTGGGCGCCGTGTTCCACCGCAATCCGGCGGCGAAGGACGGCCCGCTGTCGATCGCCGGTTTCGACCAGCCGAAGCGTGTCGCCGCCATCGCCTACGGTCCGGCTGCGGACGAGCAGTGGGGCATGCCGACCCGCGCGGTCGACTACTTCGACGTCAAGGGCGACCTGGAAGCGCTGTTCGCGCCGCGTACGCTGCGCTTCAGCAAGCTCGAGCATCCGGCCCTGCACCCGGGCCGCTCGGCCCAGGTCGAGCTGGATGGCCGCGTGATCGGCTTCATCGGCGAACTGCATCCGCGCTGGCTGCAGAAGTACGACCTGCCGCAGGCGCCGGTGCTGTTCGAGGTCGATGCCGAGGCGCTGCGCGAACGCATCGTGCCGACTTACACCGAAATCTCGAAGTTCCCGGGCGCGACCCGCGACCTCGCGCTGGTGGTGAAACAGGACGTGCCGGCCCAGGCGCTGCTCGACGCTTTCAAGGCTGAACTGGCTTCGAACGCGAACGGCAAACTCGTGCAAGCCGTTGTTTTGTTTGATGAATATCGCGGCAAGGGTTTGGAGCAGGATGAAAAAAGTCTTGCTTTCCGCTTTGGCTTGCAAGATACTCAATCGACGCTGCAGGACGATGCGGTCGAGGCCATCATGGCCGCGCTCGCACAAGCAGCGGTACAACAACATGGCGCCCGAATGCGCGCCTAAAAGAGCCATGGAGGCTGCCGCCGTTGCGGTGGCTTCCACGAGTTCCACATCCAAGACATAGGTAGGGCTTCAAAATTAACAACAACGACCTTGATTCCGCCGTTCTCGAGAAAGCGCTGGCTGCTCACCGGGTACGGAAGGAAGCGGAACAGGAGTTGCCGACCCTGACCAAGGCGGAGCTGGCCGAGCTGCTGTTCGAGCAGGTGGGCCTGAACAAGCGCGAAGCCAAGGACATGGTCGAGACCTTCTTCGACGAGATCCGCAACGCACTCGAGCGCGGCGAGGCGGTCAAGCTGTCCGGCTTCGGCAACTTCCAGTTGCGCGACAAGCCGCAGCGTCCGGGCCGCAATCCGAAAACCGGGGAAGAAATTCCCATCACGGCGCGCCGCGTCGTGACCTTCCACGCCAGCCAGAAACTCAAGAGCATGGTCGAAGAGGCCAATCCGGCCAGCTCCGACAGCTCGTCGCTGGCGCGTGCAGCCTGAGTAAAGCCGATGATTCATGAATGACCGACCCAACAAGATGGAACTGACTGTATTGCCGCCGATTCCGGCCAAGCGTTATTTCACGATCGGGGAAGTCAGTGAATTGTGCGGCGTCAAGCCGCACGTGCTGCGCTACTGGGAGCAGGAATTTACCCAACTGAAGCCGGTCAAACGCCGAGGAAACCGCCGCTATTACCAGCACCACGAAGTGCTGTTGATCCGGCGTATCCGCGAGCTGCTGTACGAGCAGGGCTTCACGATCAGCGGCGCCCGCAACCGCCTCGATGGCAGGGGCGGGCAGGCCGAAGATGCCGAGGTCGTGCCGCCGGTGCCGCCCGCAGCGCCCGAGCCGGGCATCGCGCCCGAGCTCTTGCGCGAAGAGCTGCACGCCATCCTCGCGATCCTGAAAAACGGGTCGCCGGCGGCCTGATCCGGCTCATCGATAGCTCTATCGTTCGAGTATCGGGCTCAAGCATTCGTGCTCCTGTTGTTCTGCACCTAGGAGGTGCTAGAATGTCACTTGCGAATGTTGCTGACTCAAACATGCTTGTTATGGGCGTGAGGTGTCAGCCTCGGCTCTTTCCTGCCTCAGGAAAAATCTAAGGGAAGACAATGATACGCGTTGCCATTTGTGACGATCACCAGATAGTTCGAGCAGGTTTCAAGCAGATTTTTTCGTCGTCGGGCGACTTTGAAGTCGTTGCCGAAGGCGCTACCGGGCGTGAAGCCCTCGACATCGCACGCCGCGAGATTTGCGACGTGCTGCTATTGGATATTGCGATGCCGGATCAAAGCGGCATCGACATCCTGCGCACCATCCGCCAGGGCCAGCCGAACCTGCCGGTGCTGATCCTGTCGGGTTACCCGGCGCAGCAGTATGCGCTGAACCTGTTCAAGATGGGCGCCAACGGCTACCTGAACAAGGAGTGCGACGCCGACGAGCTCAAGACCGCCGTGCGTACCGTCTACCAGGGCCGCCGCTACGTCAGCTCCCAGGTCGGCGAACTGCTGGCCCAGAGCTTCGACCGCGACCCCAACACGGCGCTGCACACGGAGCTGTCGGACCGCGAGTTCCAGGTCTTCCTGCGCCTGGCCAAGGGCGCGACCGTGTCCGACATCGGCAATGCACTGTCGCTGTCGATCAAGACGGTCTCGACCTACCGCACACGCATCATGGAAAAGATGGGCCTGCAGTCGAACAGCGACCTGACCTACTACGCCATGAAGAACAACCTGCTCGACTGAGCAGGACGGTCTGCTCATCTGAGCAAATCTTGCAGAGGACGGCGCTGTTGCTGCGTCGTCCTCCTGCCACACCCCTCCGCACGCCAGCCGTCTACGGCCTGCACACATATTTCTCTCAGTCTATAATCGCGCACATCGTCGCTGTGTGAGAGGATCTCCAGGATGTATTTCAGTGCCGACCCTGCCTTCCGGCCGGTGCGCAGCCTGCCGTGGTACCAAACCCTGCTGTGCGCGGTATGCGTGCTCATCCTGGTGCTCAACGGCGTCAGCCTGGTGCGCAACCTTGGCGAGCTGAAGGCAACCAATGCCAGCCAGGCGCAGGCGGACCGCGTATCGACGCGGCTGCAATACGTGAACCTGCTCGTCACCGATGCGGACAGCGGCTTGCGCGGCTACTTCCTGTCCGGCTCCGAGACTTACCTCGGCCCGCTGCGCACCGCCCAGCGCGAGCTCGACGGCCAGTTCGAGACCCTCAAGACGCTCCTGCAGGATAACCCCTCCCAGTTGAAGAATCTCGGCCAGCTGCAGATGCTGGTGCGGCGCCGCGTCGGCCTGATGAACGAGGCGCTCGAAGTCTATCGCCATGGCGGCCTGGACGACATCGTCGCCATCGCGCGCACCCAGGAAGACACGGTGCGCATGGACGAGATCCGCCTGCAGGTGGTGGTGATGACGCAGGAGCAGAACGAATTGCTGGCGGCGCGCGGCGCCGGTTTCTACGACCAGTACCGCCGCACGGCGCTGCTGGGCGTGGGCATCAACCTGGCGGCCATCGTCGTGCTGGTGCTGTTCTATAACCTGATCTGGCGCGGCTTTGCGCTGCGCCTGTCCGCCGAACGCGCGCTCCAGGAGAGCAACGACCAGCTGGAAACGCTGGTGGCGGCGCGCACCGAGCAGTTGTCGGTGCTGTCGCGCCACCTGATCAGCGTGTCGGAAGAGGAAAAGGCGCGCCTGGCGCGCGAACTGCACGACGAGATGGGCGCCAACCTGACGGCGATCGGCATGGCCTTGTCCACGGTCGGCGAGCAACTGAAGGATAGCCACCCGGAGCAGGCGGCCACGCTCGGCTGCGCGCGCGCGACCCTGCTCGAGACCGTGCAGCTGAAGCGCCGCATCATCGAAGATCTGCGCCCGAGCCTTCTGGACAATATGGGCCTGGGTGCGGCGCTGCAGAGTTATTGCGCCGATTTCGGGCGCGCCACCCAGCTCGACTGCGAAGCCCTGGTCGAAGGCGAGGTCGACAGCGCCGGGCCCATGCATGCAATCGCACTGTTCCGCATCGCCCAGGAATCGCTGAACAATGTCGCCAAGTATGCGCAGGCGCGCCACGTGGTCGTGCATCTGGCGCGCGAAGGCGAGGGTCTGGCACTGGAAGTCAGCGACGATGGCGTCGGCATTCCGCCGGACGCGATGCGGCGTCCGAAGTCGCACGGCTTGCTGGGCATGCGCGAACGCGCGCTGTTGCTGGGCGGGACCTTGACGGTGGAACGTGGGGTGAACGGGCAGGGGACTTGCGTACAGGCCTGGGTACCGCTGGCCGCGCCGGCCGCCGAATCGATGGGCGCCCTGTCGGGCACCCCGGCGTTACCGGCCATTGAACTGCATCTGACACAACAAGCCGCCGATGCGCACCTGGCGCTCGGCGGCACTCCGGCATCGCTTATGCGCGTGCCACATCCATCAGCAGACGGTCGTACTCGCTCTTAGCGACCTTGTAGCATTCGCCGGCGTAGTCTTCCAGGCCCTGGCGGTTCAGCACGGTGATGTTGCCGCGGCGGTACTGGATCAGGCCTTCGTCCTGCAGCTTGCCGGCGGCAGCGGTGATGCTTTCGCGGCGCACGCCCAGCATGATCGAAATCAGTTCCTGGGTCACTTTCAGCTCGTTGCTGGCCGAACGGTCCAGGCGGTCCAGCAGCCAGCGGCACAGTTTCTGCTCGATCGAGCTGTGGCGGCCGCCGACGGCGTTCTGGGCCATCTGGGCGAACAGGGCGTTGGTGTAGCGCATCAGCAGCTGGGGCAGGGCGCCGCCCTTGTTGAAGGCGTCGCGCAGGAACTGGGTCTTCAGGCGGTAGCCGTAGCCGGCGCTCTGGACCACGGCGCTGCAGGTGGCGCGCTCGCCCATGAACAGCGAGACACCGACCGCACCTTCATGGCCGACCACGGCGATTTCGGTGGTGGCGCCGTCTTCCATCACGTACAGCAGGGAGACGATGGCGGTGGTGGGGAAATACACGTATTCGAGTTTGCTGCCGAATTCGAACAGTTCCTTGCCGAAGGGCAGCGGAACCAGTTCCAGGTGTTCAAACAGGGTTTCCAGGTCTGGACGCGGCAGGGCCGCGAGTAACTCATTCTGTTGGGTGCCGCTGTAGCTGACGACCGGACGGGACGCCACTTTGAATTCCTCGGTCGATGCGGGAATCTGGTTGACCGACTGAGTCTTCTGGGCGGCAACACCAAGTTGAGCGTTATTCATATTGTCCTCGTTATCTCTGACTTACGTACTTCGTGGGGGGCGAATGCTTGGATGGGTTTCCTCATCGCGATGTGTGTACTTTATTGCCATAGTCTCCTGCCGAACATAAGACTAGTCGTCGCCCCCATGTAGGTTCTATGCAGGATGTTTTGTCAGTCCAGTCCTACTAGGGAGAAACATTGGAAATCCGGGTTTTTAGCATTCTTGAAATAGCCACTTAACATTAAAACGTTTTCGCGCTCAGCTTTATATGACGTCCTGACAACAATTCGGGTGTTGCTAAGTTCATCAGGAACATAGCGCGCACTCCCGGCGTTTTCGGTTGTTAACGAAAACTTCACACCTCACTGTGGAGGAAGCCCGACTTGTCCTACAGCGGAATTCAAGACAAACCCCGCGAGACTCGGTAAAATCGCGCGTTTATGCACACGCGCCGCAAAGGCGAGACCATGTCCAACGAAACCGCAGCAAGCACTCCTGACAACGTCGACGACACCCTCGACGCCCCCTCGGCCAAGACCGCCGCGCAGATCGCGCGCGAGGTCCAGCGCCGCCGCACCTTCGGCATCATCTCCCACCCCGACGCCGGCAAGACCACGCTCACCGAAAAGCTGCTGCTGTTCTCGGGCGCGATCCAGCTGGCCGGCACCGTCAAGGGCCGCAAGAGCGGACGCCACGCCACCTCGGACTGGATGGACATCGAGAAGCAGCGCGGCATCTCGGTCGCGTCCTCGGTGATGCAGTTCGAGTTCCGCGAGCACGTGATCAACCTGCTGGACACCCCGGGCCACCAGGACTTCTCGGAAGACACCTACCGCGTGCTGACCGCGGTCGACTCGGCCCTGATGGTGATCGACGCCGCCAAGGGCGTGGAGGAGCAGACGATCAAGCTGCTGGACGTCTGCCGCATGCGCGCGACCCCGATCGTGACCTTCATGAACAAGATGGACCGCGAAACCCGCGATCCGCTGGAACTGCTGGACGAAGTCGAATCGGTGCTGAAGATCGAGTGCGCGCCGGTGACCTGGCCGATCGGCATGGGCAAGAACTTCCGCGGCGTGTACCACCTGATCAAGGATGAGATCATGCTGTTCAAGGCCGGCGAGGAAAAGGCCGACGGCGACTACGAGATCATCAAGGGCATCGACAACCCGCGCCTTGCCGAGATGTTCCCGATGGAGATCGAACAGCTCAAGATGGAAGTCGAGCTGGTGCACGGTGCCTCGCACGTGTTCGACGTCGAACGCTTCCTGTCGGGCGTGCAGACCCCGGTGTTCTTCGGCTCCGCGATCAACAACTTCGGCGTGCGCGAGATCCTGTCGGCGCTGATCGACTGGGCTCCGGCCCCGCGCGAGCGCGACGCCACCGTGCGCGCCGTGAAGCCCGAGGAAGAACGCTTCTCCGGCTTCGTCTTCAAGATCCAGGCCAACATGGACCCGGCCCACCGCGACCGCATCGCCTTCCTGCGCGTGTGCTCGGGACGCTTCGACAAGGGCATGAAGGTGAGACACCTGCGCCTCGGCCGGGAAGTGAAACTGTCGTCCGTGGTGACCTTCATGGCATCGAGCCGCGAACAGGTCGAGGAAGCCTACGCCGGCGACATCATCGGCCTGCCGAACCACGGCAACATGCAGATCGGCGACAGCTTCTCGGAAGGCGAACTGCTGACCTTCACCGGCATCCCGTACTTCGCGCCGGACTTGTTCCGCACGGTGCGCATCCGCAATCCGCTGAAGACCAAGCAGCTGCACAAGGGTTTGCAGCAGCTGGGCGAAGAGGGCGCCGTGCAGGTGTTCAAGCCGGTCCTCGGTTCCGACCTGATCCTGGGCGCGGTCGGCGTGCTGCAGTTCGAGGTGGTCGCCAGCCGCCTGCTGAACGAATACAGCGTCGACGCCGTGTTCGAAGGCTCCAGCATCAGCAGCGCGCGCTGGGTCTCGAGCGACGACAAGAAGGCGCTGTCCGACTTCGAATCGCAGCTGGCGCCGCAGGTGGCATATGACGCCGCCGGTAACCTGGCCTTCCTGGCGACGTCCGGCGTCAACCTGCGCCTGACGCAGGAGCGCTGGCCGAAGCTGCAGTTCCACGCGACGCGCGAGCACGCGGCGAAGCTGGATTAAGCCTTGATGGTAGGCGCGGGCACGGGGTGCCCGCGCTTGTAACCTACACGTTCTTCTTTCCCACCCACGCCTCCACCACGCTGGCCACCCAGCACACAAAGAACACCCAGCCCGACAGCGTCACCGACAGCGGCGTGGCCTGTCCCTCCAGCTTCGCGGCGAGCGCCGCCGGATCGAGCGGCATCGTCCCGCCCAGCAGCTGGCCGGCAATCGCGTTCGCTTCATCCAGCGCGAAATTCAGGTAGACATAGCCGGCCACCAGCGCCGGCACCGCGAACAGCAGCGCCAGGCGTCGCCGTCCGAGGTACCACTGGCCGATGCCGGGGAAGACCAGGGCGGACAGCAGGGCTGCAGCGCCTTTGGAACGGTTCATGCGACTCCTTTCGGGTTTGAGCAGGCACAAGAGCGATTGTGCCGGACAGCGTAAATTTCCCCAATGCACGTCTTCCGGCGTGCCGGCGACATCGTTGACAGGGAGAGAAAACAATGACGCTCAACATGCTGAGCCGCCTGCGGATCGGACCCAAGCTGCTGCTGGCGCCAGGCGCCGTGCTGCTGCTGCTGGTGGTCCTGTCCTGCGGCGCCTACGTCGCGATGGTGCGGCAGAACGACTCGCTCGACACCATCGTGCAGCAGCGCGCCAGCCACATGCGCGCGGCGGCCGATCTCGTCGCCTCCGCCCAGCGCGCCCATGCCCAAGCCTACCAGATCCTGACCTGGATCAGCGGCAGCTTCCCGCGCACCCGGATCGAGCCGCTGGTGCGCGACGTCCAGCAGCAGCAGGTCGCCATCGAACGCGGCTTTGCCAGCCTGTCGCGGCTGGCGCAGCAAAGCCCGGCGAAGTACCGCGAAGCCGAGCTGCGCTACGTCGAGCAGGCGGCATCCGCCTGGCGCCTGTACGAAGGGGCGGTGCGCGACGTGATCGACCTGGCTCGCGAAGACCAGTCGGTCAGCGTCACCGCCATGGCCAAGGCCGAGCGCACGTTCAGCGTGGTGGCCGAGCGCCTGGCCGATCTGTCGCGCCGCGAGCAGGAATTGTCAGAGGAGGCGTCCGACAAGGCGTCCAGCGATTTCAGGAGCATCGCGATCCTGATGCCGATCGTGATCCTGCTGTCGATCGCCGCTTCGCTGGCGATCACGATGGCGGTGCGGCGTTCGCTGCTGGGCGAGATCGGCGCCATCGAGGCAGCCGCCAGCAGCCTGGCCAGCGGCGACCTGACGGTGCGCGCCCGGGTCGACGGCGACGACGAGATCGCCACGACCTCGCGTGCGCTGGACGATAGCATCCGCAACCTGAATCTGTCGCTGCGCACCATCCTCGAGTCGGCCCGTTCGATCGGCTCGGCCTCGCGCGAGATCGCCCTGGGCCGGGCCAGCCTGCCGCCGCGCGCCGGCGTGCGCGCCTCGCTCGAGCATACCGCGACCTCGATGCAGGACCTGGCCGCGGCGATGATGGAAACCGCCGATTCGGCGCGCCAGGCCAACCAGCTGACCGAAGCGGCATCCAGTGCGGCCCAGCAGGGCGGCACCGTGGTGCACCGGCTGGTGGCGACGCTGGAAAACGTGCGCCGCTCGGCCACGCGCCTGGACGAACTCGGCGAAGACATCGAAATCGCCTGCGGCCGTGCCGGCAGCCTGGCGCTGGGCGCGGCGGTGGAGGCGGCCCAGAGCGGCCCGCAGAGCCTGAATTTCGCCCAGGCGGCCTGCGAGGTGCGCGCGCTGGCCGGACGCGCCATGGCAGGCGCCCGCGAGGCGCGCGAGCTGGTGCGCGAGGCCATCGCGGCAATCGAAGGCGGCACCGGCATCGCGCTCGATGCCGGCTCGAGCATGGCCATTCTTTCCAGCTCGGTGCAGGCCGTGGGCGACATCGTCAACCGTATCGGCAGCACCAGCGCCGAGCGCGCCGAGAACCTGGCCGGCGTGAACCAGGCCATCGTGCGCATGGACGAGCTGACCCAGCAGGGCACGCGGATGGTGGAAGATGCGGCGATGGCCGCCCGGACCCTGCAGCAGCAGGCGCTCAGCCTGTCGCAGGCGGTGGCCGCCTTCCGGCTCGACGAGGTGGTGCAGGCGGCGCCGGAGAACGCCCATGAAGAAGGGGCTGCGGGAGCGTTCGACAAACGCCCCGGCAGCCCCGGACATCCCTATTTAAGGCTGGCTAGCAGCCGTAGAGGGAAAGACTAGTTATTCGTAGTCTTCGATCGGCGCGCAGCCGCAGAACAGGTTACGGTCGCCGTAGACGTTGTCCGCGCGGCCGACCGGCGGCCAGTACTTGCGCTTGCGCAGCGACGGCACCGGGAAGGCGGCCACTTCACGCGAGTAAGTGTGCTGCCAGTCGTCGGCGGTCACCACCTCGGCCGTGTGCGGCGCACCCTTCAGCGGATTGTCCATGCGGTCGTACTCGCCGCGCTCGACCTTCACGATCTCGGCGTGGATGGTGATCATCGCCTCGATGAAGCGGTCCAGCTCGGCCTTCGACTCCGACTCGGTCGGCTCGATCATCAGCGTGCCTGGGACCGGGAAGCTCATGGTCGGGGCGTGGAAGCCGAAGTCCATCAGGCGCTTGGCCACGTCTTCGTTGCTGATGCCGGTCTTGTCCTGCAGCGGACGCAGGTCGATGATGCACTCGTGCGCGACCAGGCCGTCGTGGCCGGTGTACAGCACCGGGTAGTGCGGCGCCAGGCGGCGTGCGATGTAGTTGGCGTTCAGGATCGCGGTTTCGGTCGCTGCGGTCAGGCCGTCGGCGCCCATCATCGCGATGTACATCCACGAGATCGGCAGGATCGAGGCCGAGCCGTAAGGCGCGGCGCTGACGGCGCCGATTCCGGCTTCGTTGCGCTGGTAGCCGGTCGATGCCTGGTTCGGCAGGAAGGGCACCAGGTGGGCGCCCACCGCCACCGGACCGACGCCCGGACCACCGCCGCCGTGCGGGATGCAGAAGGTCTTGTGCAGGTTCAGGTGGCTGACGTCGCCGCCGAACAGGCCCGGACCGGCCACGCCGACCAGCGCGTTCATGTTGGCGCCGTCCACGTAGACCTGGCCGCCGTGCGCGTGCACGATCTCGCACAATTCCTTGATGCCTTCCTCGAATACGCCGTGGGTCGAGGGGTAGGTGACCATCACGCAGGCGAGGTTGGCGCTGTGCTGCTCGGCCTTCTTCTTCAGATCCGCCAGGTCGACGTTGCCGTTCTCGTCGCAGGCGGTGACCACCACCTGCATGCCGACCATGCTGGCCGATGCCGGGTTGGTGCCGTGCGCCGAGGACGGGATCAGGCAGATGTTGCGGTGGCCTTCGCCGCGCGACTCGTGGTACTTCTTGATGATCAGCAGACCCGCGTACTCGCCCTGCGAACCGGCGTTCGGCTGCAGCGACACGCCGGCATAACCGGTCACGGCGCACAGCATGTCTTCGAGCTGGCCGATCATCTCGCGGTAGCCCACGGTCTGGTCGTCCGGCGCGAACGGGTGGATGTTCGAGAACTCGGGCCAGGTGACCGGGATCATCTCCGAGGTCGAGTTCAGCTTCATCGTGCACGAACCCAGCGGGATCATCGTGCGGTCCAGCGCCAGGTCCTTGTCGGCCAGCGAGCGCAGGTAGCGCAGCATCTCGTGCTCGGCGTGGTAGCGGTGGAAGGTCGGGTGGGTCAGGTAGGCGCTGGTGCGGCTCAGCGAAGTCGGGAAGGCGTCGGTGGCGTCGCTGTCCAGCGAGTCGAAGTCGACGTTTGCCTGCTTGCCGGCGGCTTCGCCAAAGATCTTCGCCAGCAGGGCGATCTCGTCGCGGCCGGTGGTCTCGTCGAGCGACAGGCCGACGTGGCGCGCATCGATGCGGCGCAGGTTGACGCCGTTTTCATAGGCGATGCGGTGGAGCTCGTCGGCCTGGTCGGTGATGACGGTCAGCGTATCGAAATAGGTTTCGTTGGCCAGCTGGTAGCCGAGGCTCTGCAGCGAGGCGGCCAGGATGCCGGTGTAGCGGTGCACACGGCGCGCGATCTGCTCAAGACCCTTCGGGCCGTGGTAGATGGCGTACATCGAGGCCATCACGGCCAGCAGCACCTGTGCGGTGCAGATGTTCGAGGTCGCCTTTTCGCGGCGGATGTGCTGTTCGCGGGTCTGCAGCGCCAGGCGGAATGCCTTGTTGCCTTGGGCGTCGACGGTGACGCCGGCCAGGCGGCCTGCCATGCTGCGCTTGAAATCGTCGCGGGTCGCCAGGTAGCCGGCGTGCGGGCCGCCGAAACCGAGCGGTACGCCGAAGCGCTGGCTGTTGCCGACCACGACGTCCGCGCCCCATTCGCCCGGCGGGGTCAGCACGGTCAGCGCCAGCAGGTCCGCGGCCACCACGACCATCGCGCCCATCGCGTGCAGTTTTTCGCAGGCGTTGCGGTAGTCGCGCACGTCGCCGTTCACGCCCGGGTACTGCAGCAGCACGCCGAAGCAGGTCTCGGTGAGGTTCTCGATGTCGGCGGCGGCGATGGTGCGCACTTCGACGCCGATCGGCAGCGCGCGGGTCTCGACCACTTCACGGGTCTGCGGCAGCACGTCGTCGGCGACGTAGAAGACTTTCGATGCCGATTTGCCGACGCGCTGGATCAGCGTCATCGCTTCGGCGGCGGCGGTGCCTTCGTCCAGCATAGAGGCATTCGCGATGCCCATGCCGGTCAGGTCGGTGATCACCTGCTGGAAGTTCAGGATCGCTTCCAGGCGGCCCTGCGAGATCTCCGGCTGGTACGGGGTGTAGGCGGTGTACCAGGCCGGGTTTTCGAAGATGTTGCGCAGGATGACGGGCGGGGTGTAAGTGCCGTAGTAGCCCTGGCCGATCATCGACTTCATGACCTTGTTCTGCGAGGCGATGCTCTTCAGTTTGGCCAGTGCGGCCTGCTCCGGCAGCGGATCGAAGAACTGGCCCAGGTCCAGCTTGTCCTTGCGGCGGATGTTGGCGGGAACGACGGCATCGATCAGGGCGGCGCGGCTCTGGTAGCCGAGGACGGACAGCATGGCTGCCTGTTCGGCGTCGGAGGGACCGATGTGGCGCGGGATGAAGCCATCACGTGCTTCGAGTTGGGTCAGGCTGGTGCGGGTCATGGTGGGTAGATGAAAAGCGGGGTTCGCGTAAGTGTTGACCTTGAAACCGTCATTCCCGCGAAGGCGGGAATCCAAGTTCCGGGCAGATCGTAAAACTTGGGTTCCCGCCTCCGCGGGAACGACGTGCTGGTGTAGCAGGCTAGATGGAGGCGAAAGCTCGGCTCACAAGCGACAAGCGCGCCCGAAGGCGCGCCTGTATTGAACATTAACCTTCAGTAGTCTTGCCGTAAGCCGCAGCGTCCAGCAGGCCGTTGATCGCGGCCGGGTCGCTCGGCTGCAGCTTGAACAGCCAGGCGCCGTAGGCGTCGCTGTTGATCGAATCCGGCGCGTCGGCGGTGGCCTGGTTGACGGCGGTGACGGTGCCCGACACCGGCGCGTAGATGTCGCTGGCGGCCTTGACCGACTCCACGACCGCGGCGTCATCGCCGGCGGTGAAGGTCTTGCCGACCTGCGGCAGTTCGACGAACACGATGTCGCCCAGCGCGTCCTGCGCGTACTCGGTGATGCCGACGGTCAGGGTGCCGTCAGTCTCTTGACGGACCCACTCGTGGGACTCGGTGTATTTCAGGTCGGCTGGGATGTTCATGCATGGCTCCTAATGGATAGAGAGATGAGGCGGTAAGTATACGTTGTTCTTGTGTGGGCGGGCGATCAGGACGCCAGCACTTTGCCGTTGCGCACGAACGGCAGCTTGACCACGGAGGCGGCCAGCTTCTTGTCGCGGATCTCGACGTGCACGGTGTCGCCGACCTGCACCTCGGCCGGCACGCGCGCCAGCGCGATCGCCTGCTGCATGCTCGGGCTGAAGGTGCCGCTGGTGATTTCGCCCGCCTTGCCCGATGCCGCCACCACCTTCTGGTGCGCGCGCAGGATGCCGCCTTTTTCGCGCAGGATCAGGCCGACGAAGTTCTGCTGCTGGCCGCAGCGTAGCAGGGCAGCCTTGCCGATGAAGTCGCGCTCCGCGACCAGGTCGACGGTCCAGGCCAGGCCGGCGTCGAGCGGGGAGACATTGTCGTCCATGTCCTGGCCGTACAGGTTCATGCCGGCTTCCAGGCGCAGGGTGTCGCGCGCGCCCAGGCCGGCGGGCTTGACGCCGGCGGCGGCGAGCGCATGCCACAGCGCTTCGGCCTGCGCGGCCGGGACGCCGATCTCGAAGCCGTCTTCGCCGGTGTAGCCGGTACGCGCCACCATGACTTCGCCGAACGGGGTGTCCTTGACGATGGTGACGTTGAAGGGCTTCATTTCGCCCGATGCGGCTTGCGTGGTCGGCAGGACCTGCCAGACCTTGGCGCGGGCGTTCGGGCCCTGCACGGCGATCAGGGCGATGCCGTCGTCGCTGAGGTCGGCGCGGCGCGGGGTGATTGTCAGGCCGCTGCCGGTCGCATCGTTCTGCTGGCGGATCCAGGCGATGTCCTTCTCGGCGGTGCCGGCGTTGACCACCAGGCGGAACCAGTCTTCGGTGAAGTAGTAGACGATCAGGTCGTCGATCACGCCGCCTTCCGGGTTCAGCATGCAGGAGTAGAGGGCCTTGCCCGATACCTGCAGCTTGTCGACGTTGTTGGCCAGCAGGCCGCGCAGGAAGGCGCGCACGTTCGCGCCCTTGAGGTCGACCACGCACATGTGGGAGACGTCGAACATGCCGGCGTCAGTGCGCACGGCGTTGTGTTCTTCGATCTGGGAACCGTAGTTGACGGGCATGTCCCAGCCGCCAAAGTCGACCATCTTGGCGCCGGATGCGCGGTGTACGGAGTTGAGCGGGGTCGCTTTGAGCGTCATGGCGTGAGATCCTCGGACAGGTGAATAGGGTTACGGCATACGGCTTGAGCCCGCATGCAGTTCGCACCCCTCTGTCCTCGATACCTGAGAGATAGCGGCTCGTCGCCGCCTGCCCCTTCGGTGGGCTCGTCAAGAGCCGCTCTCCAGAGTTGGACCACAGCCTCGGCATTGTGCTTGTCACGATGCGTCAGCGCGTCCCCCGACCGGTCCGGTTGCCTGAGAGTTTTCGGGTGATGCCCCTTCGGCGGCAGCCTGCGCTGCGCTCTCCCGGTCAAGACTGCGAAGGATATGCGAGGCGTGATGGGAAGTCAATTCGAAAGCCGGGGAAAGCCGGGAAGAGGAGGCCGCGCACTATTGCAGTGCGTCACCATAGGGGAAAAACCGTGATTTGTTACACTTGACCCATGACTTTGTGACAGAAGAGAGCCGACTATGAGCGAAGATCAAGCAAAACAGCAAAAAGAAGCGTGGTTCACGCTGTCCGGTGACGTCAACAGCGACATGGTGCACCGTGTGTTCGAAGCGGTCTCGATGATGACCGAAGACGGCATCGAAACTGCGCACGTGCTGGTGCAGTCGAATGGCGGTTATGTCAGCGATGGCCTGTGCCTGTATAACTTCATGGCGAATGCACCGGTCGAGTTCGTGATGTACAACGGCGGCGCGGTGGCGTCGATCGCGGTGATCCTGTTCCTGGCCGGCGACCGCCGCTATGCCAGCGAAACGGCGCGCTTCATGATCCACAAGTCGCATGCGACCGCGTCGCCGGGTTCGCGTCCGGATGCCCTGAACATCATCGTCGAGGGTCTGCGCGCCGACGATGCGCGCACCGAATCGATCCTGCGCAAGCACATCGAACTCTCGCCGGAGCAGTGGGGCATCCACCAGTACGGCGACCTGCACCTGAACGGCCGCGACGCCAAGACGGCCGGCCTGGTCAACGACGTGCGCGATTTCGCACCGCCCAAGGGCGCCAGCCTGCGCAACATCTGAGTCCGGCGGCGCGGCTGCGGCCGCGTTGCCGCGTCTGCGGCCATATTCGCTTGCCCAAACGAAGACAGGGCGTGGATCGGTTTCCCGGTCCACGCCCTGTTGCCGTCCTTGAAGGCCGAAGGTGGCGCTGCCGCTGTTGCCGCGGCGCCGCCTTCGGCCTCAGGCGGATTTAGCGGTTGCCGCCGCGGCTGCCCGAGCGCGAGCCCGAACCCGACGACTGCTTGTTGCCGTCATTCTTATGGCTTTGACGGCCTGCTTCGGCGTGCTGCTCAGGGGTGCCGCCTTGAACGCCGCCGGAGCTGCCGCCCGAACGGGAACCCGAGCCGGAGCCCGATTGCTTGCTGCCCTTGCTCTGGCCTGCCTTCACGTGCTGCTCGTGCGAGCCGCCCTGGTTACCCGATTTGCTGTTGTTAGCCATGATCATTCCTTTCAATAATTGGAAATGTCCTGCTTACCGAAGCGTTGCTGAAACATTGGAAATCAGTAGCGTTTCCGGTAGAGCAATAATGCAAGCCCGGCAGTAGATGTGCTATCGGATCACATCGTGAAGTGATGTAGGAGATACACCTACATTCAGAGAATGAATTTTCCACAAGAATTGCTGCGGCGCGATAGGTATGCTTTCGGAGATCGACCGTATCGGCATAAGTGCAGAAAAATACTGTTGAGTTAGCTCTGCATTAGCATATTCGTTCTTTTAATATAGGGCGAGCCGAGCATCCCTTGCAGATATTGGTTGCCATGTGGAAATTATGTGCCACAATATAGGTAAGCAAGCCATGCACCCACCGTCCACCATGTCATCGAGCCGAGTCCAGAGTCCGGCAGCGCGCCAGGCCGCCTCCACGCAGCAGGCCCTGGATGCGCTCGCCGGTACCGCGGCGGCCCGGTTCAAGGAGCAGCTGACGCCGACGATCGCCCGTTTCGGTGCGGCCCTGGCGGACCTCAGCCAGCCCGGCATGGACACGCGCGAGGTCTACCGGCGCGTCCGCTCCAGCAAGCTGCTGAAGGACAACAGCTACGCCTTCTTCCACCTGGCCAGCACCGGCTTCGAACTGGCACTGCGCCGGGAACTCGACAGCCTGCAGCCGCAGGGCGGCGCGGACAAGGCGCTGCCGGCTTCGCTCAGCCTGGTGCCGCTCGAGGTCATGGACAGCAAGGTCGCCTTCGGTGCCATCACCCGTCCTTTCGACATCGCGCACTCCGAACAGCTGGCCACCCTGTCGGTGCGCCTCGGCCTGCTGCTGAACAGGGGCGTGCTGCGTCCGGATGCCAATCCCTTCCGTCCCGAAGTCTTCCTGAAGGCCCTGGAAGAAGCCTGGCGCGAATTCGAACCCGAAGAAGAATCGCATGCGCTGATCCTGGAACTGCTGCGCCCCGAGCTGGTGTTCGACTTCGCGCCGCTGTACGAGGCCCTGGTCGAGGGCCTGACCCGGAAGGACGGCCAGCCGGGTTCCGTCGAGGCTTACCGTATCCAGAAAACCGACGACGCGGCCGCGGCCCGCGCCGCGCGCGCCAGCGGCAAGGTAGCGCTGGCCGAGCAGCTGCGCAAGCTGTTCGGCGAGGAGGAGGGCGGCCTGCCCGAACTGCCGCTGATTCCCGAGCTGCCGGCCATGCCGGCGGGTAGCGGCGGCTGGCGGCCCAGCGCGGCGGCCGGCTTTGCGTCGGCGCCAACGCCGTTTGAGCAGGGGAGTGCGCAGCCGGCAGCGGCAGTCGTGACACCTGGGCAGCCGGGCCGGCCGGCAGGCGGCTTCATCGCTGCGGCTGGCGCGACTGTGCAGGCGCATGCGGGCATGCCGGCACAGGGCGCCGTTCCCGCAGGCGGATTCGCCGCAGCCGGCTTGCCGTCCGTCCCCGGCCTGCCGCAGGACGCCCCATTGCTGGTGCCGGGCCAGATCGCACCGCTGCTGGACCTGCTTGCCCGCATCGAGCCCGGCCTGCAGGCCCAGGGACAGGCGCAGCCCGGCGCGCAGCACACGGCTTCCGCCGGCGCCGGCGCGCTGCCGCACAACGTCTTCTACCTGCCGCGTTTCGCCCAGAGCCTGCCGAAGGGCAGCCTGTCGCGCGGCGACGAAAGCACGCTCGGCCTGCTGTCGCGCGTGTTCGAGACCGTGCTGCTCGACGACAGCATCCCGCAGCAGACCCGCGAGCTGCTGCGCGTGCTGCAGGTGCCGGTGCTGAAGGCGGCACTGCTCGACAAGAACTTCTTCTTCGAGGAAGCGCATCCGGCGCGGCGCCTGGTCGATCTGCTGTCGCGCATGGGCTGGGAGCAGCGCAAGGACGCCAGCGACCCGCTGTTCCAGGTCATGCAGCGCAGCGTCGAACGGGTCGGTGAGGCGAAACCGGACGCCTTCGCCGCGGCCGTGGCCGAACTCGAAGCGGGCATCGCCGCCGAGGAAACCGCCCAGCAGGCAGCGATGGCCGGCCCGGTGGCCAGCGCCCTGAAGCAGGAAAAGCTGCAGGTCGCGACCCGCGCCGCGCGCGATGCCGTCGCCTTGCGTGTCGAGGCGGGCGAGGTCGAGCCGGTGGTCAGCGGCTTCCTCGAGCAGCGCTGGACCACGGTCATGACCTTCGCCTACAGCATCGAGGGCGACAAGCCCGGCGCGGTCGGCAACGCCACCCGCGCGATGGATGAGCTGATCTGGAGCGTCAAGCCGAAGCAGACGCAGGAACAGCGCAAGGCCCTGATCGCCAAGCTGCCGCGCCTGCTGCAGACCCTGAACAAATGGCTCGATGCGATCCGCTGGCAGGACGCCGAGCGCCTGCAGTTCTTCGCCCGCCTGGCCGAATGCCACGCCTCGATCGTGCGCGCGCCGATCGAACTGTCGCCGGAACGCCAGCTGGAATTGGCGGTCGAAGCGGCCCAGCAGGACGCGCTGCGCCGGGTCGAGCTGGAGCAGGCGGCCGCCGAGCAGGAAGCTGCGCGCCGGCAGGCGATCTCGCCGGTCGATGGCCTGGAGCGCGGCATGTGGTTCGAGTTCAAGACGCTTGATGCCGCGCGCAAGGTCAAGCTGGCCTGGGTCAGTCCGCTGCGCACGCTCTTCATCTTCTCCGGCGCCGGACGGCGCGAAGCCTTCTCGCTGTCGGCCGAGAAGCTGGCCGAACTGCTGCATGCCGGCAGCGCGCGCGTGCTGGCCATCGATGGCGTGGTGGGGCAGGTGCTGTCGGAAGCGATGGCGCAGGGTGCGGTCAACGACGCGTCCGTGAAGGCCGCTGCCGCCTGAACGATTGCGGTATAGTCGAGCCGCCATCACCACAAACGACCTCGACATGATCTGGTGGTACCACCTCTCCGCCCTCGGCGGCCTGAACGTCACCGCACTGCTTGCCGTCGCCATCGCCGCATGGCTGGTCGGCGCGCGTTCCTGGCGGCTGGCGCTGGCCTGGTGCCTGCTGTTCGGCGCCGCGCTTTTCATCGCGGTGGCCAGCCAGATGGCCTTCCTCGGTTGGGGCATCGGCGTACGTTCCCTCGAATTCACCGGCTTTTCCGGCCACGCCACGCGCGCCGCCGCGGTGTTCCCGGTGGCGCTGTTCCTGCTGCTGGAAAGGCGCGGCCTGCGCCGCGAAGACCGGCGCAGGGAAGCGCGGCCGGGCGGCCAGGACCGGCGCGGCGGCAACTGGCTGCGCGCCGGCGTGCTGGCCGGCGCCGTGCTGGCGGTGGCGGTGGCGATCGCCCGGGTCAAGGTCGGCGCCCATTCGGCCAGCGAGGCGGCGGCCGGCTGCGTGCTGGGGCTGGCCTGCGCGGCGCTGTTCATCGCCCACACCCGCGCCGCGCGCGACCGTTCGCCCCAGCCGCTGCTGCTTGGCCTGCTGGCCGCGACCATGCTGCTGCCGCGCGCCGACCCGGCTAATTCCCATCAGTGGCTGACCGCGGCCGCCCTCAAGCTGTCGGGCAGCGACCGGGTCTGGCTGCGCAGCGGCTGGCGGCCGGCCCAGGGGGCCTACGTGCCGCCGTGTGCGCCGGCCAGGCGCCGTTTCGACGTGCTCTGTACCTGATCAGGGGAGGGCAGCGACGCGCGCCTGCCGCTGCAGCAGCGCCTGCGCCACCTTCAGCGCATCGGCGGGCGCCGCCTCGACGTCGGGAATCACGCCCGTGCCTTCCCAATTCGTGCGGGTGACCGGGCTGATGAAGCGCGCGTCGGGGACCGAAACGAGGAAATGGTCGCCAAGCCGGTAGGCACGGGCCGCGTGGGCGCCGCCCCAGGTCCGGCTGCCGACGATCGTGGCGCGCTTCATCGCCTGCATCGCGTAGACAAAATCTTCTGCGGCCGATTTGGTCTCGCGGTCCACCAGGATGAAGACCGGCTTCTTGCTGCCATAGCGTTTGCCCTTGAGTGCGTTGTCCGTCCAGAGCTGGGTCGTCGATCCCGTATCGCGGACCCAGACATCGTACAAGTGGGTACGCTGGTCGACAAAATAACTGGCCACGTGGGTAGCGCCACCGGGGTGGCCGCCCCTGCTGCCGCGCAGATCGATGATGAGGGCGTCCGTATCTGCCAGCTTGTCCATCGCGCTGGCGACCCTGCCTTCCGACATGGCTGGCGGGTCGAAGCCCATCAGCTGCAGATAGCCCAGCTTCGGCGTCAGATGTTCGACCTTCTCGACGCCGAAGGTCTCCCTGCTGAGGGCGATGGGCGCGAGCAGGCGCAGGATCGGATTGGCCGCATAGGGCGGCGGCTCGCGGCCGGTCAGGTCCGGCGCCTCGTCGATGTCGGGCGGCGCCACCTTTGCGCTGAACCACACCCCCATGTGCAGGTCGTGCGAGACGCTCGTGATGTCGGAGTCGAGCTGGTCGGCGAACGTCATGCCGTCGCTGATGGCGTCGTAGGCGCCGGACTTCTGGCGCTGCCGCAACAGTGCTTCGATTGCCTTGGCTTTTTCGGGAAACACATAGTGCTGGTTCAGCCTCGCCGCTAGCGTGTCGATCGCCTGCGTGCGCATGGCGGCGTCGATCGTCATCGTAGGCTGCGGGCTGTTCTTGAACCAGAAGCGCGCCAGGTCCGGCAGGAATGGAAGTGCGGCGAGCAGCCCCAGCGACACGACGGTTGGTATGACAATCCATTTCTTTCTCATTCAGGTCTCCTTTTGTTCGACTGATTGCGAGGTGATGACATTCTTGTTGCCCGGTCAGCGGGGAGTAGCGGTCGACGACGGCCGTCGGGCTCTTCAGCAGGTTTTTCGCCACCGCCACATACGTTGCCAGCAGCGCCAAGAAAATATGACCAGCCGGTTCGTTTTCATGTTCCGGCCCTTTCCTCGGACGAGGCAGTAGAATCGTTAGCATCGGCGACGTAATCAGCTAGGCAATATTGTTAATAAAGAATGGCACTAAAACTGCTCGCACCTAGCAACAAAAAATTCCTCTCCTATTTCTTCCGGCTGCTGGAGAGGAAAATCGGCAGGCGAACCGGCAAAGGCGGCGAAATCGATTGCCGTCTCCTGGCGCGTGCCTATGCGGAATCGCCCCAGAATCTTGGCCGTAAAGCAAGGAACAGGGTATGATGCAGCTTTCAACAGATCCTCCTCGACCCTGAGCAAACGTGCGTCTATCCTCCATCAAATTGTCGGGATTTAAGTCTTTCGTCGATCCCACCAATTTCCAGGTGCCGGGACAGCTGGTCGGCGTGGTCGGTCCGAACGGATGCGGCAAGTCGAACATCATCGATGCCGTACGCTGGGTGCTGGGCGAATCGAAAGCGTCAGAACTGCGCGGCGAGTCGATGCAGGACGTGATCTTCAACGGCTCTACCTACCGCAAGCCGGCCGGGCGCGCCTCGGTCGAACTGGTGTTCGACAACAGCGCCGGCAAGGCGGCCGGGCAGTGGGGTCAGTACGCCGAGATCGCCGTCAAGCGCACGCTGACGCGCGACGGCACCTCGACCTATTACATCAACGGCCAGCCGGTGCGCCGGCGCGACATCCAGGACATTTTCCTCGGCACCGGTCTCGGCCCGCGCGCCTACGCCATTATCGGCCAGGGCATGATCGCGCGCATCATCGAGTCGCGCCCCGAGGAGCTGCGCGTGTTCCTCGAAGAAGCCGCCGGGGTCTCGAAGTACAAGGAGCGGCGCCGCGAAACCGAGAACCGCCTGTCCGACACGCGCGAAAACCTGATCCGTGTCGAAGACATCCTGCGCGAGCTGAACGCCAACCTGGAAAAACTGGAAGCCCAGGCCGCGGTGGCGAACCGCTTCCATCAGCTGCAGGCCGACCAGGAAGAGAAGCAGAAGCTGCTCTGGCTGCTGCGCAAGAACGAAGCCAAGGCCGAGCAGGCGCGCTGGTTCCTGGAGATGGAACAGGCCCAGACCGGCCTCGAAGAACAGAACGCGAAAATGCGCCACCTGGAGCTGGAACTGGAGCGCATGCGCCAGGCCCACTTCGAAACCGGCGACCGCCTGCACGCGGCGCAGGGCGC
>Ga0308160_10002185_pt1 | contig 24462 bp, 20 predicted proteins | sample PhyFR1_FD_201036 | JGI IMG/M metagenome (GOLD analysis project Ga0308160, IMG submission 201036) | Phyllosphere microbial communities from UC Gill Tract Community Farm, Albany, California, United States - DLSLF.R1 | ecosystem: Host-associated > Plants > Phyllosphere > Unclassified | place: USA... | reverse complement strand
CCGCCGTAAGTTTTTGCACAGATTGTTGCAATTGCAGCAGTTAAAGTTGTTTTACCATGGTCGACGTGACCAATTGTACCCACGTTTACGTGTGGCTTATTACGTTCAAACTTAGCCTTAGCCATGATGATCTTCCTCGTTTACGTCGAACACGGTCTTAAACAACTCAGCTTCGACAGGTCGCCTAAAAAACTAAACACCCAATACTTGAAAAGCAGACTAATAAGCCTGCTTTTTAAAAATTTGTGAACTAGTCACTAAACTGTATATCTGGAGCTCTTATCCAGATTTGAACTGGAGACCTCTCCCTTACCAAGGGAGTGCTCTACCACTGAGCTATAAGAGCATAATAAGTACTTCAATATGGAGCGGGAGACGAGGGTCGAACTCGCGACATGCAGCTTGGAAGGCTGCCGCTCTACCAACTGAGCTACTCCCGCACGATGTTGGTACAATCCACTTTTTGAAGTCTTAAAATTGGTGGTGAGGGAAGGATTCGAACCTTCGAAACTTTCGTAGCGGAGTTACAGTCCGCCCCCTTTGACCGCTCGGGAACCTCACCATTTTACACTTACATCAGTGTCGTTCTTTTTACTTCACTTCTTAAAACTTCCAAGATGGTGCCGGCACACGGATTCGAACTGTGGACCTACTGATTACAAGTCAGTTGCTCTACCAACTGAGCTATGCCGGCGTTTCCTGGTGTTTCGTACGTTTCGTATCGGAACGGTGTGCAGTTTAGCAAAACCCAGAAACCTTGCAAGTGTTTTTTTAAAAAAAACGCTCAAAAACTCATAAAATCAATCCATTTGATGATAATTCAACCGCTTTGATCACTGCGCGAGCTTTTATCTGGGTTTCATTCCATTCAGATTCAGGATTTGAGTCTACCACCAGCCCTGCCCCTGCCTGTACATAGACCTTATTTTCACGAATGACACAGGTTCGAATGGCAATCGACATGTCCATTTCACCATGCCAGCCCAAATAACCCACCGCGCCACCAAATACGCCGCGTTTTACCGGCTCGACTTGGTCAATAATTTCCATGGCACGGATTTTTGGTGCACCAGACAGTGTTCCGGCCGGGAAAGTGGCTTTAAACACATCTAAAGCATCGACATCATCACGCACTTCACCCTGTACATTGGAGACAATATGCATGACATGTGAATAACGCTCGATCACCATTTGATCCGTGACTTGAACTTTCCCAATTTTTGACACCCGTCCGACGTCATTTCGGCCCAAGTCAATCAGCATTAAATGTTCGGCAATCTCTTTTTCATCAGACAGCAGGTCTTTTTCCAAGGCCAGATCTTCTTCTTTGGTCTTGCCACGCGGACGTGTACCTGCCAGTGGGCGAACGGTTGCTATGCCATTTTCCAGACGTGACAGAATTTCAGGAGAAGAGCCGACAATATGAAACGGTTTTTTATTCTCTAAAGTTTGACCTTGAACCAAGAATAAATACGGCGATGGATTGAGATGACGTAGCGCACGATAAACCTGTAAAGGCTCACCATCGAAATCAGAGACCATACGGTGTCCCGGCACCACTTGCATTACATCGCCTGCGCGGATGTATTCTTTTACTGTTTCAATCGACTCTAGATATTTTTCTTTGCCTGTGAGCGATTCAAAATGCGGTGGGGTATGTTTTTTTGCTTGCAGGCTGATCGGTTGAGCGAGTACGGCCTCCAAGTCATCTAATTGTTGTTGTGCCTTGCTATAGGCATCTGGATCATTGACATCTGCATGCACAATCAAGAATAAAGTATCTTTTAAGTTATCAAATACAATCACTGTTTTAGACAGCATCATCCAGATATCAGGCAATCCGACTGGATCGGCTGCTGGAACATTGGTTAAACGCGGTTCAATATAACGCACCGCATCATAGCCAAAGTAACCCACCAAGCCACCGGTAAAGCTCGGCAAGGCTGGCAAGTCCTTTTGCGTTGGCACATGGAACTGGGCTTGAAAATCGCGGATATACTGGAATGGATCGCTACAGGCTTGGGTTTCAATGGAACCGTCGGCTTGCTGGATGGTTAAAACACTTTCATTGCATGAAAAAACCGTGGATTCACCCAAACCAATAATGGAATAACGCGCCCAGTTTTCACCACCTTCAACCGATTCAAATAAATAGGCCTGGCTGTGATCCTTAAGACGCGCAAAGACTGAAAGGGGTGTTTCGGTATCGGCCAGACGCTGACGGTAAACTGGAATCAGGTTGTAACCGTCAGACTTTAAGCTATCGAACTGAATTTGAGTGGTCATGAGTATTCTCTATGTTTTCGATATGGGCGGGTTTAAGTTCGTTTTGGTGTGATCTGACTTAGTGTCGCCATCGAAAAACCATACAATTTCTCATTCCAATATCCTTACTTTTAAATTCTTAGGCGAGTAATTCTGTTAAATCATCGACCACTTGCTGTGGCTGGCAATCCTGAATATCTTCCCCATGATTATAGCCATAGCTAACCACAATACAATCTACTCCTGCACGTCGTGCGGCCTCTACATCATTGCTCGAGTCACCAATCATTAAAGTTTCTGCCGCAGTGACCGCATATTCGTCAACACAGAACAATAACTGGCGTGGATGTGGTTTGCGTTCTTCAAAGCGGTCACCGCCAATGACATCGACAAAATATTTGCTTAAGCCCAAAGCTTCCACAATCATGCGCGCAGGTTGTTCGGGCTTATTGGTCACACAGATCATCTGTTTATTATGACTTAGACCCCAGTCCAAGAAATCTACCACCCCGGTAAAAGGCTGGGTATCTACACAGGGCTCGGCATTATAAATTTCTAAAAAGGTCGCTAATAACTGTTGATGTTGAGCAGGATCAACCTGTCCGGTTAAATACTGCAAAGTGCTATGACAAAAAAGTGAGGTGCCCTTGCCCACCCAGGTCCGGACCTGTTCTTCAGTCACTTTGGGTAATTGCAAAACATTCAGGCTCATGTTCATGGCGCGATATAAATCAGATGCGGAATCTACCAGTGTGCCATCCAAGTCAAATAAAATAAGCTCACGACTTGCCAATTTTGCTACAGACATCTTGTTCCTCTCAAAATTTATCTCACCCCACCACAGTAACCCAAATGATTAAGGCATGCGATTGCATGCCTTAATTGTATGTCGAGCACAGCCTTATTTAAAGAATAACCATGCGATGATTGCAAGGATAATCAATGCAATAATGGTCATTAAGCCAACCGATACATTTTTTTGCTCTTCTTTAACCTGCTCTACACGAGATGCAGGAGTTTCAACCACGACTGGATCCTGCTTCTCTGGAACGGCCTTCAAGTCCACACTTTCAGGAATCGGTGCAGGTTTCGGTACAGCCACTTGTTGCGGCATGCCATCACGGCTGACCTGAACATTGCTATCACGCTCTTTAAGCTCAGGCATGCCTTGATCATTCATTTGTTGAGCAACTGTTTTAGATGCTTCTTCAGCTTGTGCTGCTGCCGTTTCAGAAACAGCAACCGCTTCCGAAGGCTGTTCACTCACAGGTGCTGCTTCTGCTACCGTCTCATCCTGATTTAATGCTGCGACTGTTTTTTCAATTTCGGTCGGTAATTCTACTTCTTGCGCTGGTTCCAGTACGGAAAATTTCAGACTGGCAAACTGGACAATATCGCCTTGTTTCAACAAGGTTTCATGTTCAATCTGTAAATCATTTACAAATGTGCCGTTAGATGAGTTTAAATCCTGCACCCACAAGGCCTGGTCTTTTAGCAAGAAAGCCGCATGCTTGCGTGAGATTTCCCCGGCTTGCAATACAATATCTGCGCTCTGATGACGACCGACCAGCATATCACGGTCGATGCTAATTTCTTGTCCCGTCAATTCACCGGTAATTGCTTGTATTTTCCAAGTCATGAAATGCACTTCTCTTTGCGATTTTTTCTCATCATATCACGGCAAATCTGCAATTCTTTACATACTCTGTTAAGAACCTGATCGAATCGTAGTCGTGGTTACGGTATTTTTAGTTCGTTCAACTTCAGACTGAGGAACTGGAACGATTTGTCTTTGCACGACTGGCTCAATCGCCACAGGCGTAGTAACAACAGCGGCATTAGACTGTTTCTGCCCACCTGATGGTACCGTTTGATAACCCGGTACTTTGGGAGCCGAAGGCGTCACCGGAAGACGTTGCTGATAAATATCATCTACATTTTCCGGTAATTTCGAGAAAGTTCCATCCTGATCCATGGCCAGCTGCAAGCTATACAGCTGGCTATAACGTTGCTGAGACAAGCGCTTCACATCTTTAGCATCACCCACAATGGTCGGGTGGATAAAGACCAGCAAATTGCGTTTTTCATTGGATTTAACGTCAGATCTAAATAAACGTCCTACCCCCGGGATCGCACCCAACCCCGGTACAGACTGACGACCATGAATCGAGTTATCCGAAATCAAACCGCCCAATACAATGGTCTGGCCATGCTCAGCCAAAATTGAGGTTTTAATAGCACGTTTACTGGTAACTAAATCTTGTGCCTGACCACGATCCCTCGCTACAGCAGAAACTTCCTGTTCCACTTCCAGACGAACCGAACCGCCTTCACCAATATGCGGGACTACTTTTAAAGTCACACCGACATCTTTACGTTCAACCGTGGTATAGGGATTAATCCCGGCTGTGGTGGTCGCGACAGAACCTGTGACAAAGGGTACGTTTTGACCGACCACGATATAGGCTTCTTCATTGTCCATGGTCACAATGGAGGGCGTTGAAAGTAAATTGGACTTTGTTTTGCTCTTTAATGCCTGAATCAGTGCACCATAGAGTCGACGAGATCCATCACTGCCTTCTTTATAATCGCCCAGAATCAATGAAGTGCCTTTTAATCCGGCTGCTGCTGCACCCAAACCGGCAGAACCACCGGTTAAATAACCACCTGCCAGACTGGCCAGACTTGCCCCTGCATTGTCGAAACTAATCAATCCAATGCCACTACTTAAGTCACCTAGCGCCCATTGCACACCCAGCTGATCGGCATCATTCCCCTCAACCTCAATAATGGCTGCTTCGATGAGTACCTGTTGACGACGGATATCCAGCTGCTGAATGGCCGATTCAATTTCACGCATCAATTGTGGATCAGCCTTCACCACCAGCGCATTCTGGCTATCATCGGCAATAATGCTGACACCGTTGCCATTAAAGCTGGTGATGCTGTTTTGATTATTACTGTTCGAGCCACCGCCCAGGTTAATACTTGGAGTGGAAATGTTAGAGGAGCCGCTGCTTGAATTATTTGAGTTGCTATTACCCAAATTATTCATCGTGCTATTACTGCCCGATGATGAACTGTTGGAATTTGATGAACTTGAAACTGCCTGACCGGTCACCAAGCCTTGTAAAATTTCCGCCAGATTTTTCGCACTGGCATATTTCAAACGAAAGACTTTTAAGCCCCCCAAACGGTCTGCCGCAGGCACATCCAGCATTTCAATCATTTGACGGATGCGCTTACGCGTCACCGTATCGCCTTTAAGCACAATCCGGTTGGTCCGGGTATCAGCAATGATGCGGATACGCGAACCTTTTAAATCTCTGGCTGCTCCGGTAGAACTCATCGACTCGAGCAAACCAATCATTTCTTCAGCTTGACTCGATTGCAGGGTCACCGCCTCAATATCGTTTTGCCCAGTACCATCCAGATTTCGGATAATGGTTTCAAGCTGATAAATATTATTGGCACGGTCTGAAACAATCAGTGCATTGGTTCCAGCGACTGCGGATAAATGCGCGAACTGCGGCATTAAAGGGCGAATTGCAGGAATCAAGTCATTCGGATTGGTGTTTTCAAGCCAGATGACCCGCGTCACGATTTGATCACCCGTAGCACGTTGCTTGCCATCATAAGGAATGCCCGAGCTTTTGACATTACTATCCGGCACCAGTTTGATGGTATTGCCCGAAGGAATCGCCACCACGCCATTGACATTTAATACCCCAAGAAATAACTCGTAAACTTCTGCTTTATTTAAGGGTTTATTGGAAATGACCGTCACATTGCCACGTACACGCGGGTCTACAGCAAAATTCTTCCCGGTAATGTCTGCCACTTCATTAATAAATGCAGTTAAATCAGCGTCACGTAAATTGATTTTCCATGTCTGTGCATGGCTTGCAGTGCTCACCATAGCAATAAGTGGTGCAGCTGCAAATAAGGTCCAAACTGAACGATGATGATTAAATAAAGCCATAAAATTCCGTGCTTCCTAACCCTATAATGTGACAATGCATCACTTAAAAATTTTGTTGTATGGTCATCACTTGATCACCACGCTTTATTTCCAATTTAACTTGACCTTCGCGTCTCGCCTGTTCCAGTAACTGGGCATCGCTTTGTCCCTGTCCCACAGCCTGTCCATTTAAAGACACAATCCGGTCACCCGGTTGCAAACCCAGCTTGCTGCGTAATGCTGCCGGCGTTCTTGAAGTGACTTCATATCCCCCACCGGCTGCATTCACCCCCATATCTTTTAAATATTGCTCACGATCTTCCTGTATTTTTTGTACTGCTTGCCCCAGAGCGCTACTTTCCTGACTCGGCACTGCTTGATTCGATTGATAATTTGAGTTTGGAGCAGTCACTACCGGCTGAACAATCGCCTGATCCAGCCCATTTTCCATTCTCTTAAACGGTAATTCCCGGGTCGAACCATTGTTTTGGCGCAAGACCACCCGATCCCAATACACTTCGGCCAGCTGGTAAGCGGTGGTATTAATACTTTCCCCTACACGGTAGCGATCTGCCACGTCATTAACTTTAATCACCGCAGAAGAGAATTGACTTGTAGAACCCATCACCACACCTTGCAAGACCAGGTTTAAGTTCTCGTCCGCAGCAGCGGTCTTGCTCGCTTCTTGAAACAGGGCAAATGAAGAAATATTGGGAACTTGCGGTTGTTGTGAGCCCAACTCTACCCGCTCTAACTGGATAACTTGAGGGGGAGCCATCAACAACCAGAAAATGCTCGCCAATTTCCAGCATAAATATAAAATTAGCAATGCCAGTAATATCGGTGCAGCACGATCTGCCTGCTTCCAGTTTAATTGTTGAATTTTTTCGATCCATTCATTCATTAGAAACCCCCTCTAAACAAAGGTTGTCTCGAACTAATGACATAGGTATCTAAACCTGCCTTACCGTCATAGGAAGCAATATTCATCAATAAACGTTGGGTCAATTGCACATCCAGCATCAAGCCTGGATCCAGCTCTAAGGCAATCAGCTTTTGATCACGCTGGTCACGAAGGTCAAACATCAGCTTATTATTTTCATCTGACAGTTTTCCTTTCAATGACGGCATATTCAGCCGGTCCTGTCGCTGGGCATAGGTATAAATCAGCTCGCCGCCCGCCCATTGCAATTGACCATCTGTCTGTGAAAATCCCTGCTCTGTTTTATAATTAAAATTGATATCCTGTAATTGAATGGCATTTGTAGGCCACTGCCAATCCACTATATTCTTTAGTGTTTCCGGTGCAATCTGTCCATTTAAATCATGAATGATGACTTTCTTGCCTAAGCCATAACCTGCAATGGCATCAAGTTGGGTATGCCCGCTATGGACTTCGATATGCGCACCTAAACGCAGCAAAAACAGATCCAGTGGCCGTGTTTTCCAACTCAACGACCCTCTTAGGTTGCCTTTATGCCAATCTGCTTGCCCCTGCCAAATATTGCCGCTTACATTTTGCAAGACCTGGTTATTTTTATAAAATTTTGAAATGAGCCAAGCCGCTGGAATTTGGAGTAAGACGAAAATAAAAAAAACGATGATGGCAAAGATCCACCACGTGATGTATTTGGGTTTCTTTATCATCCCACCACGACCAACATATCTATTATTCTTCCCTGAGCCACGATATTATCTTTCTATAGACATTATGCACACTTTTTCCACAACGCCAATTCAAAGATATAAAAAAACCAAGCATATATGCTTGGTTTTTTTAGTCTCATCTAAATAGATGACCCTCTCATAAATCTAAGATCAGATGAGGAAGTCTTCCAGTTTCGCACCGCTTTCAAGTTCAGCAACTAACCAGCGTGGTTGTTTACCGCGACCCGTCCAGGTATCAGATGGATTCTGTTTACTACGGTAACGTGGCTCTACAGATTTACGTGTGCTTTTTTTACGTTTGGTTGCGCCAAATTCCAAAATCTGTTCAATCGACAAACCTACATTATCTGCAATATCGACAATTTGCTGATAAGCGTCTTCAACCGCTTGATCTTTTTTAGAAGCAATTAATGCTTCCGCTTCAACTTGCAAACGTTTTAACTCTTCAACAGATAAATTACTAATATCCGGCATCATAATAACTCCTAAACAGATTTTAATTTTATTTATTCAAACTCGATCATAATATTTTTATTATCTAAAACATTCAATATAAATTTTTAAATAACCACAATCTTTAAAACAGATTGGACATTTCTTTAATATTTATAGAGTAACTGCTTTAAATATTTTTAAATCAAATGATTCACGCTTAATTCAATTTCAGTGATTTTTTGGCGAATAATTTCGGGAATCTCAGTTTTAAGCATCGAGTCCTTATTTACGCAAACAATGACTGCTTCACCTAATGCAACCACAGTTTGTTGTACTTCACTGCATAATAAATAACTCATACGAAATGCACTATTGCGGATTTCCTCAACCCGTACTCCAATTTTAAGCTGGTCTGGATAAAATACCGGACGGATATATTTGCACTGATTTGATGCAACCACCGTATAAACATCTTGTTGAAAAATATTCAGCTGATCCATATAACGAATGCGGGCGCTTTCGATATAACGATAATACATCACGTTATTCACATGCCCAAACGCATCCATATCTCCCCAGGCGACTGGCTGCTCATGAATAACCGGATAATCTGACAGGGTTAACATTTATTTAGCCTCATATTTTTATTTCAACAAAATTTGCATTATTTTCAAATATTAAATTTAACTGTTTAATTAAATCATCCTGACCTTTCAAAGTTGATTTAATTCTTAAATAATTCATCATCACATTATCTGGATATAATTCAAGCAGCTGCTCAGCTTCGGCATAACGTGCGGTTGCCTCGTATATATGCCATTTTGCAAAGCTAAATACCGGCAAAGAAGGATATTTATTTTCCCAATAATTAATTCGTTGCTCAACCCCTGAATAATCCGGATTTTGCTTCAACAATTGCTGCTGGAACCATAAATAAAAAACGTCTTGATTAAATCGCTTATCTAATAAATGTAATGCCAAGTCTTCATGTGGCTGGCTCATTTCAGGCATCCGAGATAATACCTTAAGCCACAAAATTTTTATCTCATAATCGCGGTTATAAATTTGACCTTGCAAGTCTAAATAACGTTGTTGTAAATTTTGTAAATCCTCAACATTCGCCTGATCAAAATCAAGCAATAACTGTTGTAACCATTCCTGTTTGGTTTCAGTTCCCAAATGACCATATTTAGTTGAACGCAAATACATCCATGGAAATTGCAGGGCAAACTTTCCCCATAATGTGGTTAAACGCAAATCATAAGCACTTTTTACATCGCTTAACCACGGCGAAAGTTCATGCTGATTTAAAAACTCAAGATGGGTTAAGGCTTGTTCGCCATCATTTTGAGCCAGATAAATTTCAATTCGTTGTATTTCAGCCAATTCAAATGCCATGGCATTGCTTTGATTTAATATGGCCAGCGCTTGTGGATATTGCTGCTGCATCCAATATAATCGCGAGCCAATAATGCCTTTTAATAAACCGGATTTGGAAAATACCCCTTGAATAAATTCATGCTGGTCTTGAGCTGCTTCTAATAACCACACCACAGCCAATTGTTCATAGGGATGTAAATTTTTAAAATTAAAAACAGTTTCTAGCTTGCGTTGTTCTCTTGTTAAATAGCGCTTGATGACTAACCAGAGCAGTTGAATGATTAAGCTTAAACAAGCAAGGAAAATAAAAATCACCCAGATATTGGTTTGAATTTGCCATTCACGCCAATATAAATAAACATAACCCGCGCCATAACCGTAACTTAAAATACTCAGTCCAGCGATAATAATTAAGCTGATAAAGGCATAGGCAAGTAAAACCTGTTTCATTGATCCATCACCCCAATAATGCACGCGTATTTAAACTTGGGGTCGGAACAACAGTAAATCCTTTTATTTTTTGGATATTCTGAATCAGCTGGCGTGATTTCTCATCCGGTATTTGATTTAACAACTGGATAATTTCAGTCAATGACTCTTGGTATTCTAAATATTGTCCTTGCTGCAGAGCCTGATGCGCCAACAATAATCGGAGCTGCGCCTCTTTTAAAATTAATGGACGTTGCATTAAAGCAATAGCAGGTTGTTTTGCAGGTTCAATCACCAGCCAGCGCTGCCAGAAATATTTATTTTGGGCTTGGCCTGAACTTAATTGCGGCGTATTTATTTCCTGGGTTAAGGCTTGGTCTAGCTGGTGTATCAATCCATCTACTTTCGTCTGCTGTGCAGCTCTGGCACTTGCAAACTGCTGAATCATTTGCTGATCTTTTTCAATCACCTGATGCAAACTCTGCTTCAGTGAGGGTGCTAAAGCATATTGTTCCAGGCTTCGGTCCAAATACATTAACTTATCTAAGGCGTCATTCAATTTTTGCTGCTTCAGCATAAATTCAATCAAATCCAGCTGCTGTTTAATCACCACAATCGGATCAATAGTTGATGCTTCGAGGGTTTTTAAATCATGCTCTGCTTGAGCACCCTGCGCTACTGTCCCGTCTTCAACATTTACATGACGCTGCAAGGCCACAAGCTGGTCATTTAAATTTGCATTGCTCTGTTCAATACGATGCAGACTGCTGGTTAATTCTGTTTGTTGTGCAGAGATATTAAATACGTCATAACTTAATTTTATAATCCAGAGCAAACTTAAAATGAGTAATAAGATGAGAATTTTCTTCATGTGTTCCCTTGCACAACAACAATTTGCTGCAAAATTGAATCTGTCTTTAAATCAGGTAATCGCGTGACATTAAAACATGCGAATTGATTTTTCTTATAATCTGAAACAACTTGATACAAGCGTTCACCCAAAACAAAGTAATGTCCTTTTGCAATAATCGCATTTTGACCTTGCATCAGCTTAATCCAGTTTAGCCAACTCGCTTCACTGCTCACCACCATAGCATACTGTTGTTCTTGTTCTAATAAAGGCAATATATTTGAAAGATTCTGCTGAGTGAGTAAAGGACAACGGCGTTCATATAAAATAAAATTTAAAATATGCATACCTTGCTGTTTTAACTGATCCATCATAAATGGACGCCCCCCTTCACCACGCCAAAAAGCGATGCAGGTTCCAGCATTCATGCTTTTAAGCATAGGAAGTTGCAACATTCCTTCTGATGTTTCAACCAGAGGAACTTCAGCAGCAATGCCATAAGTCGCTAAGGCTTGCGCCGTTGTTTCACCTACCGCAATCCACTGGATCTGCTGAAGTTCATCAAGACTCATCTCTGCTTGTCGTAAATAATCCATCCCCACCTGAACAGCAGTTGGACTGACCACCACAATTACCTCTGCAACCAGCAATTGCTGATACAACTCAAACAATGCCACTGACCAAGGTCGAGCCACCAATTCCAGTAAAGGCAATTCTAAAACAGGCACTTGAGCCATACGCAAGGCATGACTCAGTTTTTTTGCACGATCTTGAGGACGGGTATTAATAAACAGCATATTAGTAAAGCGCTTTAAGCAAATCACCTGCACCTTGTTCCAACAATTTCTGTGCGAGACTCACTCCTAATTGTTCGGCCTGTTCTGGAGCACCGCTGAGTTGAACTTTCAATAGCGTTACACCATCTACACTTCCCACACGGCCCTCTATGTGGAGTTGTCCCTGATTTAAAGTGGCATAGCCTGCGATCGGTACTTGGCAACCGCCTTCCAAATAGGCATTGAAAGCGCGCTCTGCACGAACACACATATCCGTTTCAGCATGTAAAAGCGGTAAAATTAAATCGAGTACAACCTGATCTGTGGCACGACATTCCAGGCCAAGCGCACCTTGTCCAACTGCAGGTAAACTGATTTCAGGTTGCAGGGTATGACGTATACGTTCAGCCAATCCTAAGCGTTTTAAACCTGCACTTGCCAAAATAATCGCATCGTACAAACCAGAATCCAGTTTAGATAAGCGCGTCCCCACATTTCCGCGCAAATCGATAATATTTAAATCAGGACGTTTTTTTAAAATCTGGGTTTTACGGCGCAGGCTTGAAGTACCTACTTTTGCACCCTGCGGTAATTCATCAAAACTGTTATAGGCATTGGATACAAAAGCATCCAGAGGATCTTCACGTTCACAAATCACCGCCAGGCTCAAGCCCTCAGGAAGCGCCATAGGAACGTCTTTCATGGAGTGAACGGCCAAGTCTGCACGGCCATCCAGCAATGCGGCTTCTAGTTCTTTAACAAATAAACCTTTGCCGCCAATTTTTGCCAAAGGGGTATCTAAAATTTTGTCACCTTGAGTCACGAAGGTCACCAACTCAACTTTAAGATCAGCATGCAAGGCCTCTAAACGGGCACGAATATGTTCAGCCTGCCATAATGCAAGCGGGCTTTGTCGAGTTGCAATCTTCAAAATCTTCATAAATTTTAGAAACAGTCAATTAAGTGCGTTATTCTAAACTTAACGCGCTGACTTGAAAATGCAAGTGAATTTGCACAGTTGTTGTCACCAAAATCATGAAAAGTAGAATTACATTTTTTGTATTCGTTCTCTTAAATTAGGTAAATGGCGTCGGCTGACAGCCAGACGTTCCTCCAATTCACGACAACGCACCTGATATTGCCCCGAACTAATCACCTCCAGTCCATCCAGAAAATGCACTGAAACCAAGGCATTGCGATGAATTCGAACAAACTGGTCGCCAAATTCATTTTCCAGGTCTTTTAAGGTTTCATCAATCAGTACACTGCCATTTTTATGGCGTACCGTGACATATTTTTGATCTGCTAAAAAATAATAAATATTTTCTACAGGAACCAGTTCTACCCCACGGTAGGTTTTTGCCACAATTTGATGGCGTTTTATATTAAGTTCGTTCATATCTTCTTTTTGTTTTAAAGTGCTCATTTGTGCTTGAGTCAGTTTGGTTAAATGATCTAAAACCTGTTGTAATTCTTGCTGCATGACCGGTTTTAATAGATAGCCTTCTGCATGTGACTTAAATGCATCCAGCGCATGTTCATCGTAGGCAGTACAAAAAATAATGGCGGGCATGGGTTCTAACTGGCGCAAGTGCTGTGCACAGCTCAAACCATCCATTTCAGGCATTTGAATATCTAAAAGCACCACGTCTGGCTCATAAAATTGAACCATATCAATTGCCTGCTGACCATGAGTCGCGGTGGCAACCACTTGATGCCCCAGTTGGGTGACTAAACGTGATAATCGCTCTACTGCGAGAGGTTCATCATCACAAATCAGGATCTCCATTCTTCCTCCTTTCACAGTCAACATCATTTTTTTTATAGGTTAACTCTGATTTTTTTATTTATATCGATATTGCACAACTGTGGTAAATATTCCCTTTCCCGCGTATGTCTGAAAGATCACAGTCCGTCCATAATAAGCCTCTAGACGCTGTTTCACATTCTCAACTGCAATACCATTTCCTTGTCGTAAATTTATTTTATCCTGTGTATAAGGGTTAGTAATAACTATATTTACTTGATTTTGCAATACTTCAATCAATATGCTTATCGTACTTTTTGTTAAAAATTTTTCAACACCATGAAAAATACTATTTTCCACCAAAGGTTGTAAAGTTAATAACGGAATTTGTATTTGAGAAAAGAGAACCTCATCATCATATTTCCACTCTACGCGTAAACGATCACCCAACCGAATCTGCTCGATGGCTAAATAATGCTGACACAGTTCAATTTCATCTTTTAAGCGCACTAGTTTAAGTTCTTTAAAACTTGCACGAAATAGTCGTGATAAATTCAGTAACATTTGTTCTGCTTTATCTGGATCAATGGTAATTAAACTGATCACCGTATTTAAACTGTTAAACAGAAAATGTGGATGAATTCGTGCCTGCATGGCTTGAATACGTGCATGCAATTCACTGTTTTGCTGGCGTGCCCATTGTTCCCGCAAATACAGATAGCGAAAACAGAATGTCCCAATCAGCACACCATAGCTGAGATGTAACATCACCCCATCCAGTAGAACATCGTTGCTTAAACCGTGGATTTGAAAATTCTGTCCAAAATAAATCACACCATTCAGTACCACGGTGGTCACTAAAACGATCATCTGCAACAGAATAAAGCCGACAACCAAAGCCTGCCCGAAATTTAAAGGCTGAATTTTTTTCTGAAACAGCTCGACCAATGCAACAAAAGCCAGCAAAACCCAGTTAATGAATAACATATACTGCAATAAACGTTCTACACTTAAAGCCGTCCATGATTGCGCTTCTGCTAACGCCAAAATCATCGCCAAAATATTACTGGCAATAAATAGTTCGATTAAATGTTGCCAACGCCCTATTTTCGTAAAAAAATAAGCGTATGTTTTATTTCCCTGCGTATCAGCAAAAGTTTGGTCGTCTTGTCCTTCGGCAAGTGAACCTGAATTTGTTATACTGTTTTTAGTTCTAATGCTTTTTATCTTATTGAGCCGACATGACCACATCTTCTAATTCCTCAAATCCGTCACAAACCCAAACTTCGGGTATGTGGGGCGGTCGTTTCTCTGAAGCTACTGACGCTTTTGTTGCTGAATTTACAGCATCTGTACAATTTGACCAACGCTTTTATAAACAAGATATTGCAGGCTCGATTGCACATGCAACCATGCTGGCAAAAGTTGGCGTACTCACCGAGCAAGAACGTGACGACATCATCACTGGCTTGACGGCTATTCAAGCGGACATTGAAGCGGGTAACTTTGAATGGCGTGTTGACCTAGAAGATGTACATATGAATATTGAGTCTCGTCTGACTCAGCGTATTGGCATCACCGGTAAAAAACTGCATACCGGTCGTAGCCGTAACGACCAAGTGGCAACCGACATTCGTTTATATGTACGCGACGAAATTGATGCGATCTTAAAATTACTGGAAAAATTACAAAAAGGTATTTTGGGCTTAGCCGCTAAAAACACCCAAACCATTATGCCGGGCTTCACTCACCTGCAAACTGCACAGCCGGTGACTTTCGGTCATCATTTAATGGCGTGGTTTGAAATGTTGGTACGTGATTCTGAGCGTCTAATTGACTGCCGTAAACGTGTGAATCGTCTGCCTTTAGGTTCTGCTGCTCTTGCTGGCACAACCTATCCAATTGAACGTGAATACACAGCACAGCTTTTAGGTTTTGAAGCAGTGTGTGAAAACTCGTTAGATGCGGTTTCTGACCGTGATTTCGCGATTGAATTCAATGCTGCTGCATCTTTAATTATGATGCATTTATCGCGCATGTCAGAAGAAATGATTCTTTGGACATCGGCTCAGTTCAAGTTTGTCAACATTCCAGATCGCTTCTGCACCGGCTCTTCAATTATGCCGCAGAAGAAAAATCCGGATGTTCCTGAGTTGATCCGTGGTAAAACCGGCCGTGTTTATGGTGACTTAATGAGTCTGCTTACACTCATGAAAGGTCAGCCTTTGGCATATAACAAAGACAACCAGGAAGACAAAGAACCGTTATTTGATGCGATTGATACTGTTCGTGGTTCACTCATGGCATTTGCCGACATGATTCCTGCACTGGTTCCAAATATCGAAATCATGCGGGAAGCAGCGCTTCGCGGTTTCTCAACTGCAACTGACCTTGCAGATTACCTGGTTAAAAATGGCGTTGCTTTCCGCGATGCACATGAAATTGTCGGTAAAGCAGTTGCGCTTGGTGTTCAAGAATCGAAAGACTTGTCTGAACTGACCCTTGAACAACTTCAACAGTTCTCTAATTTGATTCAAGCGGACGTGTTCGAAAAAGCTTTAACTTTAGAAGCTTCAGTAAATGCACGTAACCACATTGGTGGTACTGCCCCAGCTCAAGTTGAAGCTGCAATTGCTCGTGCCTATGCACGCTTAGAAAAACTTTACGCTTAAATTTTACGTTTAATTCGGAGTATTGATATGTCTCGACAAGTATTTTGCCGTAAGTATCAAAAGGAAATGGAAGGTTTAGATTTTGCACCCTTCCCGGGTGCAAAAGGTCAAGAATTGTTTGACAGCGTATCTAAACAAGCTTGGCAAGAATGGCTGAAACACCAAACCACGCTGATCAATGAAAAGCGCTTAAACGTGTTTGAACCGGATGCGAAGAAATTTCTAGAAGAGCAACGTGAAAAGTTCTTCAGTAACGATGAATCACTCGAAAAAGCTGAAGGGCTAAAGCCTGAAGAAAAATAAGGCGCTGCCTTATTTTTCTGCAAGACAAGCGAAGCGCGTAGTTTCAAATGTCATAAAGGAGTCTGTAAAAGGACTCCTTTTTTATTGATGGAATCCACTGCTCCACCCGAACGCAAGACGAGAAGCTCTGCTTCGAGTGAAAATTGACGCTGCCTTATTTTTCTGCAAGACAAGAGCTTTGCTCGCGCAGGCTTTAATCTGGAAAGAATCCCCATCATTGGGGATTTCTTTTTTAAGCTGCCTTATTTTTTTCTGCAAGACAAGCGCGTAGTTTCGAATGTCATGAAGGAGTCTGTAAAAGGACTCCTTTTTAGTTCCAATAAGAACGCTGCTCTGAGCATTACACAAGATTAGAGCTTTACTCGCGCAGGCTTTAATCTGAAAGAATCTTCTTTTGGAGACGTTGAAAGGTAATTTTTTACATCTAGAAATAACTGTAAACCAGAGCTACATTTCTCAATAAAACTCTACATTACAATACAATAACCTACATGATTCATAGCATCCATTCTCCTATAATCAGTTTCAGGAAGATGGTTAAACATCTTATAAAAGATATAACAAATACCCGATTTCAATCCTAGGTTTCCCCCAAAATCTAGGATTTTTTTTATTTATAGTTTTTTATTTTTGCTTATAGATTTCTAAATGATAAATTTCTAAACGAAAATCAAGATAAAAAAAACACCCTGAATCGGGTGTCTTTAATGACTTTTTGAATTAATTTAAGGTTGTTTTAAATACGGCCATGCAGCTTTCAAATAAATAAACATAGACCATAAAGTCAGAATCACCGCGGTATAGAGTAAAAGATAAGCTAAAGTATCAAGCGGTTGCCAATTCAGTAAAAATACTGAAATCGCAATCATTTGAAAAGCCGTTTTGTATTTACCAACGGTTGAGACTGCAACATTGGTACGTGCGCCCAATTCAGCCATCCACTCACGCAAAGCAGATACGGTAATTTCACGTGAAATAATCACAATTGCCGCAAATGCCATGGAAATGCTCGGTTGCCATTGCACCAAAACAATCAACGCAGCTGCGACCATCAACTTGTCGGCTACAGGGTCAAGAAATCGACCAAAGGCTGAAGTTTGATTCAGTGAACGTGCCAAATAACCATCGAACCAGTCGGTTACCGCAGCAACCACAAAAATCGCCGTTAAAATAATGTGACGAGTCATGTTAGTGTCGTGTTCTGCAACACCAATTGTAGGCGGCCAATAAGCCACCAACAAAAAAACAGGTATTAAAGCTATACGCGCCAAAGTCAAGATATTTGGAATATTCAGGATGCGACCTGTAGTCATAGACACCGCCAATTTTTCCCCTTTATGCACAATGAAAAACCACACATATATTGGGATGGATTCATCGTTAATTCAGACTCACTTTATACGAATTGCCATAAAGTGTCACTAGGCAAACACGGTAACTGTCTGTCTGGAAATCGCAATCAGGCGATTCTCGGCATCCCAAAGATGGGCATATTCAGTGGAATAGCCTTCTGCTGCATAATCGGTAAATACTTTATATTTAAACCAATCCTGCAAATGGCTATTTAAAGGATGAACATAAGTCACATGCCAAGTCAGCGAACTGGCCGGTGCGAAGCTTTTAAACATCGGCAATACCCCCGGTGGCCACATATCAAATGCCACCATCAAATCAGCCACTGTCATTTCCCGGTTGTCATGCTGCTCAGGATTAAAACGCATCCAGCCACTAAAATCTGGCTTTTCACTCGCCGTACACGGATATTGACCCTCGATCCAGACCAGATCCATTTGCTGAAAACACTGTGGTGCTAAAGGGGATGGCGGAACAATAGTTAAATTTTCAACTGCGGGAAACTCAGGTGCAATTCGTTGTTGCTGTACTGAAATGCCAGACTCACGATGGGTACCAAAACTGGCAATCAAGATACTTTGTACCGCCTCATCTTGCCACAGCCGCACTTCGATGGTGGTTACCGACTTGCCTTGGCGTAAAATTTCCGCGGTTAGTCTGACTTGGCTTTGCTGTACCGGGCCGACAAAAGTCACACTGGTGCTTAACAGGCGTTTTGAAGGATCGGCAATCGTCACCAATGCCTTTTGCATCATCATCCCTGCGACCAGACCACCATAAATGGTGCGCCCTTGTAGCCAACCTTGGGGAATATTCACCCATTCATCTTGTTCAATTTCTGTGAATAATTGGCGCAGTGACATCCGTAGTCCTCTGGAATTTTTAATTTGCTCTATCTTTCACTCATTTTTAATTGTTGTAAATGACCACTTATTCATGATTATTTGAACTTTTTTGTCAATATCCTGCCCTTTATTCATGCAAAACTTTATAAATGGTTCTCGCCATGACATCTCCCAAACCGGGAACCAGTTTCAAGTCATTTTCTGAAGCTTTCAGTACGCCTTGAATCCCGCCAAAATGGGTCAGCAAATCACGGCGGCGTTTCGGACCAAGACCCGGAATAACTTCCAGGACCGAGGAACCACGTTTCTTGTCGCGTTTGGCGCGGTGTTTGGTAATGGCAAAACGATGCGCTTCATCACGCACCTGCTGAATTAGATGCAGCGCTTTATGGTCTTCAGGCAACTGGATTTTGGTACCATCGGTAAAATGTAAGGTTTCTAAACCCGGTTTACGCCCCTCACCTTTAGATACCCCGACCATAAACGCATCCAGTCCCAGATCCTGCATCACTTGCATCGCCATATGCAATTGACCTTTACCGCCATCAATCAGCAGTAAATCAGGCAACATGGCTTTTTTATAGCGACGGGTCAGCGCTTGACGCATGGCCGCATAGTCATCACCGCCAGTAATATCTTCAATGGAAAACTGGCGATAATCCCGTTTCCGCGCACCGCCTGAATCGAATACCACACATGAAGCAATTGTGGCTTCACCCATCGTATGCGAGATATCAAAGCATTCAATCCGGTCAATCGGGCGACCGACCACACTTTCTAGCTGATGGAATCGTTCATTCAGTTCAAAATGATTGGCCAACTGCCCTTTAATGGCATGCTGTACATTCATATTGGCCAGCTCTAACCACTCGGCACGGGTTTCGCGGACGTTGTGCTTAATCTGCACTTTCTTGCCAAATTCCTGTTGCAGCGCCTGTTCCAGTTCTTTGTGATCGGGTAATTCGGTATTAATGATCAGCTCGGCAGGAACTTCATCTGCGACCTGAAAATAAAAGTTTGCCATAAAGTCCGACAGCATTTGCCCCAGATCATCACCCAACATATCCGGGAAGTAGCTTTTACCGCCGAGCATTTTGCCATTGCGTACATGCATAATCTGCACACAGGTCACACCTGCATGATAGGCAATCGCCAGAATATCGGCTTCACCTTTGACTTTATAAATCGCCTGTTGGGATTGCACATCACGTAGCAATGCCATACGGTCACGGTAAAATACCGCCTTTTCAAATTCCAGCCCTTCAGCTGCCGCTTCCATTTTGGCAATCAGTTCCTGATTCAGCTCTTTGGTATCACCCTGTAAAAAGCGGATCGAGTTATTCACATCTTCCTGATAATCTTCAGGTGAAATCAAACCCACGCAGGGCGCGGTACAGCGCTTGATTTGGTACTGCAAACAGGGACGTTTACGCTGGGAGAAATAGCTGTTTTCACACTGGCGCACATTAAACAGTTTTTGTAATACCACCAAGGTGTCACGGGCATTATAGGCACTCGGATAAGGTCCAAAGAACTTGCCGACCTGATGCTTGCCTTTGCCTCGCCCACTGGCAATGCGCGGATAAGGCTTGTCACTGGAAACAAAGATATAGACGTAAGATTTATCATCGCGCAACATAATGTTGTATGGCGGACGATGCAACTTAATCAGGTTTTGTTCAAGCAATAAGGCTTCGGTTTCGGAACGGACAATCAGCGTTTCAATATCATAAATACGTGCCACTAAAGCCTGGGTTTTGGGATGCTCGATGGTTTTAACGAAGTAACTCGACACGCGGTTTTTTAGATTCTTGGCTTTACCGACATACAGTAATTCGCCGTCTTTGCCTAACATGCGGTAAACACCGGGCAAAGTGGTCATATTGGCTAAAATCTTTTCAATATTTTCACGTGCGTTTTCGTTCACATTCAGCCTTATTCATAATGATGTCTGCTTTGCTACATGATGTGATGGTTTTCACGCCATTTTCAAGCCAATTCGGTATTTTTCCCGTAATCATACAAAGTTCTAACAATCACCTGATTGCTAAAAGCTATAAGTAAATCTGGCTTATTTTGCTATGCTCAAGCCATCTGAAAAATTTGGATCAAACTGAATGACGACCCACAATCATGCCATGCATATCGTTAAGCCTGTAACTTCAACGCATAGCACGTCTGAAAAAGATAAACTGATTGGCAAATCTCGTTTTCATTTTGAACCTAAACAGGTGATGCAATTGTTGCATACCCGAATTATTGGACAGGATGCGGCACTGCAGGAAATCGAAAAAATGCTGCATGTGATCAAAGCCGATTTTTCCAGTCCTGAACGCCCTTTATCTGTGACCTTAATGCTCGGGCCAACCGGTGTCGGCAAAACTGAAACCGTGCGCTTAATTAGTGAAGCCATTTATGGCCGTAGCGATGCTTTTTGCCGGATTGATATGAACACCTTGGCGCAAGAGCATTATGCCGCAGCCATTACCGGTGCCCCTCCCGGTTATGTCGGCTCTAAAGAAGGCCATAGCCTGTTTGATGAAACCGCCATTGCAGGTTCCCATACCCGCCCGGGCATTGTGCTGTTTGATGAGTTGGAGAAAGCCTCCACCGAAGTCATTCGCGGTTTAATGAATGTGCTGGATACCGGCAAGCTGACTTTAACCTCCGGCACCAAGACCATCGATTTTCGCAACTGCATGATCTTTATGACCAGTAATATCGGTGCGCAGGCCGCGCAGCAATACCTGGATAAACTCAATTTTCTGCCCAAGAAAATGCAGGATATTTGCCTTAAAAAAATACCGACCAAAACTATTATTGAAAAAGTGATGTTTAAAAAATTCGATCCTGAATTTTTAAACCGCATTGATCGTACTTTGCATTATCAGGCAGTTCAGGATGATGCCTTACCAAAGTTGATCGAAATCGAACTGGAAAAACTCAATCAGCGACTACAGCATCAAAAGCGTGCTGTGGTTTTAAGCGATGCAGCCAAGGCTCACTTCTACAAAGATCATGATATCCGTTTTGGCGCACGTCATTTGGCCCGCAGAATGCGAACTGAACTGGAACCGATTCTGGCGATTTACTTTTTAAATTATCCGGAAAAAACTCAGCTCACAGTAAGCTTTGATAATGGACAATTAATGATTCAGCCCGAATAATTTTTCAAATAATCAGCTAGAGAATTAGCTCAATCATCCTCCAGACAATCACCTAAATCATCATCGTTGCAGTCAAACACTCAAAAGCCTATTTGACTGCAAATGCGTTCATTTTATCCAAATGCAATGCGCCTCAAAGCTGCCAATTGGCCATCTTCAGCTTAAAACTTTGCAACAATGATAACGTCACTGAATTAAAAATTTGGCTCAATTGACTTTTTTGACCAAAACAAGTCCATAAAAAACTTGAAATCCGTAACTTACCCCCGATATAAACAGTCACGAAATGATTAAAAAATCTTAATTTAAACAAAAAGTTCATCACATTTTTACAAAGTACAGTAAAAGTAAAGCTATTCATCACAAGGGTTTGTTGAAAAAAATTTGATGACCCTTGCGTCACGGCTTGATACAACTTGTTATGTTCTTTTTGGATATAGTTATCGTAAGATTAGCGAAGCTCGATGTGCGCGGGAAATGCGTACATGCTTCAGAACATCAACTTAATAAGTCCTCCAAAATAAAGGAGATCAGGCATGATCCACGCTGGCAATGCCATTACCGTCCAAATGCTTTCGGACGGAATTGCAGAATTCCGCTTTGACTTACAAGGTGAGTCGGTCAACAAATTTAACCGTGCAACGATTGAAGACTTTAAAGCTGCAATTGACGCTGTTAAAGCAAATAGCGACGTTAAAGGTTTAATCGTTACCTCTGGTAAATCAACATTTATCGTAGGTGCAGACATCACTGAATTTGGTGATAACTTTGCTCAAGGCGAAAAAGCAATTGTGGATTGGGCAATGCCTGTTCACGAAATTTTCAACAGCTTTGAAGATTTAGACATTCCTAAAGTTGCTGCAATCAATGGTATGGCATTGGGCGGTGGTTTTGAGATGTGCTTAGTATGTGACTACCGTGTCATGTCAGAAGCAGCTCAAGTCGGTCTGCCTGAAATCAAACTGGGTATCTTCCCGGGCTTCGGTGGTACAGTTCGTTTAAGCCGTGTGATTGGTATCGACAATGCGGTTGAATGGATGGCAATGGCTAATCCTAAACGCCCTGATGCTGCACTGAAAGACGGTGCGGTTGATGCGGTGGTTGCTGCTGACAAACTTCAAGCCGCTGCAATTGACCTGGTTAAACAAGCCATTGCTGGCCGCCTTGACTGGAAAGCAAAACGTCAGGAAAAACTGGATCCGGTTAAACTCAGCCCAATCGAACAGATGATGGCGTTTAACTCATCTAAAGGCGTGGTTCTTGCTAAAGCAAACCCTGCTCAATATCCTGCGCCGAAACTTCTTCTTGATTCTTTACAAGCAGGTGCAAGCCTCCCACGTAACGAAGCATTGAAAGTTGAAGCTGAAGGCTTTGCCAAAGCTGCGGTAACACCACAAGCAAATGCATTGATTGGTTTATTCCTCAATGACCAGCTGGTGAAGAAAACTTCGAAAAAACATGAGAAAGGTGCACACCCTGTAAACCAAGCGGCTGTTCTAGGCGCGGGTATCATGGGTGGCGGTATTGCCTACCAAGCGGCAAGCAAAGGCACACCAATTATCATGAAAGACATTGGTAACCCGCAATTGGCGTTGGGTATGTCTGAAGCGACCAAACTGTTGACTAAACAAGTTGAACGCAAAAAGATGACCCCAGCGAAAATGGGTGAAACCCTTGCTCGCATCCGCCCGACTTTAAGCTTGGAAGAGTTTAAAGAAGTGGACATCGTGATCGAAGCAGTAACTGAAAATCCTAAGATCAAAGCTGCGGTTCTTGCGGACACTGAAAAATCAGTTCGTGAAAACACCATCATTGCATCAAATACTTCAACGATTTCAATCACACGTTTGGCAGAAAGCCTACAACGTCCTGAAAACTTCGTCGGTATGCACTTCTTTAACCCAGTTCACATGATGCCGTTGGTCGAAGTGATCCGTGGTGAGAAGACATCTGCTGAGGCAATCGCGACTACTGTTGTTCTTGCTCAGAAAATGGGTAAAACGCCAATCGTTGTTAACGACTGCCCGGGCTTCCTTGTGAACCGCGTATTGTTCCCTTACTTCGGCGCGTTTGATCTATTGCTTAAAGATGGTGCTGACTTCCAGCAAATCGACAAAGTGATGGAAAAATTCGGCTGGCCTATGGGTCCTGCTTACTTGATGGACGTTGTCGGTATCGATACCGGCGTTCACGGTGCAGAAGTCATGGCTGAAGGTTTCCCTGACCGTATGAAACCGGACTTCAAAGGTTCGATTCAAACCATGTACGAAGCAAAACGTCTGGGTCAAAAGAATGACGTTGGTTTCTACAAATACGAGTTAGACCGTAAAGGCAAGAAAGCGAAAAAAGTTGATCCTACAGCGTATGAATTGATTGCATCTGTAGTGACGGGCGAAAAACGTGAGTTTGACGCGCAAGAAATCATTGACCGTATGATGCTGGCTTTCTGTAACGAAACAGTTCGTTGCCTGGAAGACAACATTGTAGCGACTGCTTCAGAAGCAGACATGGCAATGATCATGGGTGTAGGTTTCCCTCCATTCCGTGGCGGTCCAGCACGTTACATCGACCAAACAGGTGTTGCTGAATACGTTGCACTTTGCGACAAATA
>Ga0308160_10002184_pt1 | contig 24464 bp, 20 predicted proteins | sample PhyFR1_FD_201036 | JGI IMG/M metagenome (GOLD analysis project Ga0308160, IMG submission 201036) | Phyllosphere microbial communities from UC Gill Tract Community Farm, Albany, California, United States - DLSLF.R1 | ecosystem: Host-associated > Plants > Phyllosphere > Unclassified | place: USA... | reverse complement strand
CCTGCAAGGTCGATTGAGTATCTTGCAAGCTAAAGCGGAAAGCAAGCGATTTTTCGTCCGCTTCCAGGCCCTTGCCGCGGTATTCATCAAATAAAACAACGGCTTGCAAGATCTTGCCGTTTGGATGGGCGGCGGCTGCGGCGCTGAAACTGTCGAGCACGGCCTGGGCCGGCACGTCCTGTTTTACCAGCAGGGCGAGGTCGCGCGTGGCGCCCGGAAACTTCGAAATCTCGGTGTGGCTTGGCACCACGCGTTCCTGCAGCGCAGCGGCATCGACCTCGAACAGCACCGGCGCCTGCGGCAAATCGTACTTCTGCAACCAGCGCGGATGCAGCTCGCCGATGAAGCCGACGACCTCGCCATCGAGCTCGACCGTGGCGCAGCGGCCCGGATGCAGCGCCGGATGCTCAGCCTTATTGAAGCGTACCACACGTGGTGCAAACAGGGCTTCCACGTCGGCTTTCACGTCGAAGAAGTCGACTGCACGGGTGGCCATGCCCCACTGCTCGTCCACGGCCGGGCCGTAGGCGATGGCGCCGACGCGCTTCGGCTGCTCGAAACCGGCCACCGCCAGCGGACCGTCGGCAATCGCCTCATTGCGCTTGAAGATGGCGCCGACTTCGAACACACGCACGCGGCCGGCTTTGCGGTTCAGGTTGTAGCGCACGTTGGCCAGCAGGCCGCCGATCAGGGTCGAGCGCATCACGCTCATCTGGCTGGCAATCGGATTCTGCAGCTTGATCGGTGCGTCGTTGCCGGCGAAGTCTTGTTCCCACGCGCTTTCGACGAAGCTCATGTTCACGACTTCCTGGTAGCCAAGGTCGGCCAACTGGTGGCGCACGGCAAACAGCGAACGGGTATGTTCCGGCTCGATCAGCATGGCGCTTGGCGCCACCGGCGGGTTCGCCGGAATGTTCTCGAAGCCATATACGCGTGCGACTTCCTCGATCAGGTCTTCCTCGATCTCGATGTCGAAACGGTAGGATGGCGCGGTCACGGAGAATTGGCCAGCCTCATGCGTGAACGGCAGGCCCAGGCGGTTGAAGATGTCGGCAATCATCTCGTCGGTGACGGCCACGCCGATCACTTTCGCGGCGCGCGCGGTGCGCAGCACGACCGGCTGGCGCTGCGGCAGATTAACAGCCTGGTCGTCGACCGGGCCGACTTTCGTGTCGTTCGTACCGCAGATTTCCACGATCAGCGCGGTGATGCGCTCGATGTTTTCCACCGTGTTGGCGAAGTCGACGCCGCGCTCGAAGCGGTGCGCCGCATCGGTCGAGAAATTGTATTTGCGGGCACGGCCCTGGATGGCGTTCGGCCACCAGAAGGCCGCTTCCAGGTAGACGTCGGTGGTGTCGAGCGTGACGGCGGTCGAGTCGCCACCCATGATGCCGGCCAGCGATTCGATTTCCTTGTCATCGGCAATGACGCCGACCCACTCGTCGACTTCGACGGTGTTGCCATTTAAAAGCTTCAGGGTTTCGCCCTTCTTGCCCCAACGGACGTCAATGGAACCGTGGATCTTGCTCAGGTCGAAAACGTGCGACGGCTGGCCGATCTCGAGCATGACGTAGTTCGAGATGTCGACCAGTGCCGACACAGAACGCTGGCCCGAGCGTTCCAGGCGGCGCTTCATCCATTCCGGGGTGGCGGCGCGCGCGTTCAGGCCGCGGATCACGCGGCCGGTGAAGCGGCCGCACAGGTCCGGCGCCGAGATTTTTGCAGGCAGGACTTCGTCGGTGTTCACGGTGACGGCACGTGCGCTCGGCAGCGACAGCGGCGAACCGGTGAGCGCGGACACTTCGCGCGCCACGCCCAGCACCGACAGGCAGTCCGCCTTGTTCGGAGTCAGCTTGATGGTGAACTTCAGGTCGTTCAGGCCGAGGTAGTCGCGGATATTCGTGCCGATTGGTGCGTCTTCCGGCAGTTCCATGAGGCCGCTGCTTTCTTCCGAAATCTTCAGTTCCTTGGCCGAGCACATCATGCCTTGCGACTCGACGCCGCGCAGCTTGCCGACCTTGATCTCGAAGGGCTTGCCGTCGGCGCCAGGCGGCAGCACCGCGCCAGCCTGGGCGCAGATCGCCTTCATGCCGGCGCGCACGTTCGGCGCGCCGCAGACGATGTTCAACAGCGTGCCAGTGCCCACATCCACCTGGCAGACGTTCAGGCGGTCGGCGTTCGGGTGCTTGGCCACTTCCACCACCTGCGCCACGACCACGTGCGAGAACGGCGGCGCGACGGCTTCCACTTCCTCGACTTCGAGGCCGGACATGGTCAGCAGGTGGGCCAGTTCGTCCGAATTCATTTTCGGATCGACCAGGGAACGGAGCCAGTTTTCGGAGAATTGCATAATCTTTTTACCTTAAAGCCGCGCTATTTATCAGGTTTTCTTCTTAATTGAACTGCTTCAGGAAACGCAGGTCACCCTCGTAGAACAGGCGCAAATCATTGATTCCATAACGCAGCATCGTCAGGCGCTCGAGGCCGGAGCCGAACGCGAAGCCGATGAACTTTTCCGGGTCCAGCCCGAAGTTGCGCACCACGGTCGGGTGCACCTGGCCGGCGCCCGACACTTCCAGCCAGCGGTCCTTCAACGGACCGGAGCCGAAGGCGATGTCGATCTCGGCCGACGGTTCGGTGAACGGGAAATAGGAAGGACGGAAGCGCACCTGCAGGTCGTCGGTCTCGAAGAAGGCCTTGACGAAGTTCAGGTAGACACCCTTCAGATCGGCAAAGGAAATGTCTTCGCCGATCCACAGGCCTTCGACCTGGTGGAACATCGGCGAGTGGGTGGCGTCGCTGTCGACGCGGTAGGTGCGGCCCGGCGCGATGACCTTGATCGGCGGCGTGTGGGTGCGCGCGTAACGCACCTGCATCGGGCTGGTGTGGGTGCGCAGCAGCAGCGGCTTGCCGGTGGAATCCTGGCCTTCGATGTAGAAGGTGTCCTGCATCGAACGCGCCGGGTGGTTTTCCGGGCTGTTCAGGGCAGTGAAGTTGGTCCAGTCGGTTTCGATTTCCGGGCCGTCGGCCACGTCGAAGCCGATCGAGCGGAAGATCTGCTCGACGCGCTCCCAGGTACGCATCACCGGGTGGATGCCGCCGACCGAGCGACCGCGGCCCGGCAGGGTGACGTCGATGGACTCGGCGTTCAGGCGCTCGAGCAGCTGGGCGTTGGCCAGGTCGTCGCGGCGCGCGGTCAATGCCTTTTCGATTTTTTCTTTGGCGGCATTGATCAGGGCGCCCTGCGCCTTGCGCTGTTCAGGGTCGAGCTTGCCGAGGCCCTTCATCAGTTCGGTGACCTGGCCGGTCTTGCCGAGGTATTTCGCTTTTGCGTTTTCGAGCGCAGCTGCATCCTGGGCAGCGGCAAAATCGGTCCCTGCTGCAACGACGAGTTCTTCCAGCGAGTTCATGCTTATTCTTTTCCTGTTTTTGGGTGGCGGGAGGCGCCACAATCAAAAACGGGGCACAGGTATGAACCGATGCCCCGCTTCTAAAAGCGCTACGTTACCGCAGCGCTTGTCGTACTCAACTGGATGCTTAGGCAGCCAGCTTGGCCTGGACGGCAGCAACAATCGCGGCGAAAGCCGGCTTGTCGTGCACGGCCATGTCGGCCAGAACCTTACGGTCCAGTTCAATCGCGGCTTTTTTCAGGCCGTTCATGAAGACACTGTAGGTCATGCCGTGCGAACGCGATGCTGCGTTGATACGGGTGATCCACAGTGCGCGGAAGACGCGCTTCTTGTTACGACGATCGCGGTATGCGTACTGGCCAGCGCGCATGACTGCTTGCTTGGCAATACGGAATACCTTGCTGCGACGGCCGCGGTAACCCTTGGCAAGCGCAAGAACTTTCTTATGACGGGCACGTGCAGTAACCCCACGTTTTACTCGAGGCATATTCGCTCCTTAGTGTGAGATTAAGCAGATGGCATCATGCGGTAGACGCTGGTCACGTCCGACGCATTGATGTTACGGGTGCCGCGCAGTTGGCGCTTGTTCTTGGTGGTTTTCTTGGTCAGGATGTGACGCTTGAACGCCATACCCGATTTGACAGTACCGCCCGGACGCACGCGAAAACGTTTCTTCGCGCTGCTTTTGGTTTTCATTTTTGGCATAGTCATCTGTCCTCACGGACAGCCTCATATGTAACAGGATTGCAGGTGGCAGCGACGCTGCTCTTAGATGCCTACTTTCACTTGTTTTGCAGCGAGTCGTTACACGCCGTGCTAGACCCACTACAACCTGTTTCTAAAAACAGGAACCGCAGATTCTAGCACAGGTTGCAGGGAAATAGTGTTGCCGTTGTTGGTGGGCACGCGTGCCCACCCTACAAAACCGACCGCACACCCGTCGCCAGCACGCAAAACAGCCGCATCGCACAAACGAACAAGGCCGGACCCAGCCCCGAAGCACACGCTCCGGGACCGGGTCCGGCCTACTTATCCATCGCGAAGAATTACTTCTTCTTCTTCGGCGCGATAATCATGATCATCTGGCGGCCTTCCATCTTCGGGAACTGCTCGACCTGGCCATACGGCTCCAGGTCACCCTTCAGACGCTCGAGCATGCGGAAGCCGATATCCTGGTGCGCCATTTCACGGCCGCGGAAACGCAGCGTGATCTTGGTCTTGTCGCCTTCGTCCAGGAACTTGATGAGGTTGCGCAGCTTGATGCTGTAGTCGCCTTCATCGGTACCCGGACGGAACTTGACTTCCTTGACCTGGATAATCTTCTGCTTCAGCTTGGCTTCGTGGGCCTTCTTCTGCTCGGAATACTTGAACTTGCCGTAATCCATGAGGCGGCAGACCGGTGGAACCGCGTTCGGCGCGATTTCCACGAGGTCGACGTTTTTCTCCTCGGCCAGACGAAATGCCTCAGCCAGGCTCACAATGCCCAGCGGCTCGTTGTCCACCCCGGACAGTCGCATTTCCGGGTAAGTAATTTCGCCATTGATGCGATGTGACTTGTCAGTAGCTATGTTGTTTCCTTTTAATGTCTGAATGACTGGCCGACGTTATTTCGCTTTGGAGGAAACCTCGCCCAGGAGGCGCTCCAGTAAGGCATCGACGGACATCACGCCCAGATCGATATTGCCCCGCGCACGCACGGCCACGGTGTTTGCTTCGCGTTCCTTGTCGCCAACTACCAGGATGTAAGGCAGTTTTTGGACGGAATGTTCGCGTATTTTATAGGTAATCTTCTCGTTCCGCAAATCAGCGTGAACGCGCAGACCAGCCTCCTTCAGCTTCGCCTCGACCTGCTTCACATAGTCGGCTTGCGCATCAGAAATGTTCAGCACGGCGACCTGGACCGGCGCCAGCCAGAGCGGCAGCGCGCCGGCGTAGTTCTCGATCAGGATGCCGATGAAACGCTCCATCGAACCGACGATCGCACGGTGCAGCATCACCGGCACCTTGCGGGTATTGTCTTCCGCGACATATTCCGCACCGAGACGGCCCGGCATCGAGAAGTCGACCTGCATGGTGCCAACCTGCCATGGACGGCCGAGGCTATCCTTCAGGTGGTACTCGATCTTCGGACCATAGAAGGCGCCCTCGCCCGGCAGCTCGGTCCACTCCACGCCGCAGCCGCGCAGCGCCGAACGCAGCGCTTCCTCGGCCTGGTCCCAGACTTCGTCAGAGCCGATGCGGTTCTCCGGACGCAGCGCGATCTTGACGTCGATGTTGGCGAAGCCGAAATCGTCGTAGACCTTCATCGCCTGGGCGTGGAAAGCCACGACTTCCGGCGCAATCTGTTCTTCGGTACAGAACACGTGGCCATCATCCTGGGTGAAGCCGCGCACGCGCATCAGGCCGTGCAGCGCGCCCGAGGACTCGTTGCGGTGGCACTGGCCGAACTCGCCGTAGCGCAGCGGCAAGTCGCGGTAGCTCTTCATGCCGGCGTTATAGATCTGCACGTGGCCTGGGCAGTTCATGGGCTTGAGCGCATACGAACGGTTCTCCGAATCGGTGGTGAACATGTTGTCGCGATAATTGTCCCAGTGGCCGGTTTTTTGCCAGAGGGTGACGTCCAGGATCTGCGGCGCCTTGACTTCGTTGTAGCCGGTGCTCTGGTAGGTCTTGCGCATGTACTGCTCGACCTGCTGCCAGACGGTCCAGCCCTTCGGATGCCAGAAGATCAGGCCAGGCGCTTCTTCCTGGAAGTGGAACAAATCGAGTTGCTTGCCGAGCTTACGGTGGTCGCGCTTTTCCGCTTCTTCCAGCATGTGCAGGTATTGCTCCTGGTCTTCCTTCTTGGTCCAGGCGGTGCCGTAGACGCGCTGCAGCATCTCGTTCTTCGAGTCGCCGCGCCAGTAGGCGCCGGCCAGCTTCATCAGCTTGAAGACCTTGATCTTGCCGGTCGACGGCACGTGCGGGCCGCGGCACAGGTCGGTGAAGCCGCCTTCCGAATACAGCGACACATCTTCGTTCGCCGGGATCGAGGCGATGATCTCGGCTTTATACGCTTCGCCGATCGACTTGAAATAGGCCACGGCTTCATCGCGCGGCAGCACCTTGCGCGAGACCGGCTCGTCCTTCTTGGCCAGCTCGACCATTTTCTTTTCGATGGCTTGCAGGTCTTCGGGGGTGAAGGGGCGCTTGTACGAAAAGTCGTAGTAGAAGCCGTTCTCGATGACCGGGCCGATGGTGACCTGGGCGTCCGGGAACAGCTCTTTCACCGCGTAGGCCAGCAAGTGGGCGGCCGAGTGGCGGATCACGTCCAGGCCTTCGGGATCCTTGTCGGTGACGATGGCGAGGTCGGCGTCCTGCTCGATCAGGAACGAGGTATCGACCACCTTGCCATTCACCTTGCCGGCCAGGGCGGCTTTGCCGAGGCTGGTGGCGATGCTGCTGGCCACCTGGGCAACGGTGACGGGTCCTTCGAATTGACGGCTGGAGCCGTCCGGAAGTCGCACATTCAACATTTTGATCTCCAATCGGCGCCGGTCGCGCCTGCTAACATTAATAAATTTGAAACTGAAAAAGTCGGGACGAAAAAAAAACGCGCACCAGGCGCGTTGATTTCAGTGTCGTCGAGTTTCTTCGAGCAAAAGGCCACCGTACCGCGTCTAGCGATTCCCCCACAACCAGGTTGTAGTTCGCGGTGTCATAACCGTGCGTGCCTTTCTCGCTCTTACTCTTGACGACAAGAGCGGAAAACCGGAGTTCCCCGCAATGTCTAGATATTCTGGTGGGCGGTGCAGAATTCGAATCTGCGACCCCTTGGATGTCGACCAAGTATTCTAACCAGCTGAACTAACCGCCCAATGAGGAGCATTATAGGGGCCGCACGCCGACCGCGCAAGGGTTGATCCGAATTAAGTATTTCTGCGGGAATGCCCGGCTCTCCGTCGGGTCCGATATCCATTACACTTGCCAGTCGTTGAACCCACAGTACCGAACATGTCCTCCCAGCACGCCGCCCCCACTTCCGACCACCTGCACGCCCACCTCGACGGCGACGCCGAGCACGGCCATTACATCGAGCCACGCAGCCAGAAGGCGCTTGCCTTTGCCCTCACGCTGACGCTGCTGTTCGCGCTGGTCGAAGTGGTCACCGGCTTCGTCTCGAACTCGCTGGCCCTGATTTCCGACGCCGGCCACATGGTCACCGACGCCGCTGCCCTCGGCCTGGCCCTGCTGGCGCAACTCATTGCCAAGCGCCCGCCATCGAGCCGCCATTCCTTCGGCTTCGTGCGCGCCGAGGCCCTGGCCGCCTTCGTCAACTGCCTGGCGATGCTGGCCCTGGTCGCCTGGATCGTCTACGAAGCCGTCCAGCGCCTGACCCACCCGGAGCCGGTGCAGGGCGGCGTGGTGCTGGTGGTGGCGGCACTCGGCGCCGCCATCAACATCGTGGTGGCCTGGGTGCTGTCGCGCGACACCGAGAGCATCAACACCCGCGCGGCCCTGGTGAACGTGATGGGCGATCTGCTCGGCTCGGTGGCCGCGATCGCCGCCGGCGCCATCATCTACTTCACGGGCTGGGTGCGGATCGACCCGATCCTGTCGATCTTCGTGTCGCTGCTGATCTTGAAGTCCACCGTCGGCATCCTGCGCGAGTCCTACCACTTCCTGATGGAAGGCGTGCCGCAGGGGATCGACTACCTGCAGGTCGGCGCCGACCTGGCCGCCGTCGAGGGCGTGCTCTCGGTGCACGACTTGCACGTATGGGACATGTCGCCCGGCCACCCTGCCCTGATCGGCCACCTGGAAATCGCCGACCTGAACGAATGGCCGACGGTGCTGCGCCGCGTGAAGGAGATGCTGCTGGCGAAGCACGGCATCGACCACGTGACCCTGCAGCCCGAGGCGCTGGACGGCAAGCCGCTGCAGGCGGTGTAAGCCTGTTCTTACTCGGCCCGGGTGCGCGCGCCGATAGGCCGCGCCGCCCGGCTTGCCGATAATCGACCCATGGATGACTTATGCTCGCGCGTGCATGACACGCTGATTATCGGCGGTGGCCCAGGCGGGCTGACGGCCGCCATCTACCTGCGCCGTTTTACCCGCAACATCGTCGTGGTCGACAAGGGCAACAGCCGCCTGTGCCTGATCCCCGTGTCGCACAACTACCCGGGTTTTCCCGAAGGCGTGCCGGGCGGGCAGCTCTTGGTGAACCTGACCGACCAGCTGCGCAACTACGGCGGCGCCGTGCTGCACGGCGAGATCACCGGCCTACGCCTGGAAGACGGCCTGTTCGTCGGCGATTACCTCGACGACGAAGGCGTCACCCACGCCGTGCGCGCCCATACCGTGCTGCTGGCCACCGGCGTGGCCGACGCCGGCCTGCCGGTCGAGCGCTGGCACGAGGCGGTGGCCGCCGGCGCCGTGCGCCTTTGCCCGGTGTGCGACGGCTACGACGTGATGGACCGGCGCATTGCGGTGGTTACTTCGGAAACCAACCCGGTCGGGCATGCCCTGTTCATGCGCTCGTTCAGCGCCGACGTGACGCTGTTCGACCGCGGCAAGGAGTCGATGCTGGACGACGAGGAGCGGCGCCAGATCGAGGCGGCCGGGGTAAAGTACGTCGCGTCGCCACTGCTGGGCGTGACGCTGACCGAGGACATGAAGCCGGTGCTGAACACGGCCGATGGCGAGAGCCGCACCTTTGATGTGTTCTATCCGATGCTGGGCGAATCGGCCCGTTCGAAGCTGGCGGCGGATTTGGGCGCGGAAACCGCCGACTGCGACAAGCTGGTGGTGGACGATCACCAGCGCACCGGGGTGCCGGGGCTGTATGCGATTGGAGACGTGGTGATGGGCTTGAACCAGATCGCGGTGGCGGCCGGGCAAGCGGCGATTGCGGCGACGGCGATCCACAATGCCTTGCCGTGGTCGCTGCGGGCACGTCCAGACGTCGAGAGCACCGCGGACGCGTGATCTCACCAGGTCGGCAAGCGCTCCCTACATCCCAATGACCACGAACGCATAATCCGTACGGTGGGCACCCCGTGCCCACGCGGTACGTGCGTGTCATGCGGCCACGTGCGGCAACGTGTCGCTCGCAACGCCTGCCCCTGACCAAACATCGGTCATGCGACTTTCACCGATGCTGCATGTGCCACGGAAATCTGCGGCGCGGCTAACGAAAATGGATGCGCACGTACCGCGTGGGCACGGGGTGCCCACCGTACGGTCATCACGGTCAGCGCCCGCCTGATGCCAATGCGATCCTGCGGCGGATCTGCTCCACCGCCGCCGTATCGCCCGCCGCCTGCGCGCGCTGCTCGGATACCCCCAGCCACATCAGCAAGGGCCGGCGCCAGCCCTGCTCCGACGCGGTGTTCGTCGCGACGTCGATATCGCCCGGCGTGATGCGCCCTGCTTTCAACAAAGCGCCCGCCGCCACCAACTGCGCCAGCGGATCGGCCACGGCATTCAGTGAACCCGACGCCACCACCGGCCGATGCTGCTCAGGCAGCGCCGCCACCTCCAGCCCCTCCCAGCGCCCGGCGATATAGGCCGCATACGCCCGCTGCTGCGCCGTGGCATCCGCCGCCAACGCCGCAAACCCCGGGCAATCGTCGAATTCCAGGCTTGCCGCCAGCGCCGCGCAGCGCACCAGCTCCACCTGCGCCACCAGGTCGGGGCGGCCGGTGCTGGTGGTCTCGCGCCGCGCGCGCGCGAACTCCGCATTGGCCGCCGCCGTGTTCCCGCGCAGGTAATCGTCGGTAAAACCGTCCAGCGCGTCCTTGGCGTCGGCCTGCCAGCTCGGCGGCGCCGGCTTGCTGGCGCAGCCGGCCAGCAGCAGCGCGGCCAGCATCAGGGTAAATTTCATGGCAGCTTGATCTCCTGCTTCGGTTGGCCGAACGGCCACTTGCGGTTGACTTCATCGACCAGCCGGTTCACCTTGCGCAGGCTGGCATCCACCTCGCCGCGCAGCGCGCCCAGGTCGTCGGTGGCCACGCGTGCATTCGCGCCCACGGCCTGGGCCTCGACCAGCACCGCGTCCACGCGCTTGAGCGTCGAGCGCGCATCCTGCAGCACGCCCTGCAGCTCGACCACGGCGGCCTGGGCATCGTCGACCATGCCCTTCTTGCCGTACAGGCGCTGGTCGGTCTTGGCCAGCAGGCCGTCGATGCGCTGCAAGGTCTGCACGAACTTGCCGGCTTCGTCGTCGCCCAGCGCGCCGCTCAGCAGGCCGTACTTGCCGGACAAGCGGCCGGTCAGGGTCTGCAGGTTGTCCAGGCTGCCGCTCATCGACGAGCCGTCGGCCGTCATGTTTTCCAGGTTGTTCAGCAGCGAACGCGCGGTGGCCACCAGGCCGGGAATCTCGGCCGTCACGTCGCCGCGCAGTACCGGGCGCGTGGAGTTATCGGGCAGCGGCGGATCGTCCAGCAGGCCGGTGAAGGCGCGGATGCGGGTCTCGCCCACCACGCTGCGCTCGAGGGTGAAGACGCTCGAGGTGCGCAGCCATTTCGCATCCCCCTTCGAGACGTCGATCACGATGTGCACCTTGCCGTCCGCGCCCAGGTCGACCAGGCGCACGCGCCCGATCGGGAAGCCGGCGAAGGTCATGTCCATGCCGGGAATGACGCCTTCGGAGTTGTCGGTCTCGAGCACCAGGCGCTGGGTCGGCTCGAACACGCCGCGCGCGTACATCACGTACACGACAAAGGCGATGATCAGGGCGGCGACGACGGCCAGCAGGATCATCGCCTTGGTTTCCACGTGGGCCGGTTCGTCTGGTATGGGTTCGGTCATGATGGGGTCAGATGTATTTGATGGCGAGCGAGGCGCCTTCGATCAGCAGCAGCACGAACAGCAGGCGCAGCGCGCCGGGCTGCACGTTCGAGGCCAGGCGCCGCGGGTAGCGCTGCAGTTCGAGGATGGCGGCGGTCGGGATCACGGCCACGGCCAGGCCGAACAGCACGGTCTTGAGCACGAAGCCGATGGTGACGACCGGCTCGAACACGCGGCCGACGGTGCGGGTGTAGTCCGGCACGCCCCAGGGCGACAGGCCGTACACGTTCAGGTAGGCCAGCAGCAAGACGATGGTGGAGCTGACCATGGCCAGCGACAGTACCGAGAAGGCGTTCGCGAACAGCTGCGGCACCAGGTCGCGGCGCAGGCGGCGCAGGGCCTCGGCGTTGATCTCCTCGGCCGGCAGGCCGGCGCGCGCCAGGCCCAGGATCGAGGAATCGAAGGCCATGCCGGCGCGCAGCGCGGCGAACAGCGCGGCCGACAGCGGGATCAGTTCCAGCACCAGGACGCGCACCACCATCTCCAGCGCGTAGCGCGACAGGCCGTAGCTGAGGGCGGTGACCAGCACGATGCGGATGATGACGAGGCTGATCAGCGCCGAGAGCAGCGTGAACCAGGGCAGGACTTTCCAGGTGCCGGCGTGGATGTGGAGGGCGGTGGCGTGGCGGCTGGCACGGGTGTAGCTCGAGGGCGTGAAGGCCGTGACCACGGCCACGGCGCCGAGGTGGAGCATGTACCACCAGCTGCGCAGGTAGCGGGCGAAGGCCAGGCCCCAGAGGCTGGGGCGGGTGGCGAGGTTGAGGGTGCGGCGGACGATCATGGGCTCAGGCACCGCGCCGCGCACAGGGGCGAGATCATGGGCCGCGGGCACGCCTGTTTGCGCGGCCGCTGGCCCTTCAAGCTTCCGCGTGGGCACGGGGTGCCCACCTTACGCCCGACGTGCTTCATGCACGCTCGGGACCTCGCGGATCGCGCCCAGGGCCTTTTGCAGCTGGCTGGTCGAGCCGATTTCGGCGGTGAAGACCATGCGCGCCTGGCCCTTGGTCGACTGGGTGTTCACGCCGGTGACGTTGATCTTCTCGCGCGAGAACACCTCGGAGATGTCGCGCAGCAGGCCCTGGCGGTCGCTTGCCAGGATGAAGATATCGACCGGATAAACAGTGTCGAAGCCGGCCGAGCCCCATTCGGTCTGGATCACGCGCTCGGGCGCCTTGGTGCGCATCTCGGCGAAGTTCTTGCACGACAGGCGGTGGATCGACACGCCCTTCCCGCGCGTGACGAAGCCGACGATCGGGTCGGGCGGCGCCGGCTTGCAGCACTTGGCCAGCATCGTCATCAGGCCCTCGGTGCCGACCACCAGCACGCCGGATTTCGCGCCCTGCTCCACGCTCGATGCGCGGCTCTTGTTGACCACCGCCGCGTCTTCCAGTGGCGGCGGCTCCACGGCTTCGTGCAAAGCCGCTTCCACGTGGCGCAGGCTGAACTTCTCCTTGCCCACCGCGATGAACAGATCGTCGACCTTGGCGAAGCCCAGCTTGTGCGCCAGCGCTTCCAGGTTGACCGCCGTCTTGCCCTCGCGCTGCAGCGACTTCTCGACCAGGCTGCGGCCCTGGGACAGGGTCTCGGCCAAGTCCAGCGCATGGAACCAGGCGCGGATCTTCGAGCGCGTGCGGCTGCTGACCGTGTACTCGGGATTGAGCCAGTCGCGCGACGGCCCGGCGCTGCCCGGTGCGCCCTTGGCGGTGATGACTTCGCAGGTCTGGCCGTTCTTCAGCGGCGTGTTCAGCGGCACCATCACGCCGTCGATCTTGGCGCCGCGGCAGCGGTGGCCGACCTCGCTGTGCAGGTGGTAGGCGAAGTCGATCGGCGTGGCGCCGACCGGCAGCTCCAGCACCCGCGCCTGCGGGGTCAGCACGAAGATGCGGTCGTCCAGCGTGGTCGCCTTCAGCTTCTCGACCCACTCCTTCTGCACGTCCTCGCCGGCCACCACGTCGGCCACGTCGCTCTTCCAGGCCAGCAGCTGGCGCAGCCAGGCGATCTTTTCGTCGTACTTCTCGCCCTTGAAGGTCGAGCCGCCGGTTTCCTTGTAGCGCCAGTGGGCGGCGATGCCGTACTCGGCGAAGTTGTGCATCTCCTGGGTGCGGATCTGCACTTCCAGTGGCCGCCCATCCTCGGCCGTGACCACCGTGTGCAGCGACTGGTAGCCGTTCGGCTTCGGGCGCGAGATGTAGTCGTCGAACTCCTTCGGGATCGGGGTCCAGATATTGTGCACCAGGCCCAGCACCGAATAGCAGGTCTTCACGTCGGGTACGATCACGCGGAAGGCGCGCACGTCGTAGAGCTCGGAAAAATCGAGGTCCTTGCCGCGCATCTTGTTCCAGATGCTGTAGATGTGCTTTGGCCTTCCGCTCACCTCGGCCTTGATGCCGGCCGCCTTCAACTCGCCCTCCAAGCGGTCGATCGAGGACTGCACGAAGCCTTCGCGCGCCATGCGCTTTTCTTCTAACATCTTGGCGATGCGCTTATAGGTATCCGGCTGCAGGAAGCGGAAGGACAGGTCTTCCATCTCCCATTTCAGCTGCCAGATGCCGAGGCGGTTCGCCAGCGGCGCGTACAAATCCATCACCTCGCGGCCGTAGTCGCGGGTGGTGTCGTCGAAGCGCTTTTGCTCGGCAAAATAACGCAGCATGGTGGCGCAGGACGACAGGCGCACCAGCACCACGCGCATGTCCGAGGCCATCGCCAGCAGCATCTTGCGCAGGGTCTCGATGTGGGCGGCTGCTTCCTGGGCCGCGTTCTTGCCGCGCCCGACCACCGGCTGCGCCACCGTGAGGTCGCGCAGGCGGATCAGCTGCTGCACGCCGCGCACCAGGGTCGCCACGTCCGGGCCGAACTGCGTTTCGATCTTCCCGACGCTGCCCGGCTCGAACATCGCCAGCTCGAACAGCAAACCGGCGATGCGCGTCTCGACGTCGCTGCGCAGGTAGGCCAGGGTGCCGGCCACGCCGAGGGAAAATTCAAAGGCGTTCTGGCCCGAGGCGATCATGCGCTCGCCATAGGCGGCCGCGGCATGGTCGAGCGCCTGCTGCACGCGTGCGCATTCCTCAGGGCTCAGGCCCTGGACCAGCTGGGTGGTGGCGTCGCCAAGGGCGGCGGTCGATACCATTGCCTAGCGCAGCGCGGCGGTGACGACGATCTCCACCAGGCAGGCCGGATTGGCCAGCTTCGACTCGACGGTGGCGCGCGGCGGCGTGTGGCCCTGGGCGACCCATTCGTCGTAGACCGCGTTCATGCCGGCGAAGTGGGCCATGTCGGCGATGTAGATCTGGGTCATCAGGATGCAGGTCTTGTCGCTGCCGGCTTCGGCCAGCAGGCGGTCGACGTGGCCCAGCACTTCGCGGGTCTGGCCTTCGATGTCCTGGGTGGTGTCCTCGGCGATCTGGCCGGCCAGGTAGGCGGTGCCATTGTAGACCGCGGTTTCGGAGAGGCGCTTACCGACGTGGTAACGGGTGATTTCCATCTTCTTCTCTTTCTAGTATGGGGGCTGCCGCGTGCGGTCAGCCGAGTAAAAATTCGCGTGCCAGCGCAATCTGGTCCGCCTGCATGAAAGTCGGCGCATGGCCGACGCCCTCGAACTCGACCAGGCGCGGACGCGGGCCGCGCGTCGTCATTTCCTGCGCCGTGGCGTGCGACAGCAGGTCCGACAATGCGCCGCGCACCAGCAGCGTCGGGCAGCGGATCTCGTCGAAGGCACGCCACAGCGCGGCCTCGCCCAGCTTCGCGCGCTCGGCGGTAATCGCCTTGAACGGCTCGGCCAGCGCCAAATCGTAGTGGCGCACCCACTCGCCGTTTGGCGCCTGGCGCAGCACGTCGGTGGCGATCTTGCGCCATTCGTCGTCGCTGTGCGGGCCGAACGAACTGGAGACCTCGCGGATGAAGCGCGCCCCGCTCTCGAAGTCGGGAAAGCGCAGGTCCTGGCCGATGTAGTCGGCGATGCGGCGCATGGCGCCCTCGTCGAGCACGGGGCCGATATCGTTCAGCACCAGCCTGGCGACCGGCGTGCCGGGCAGCGAGGCCAGCACCATGCCGATCAGGCCGCCCATCGAGGTGCCGAACCAGTCGACCCGGCTGTCGGCGCCGTCGGCACGCTGCCCGGTGACGCGCGCGATCAGGGTGACCATGTCGGACACGTACTGCGGCACCGCGTACAGCTGCGGGTCGCGCAGGTGGTCGGAGCGGCCGCGCCCGACGACGTCGGGGCAAACCACGCGGTAGTCGCGGCACAGGTCGCGCGCCAGGGCGTCGAAATCGTCGCCCACCCGCGTCACGCCGTGCACGCACACCAGCACGCGCTCGTTGGCCGGATCGCCCCACTCCTTGTAGGCCATGTGGTGCAGGCCGGCCCGCGAGCTGCACTGCACACGCTTGATTCTCGCTTCGCTCATTCCTGCTCCCTGATGACAATATTGTCCGCCCATCCAGCCGCAACCGACATTTTAGCCGTCAGTGCGATTAGAATTCTACCAATTCCGAGCAGGCACCTTGAACACCATACTTACAGAGGGCACCATGCAATCCAACATGTTAAGCGGTAAAACGGCACTCGTCACGGGCTCGACCTCGGGCATCGGCCTCGGCATCGCCCGCGCGCTGGCCGAACAGGGCGCGAACATCGTCTTCAACGGCTTCGGCGATGCCCAGCAAATCGAGAAGCTGTACACCGACATCGGCCAGGAATTCGGCGTGCAAACCGCTTACCACAACGCCGACATGTCGCAGCCCGCGCAGATCGAGGCTATGATGCAGTTCGCGGTGGATAAATTCGGCGGCGTCGACATCCTGGTCAACAATGCCGGCATCCAGCATGTATCGCCGGTCGAGGATTTCCCGGTCGAGAAGTGGGACGCGATCATCGCCATCAACCTGAGCTCGGCCTTCCACACCACGCGCCTGGCCCTGCCCGGCATGAAGGCGAAGAACTGGGGGCGCATCATCAACCTGGCATCGGTGCATGGTCTCGTTGGCTCGGCGCAGAAATCGGCGTATGTCGCGGCCAAGCATGGGCTGGTCGGCTTCACCAAGGTCACGGCGCTGGAGACGGCGCAGACCGGCGTGACCTGCAACGCGATCTGCCCGGGCTGGGTGCTGACGCCGCTGGTGCAGAAGCAGGTCGACGACCGCGCCGCGCGCGAAAGCCTGTCGAACGACGAGGCGCGCCGTGCACTGCTGGCGGAAAAGCAGCCGTCGGGCGAGTTCGTCACGCCGGACGAACTGGGCGCGCTGGCGGTGTTCTTCTGCTCGCCGGCCGGGGCACAGGTGCGCGGCGTGGCGTGGAACATGGATGGCGGCTGGGCCGCGCAATAATGTAGGGTGGGCACAAGTGCCCACCCTTTCAGGCGATTTGCATGCATCACTTTGAACGGCGGCGCGACCGCTTCGACCTCTTCGACCGCATGGACAGCCCTGCGGTCAACCTCTGCTTCACCCTCGAGCTGCCGGACTTCCGGCCCTGGTGCAAGGCGCAGGGCCTGCCGCCTTTCCACGTGCTGCTGTGCGCCGTGCTGCGCGCGGTGCTGGCGATCCCCAACTTCCGCTACCGCGTCTTCGAAGGCGAGGTCATCGAGATCGAGCGCCTGATGCCCTCGTTCACCGTCACGAATCAATACCACGACCTGAATTTCGCCCTGTTCGACTGGTCCGACGAGCTGCGCGAATTCGTGAAACGCAGCGTGGCCGCACGCGACGCTGCCGGCGCCATGCTGGAACTGAACAACGCCTATGCCAGCCTGTCGCCGCGCCAGCTGAAGGACCAGGTCTTCATCACCTGCATCCCCTGGCTCGACTTCACCTCGATCCAGCACCCGGCCGCGACGCTCGGCTCGCCCGACATTCCCTCGCTGGCCTGGGGCAAGTTCAAGGATGGTCCAAACGGGCGCCTGGCCCTGCCCTTCTCGGTGCAGGCCCACCACGGTTTCGTCGACGGCTACCACATCCACCTGCTGGCCCAGCGCATCGCGGCCGAACTCGACGGCTTCATGGCCTGAGTTGACCGTGCGCCGCTGCAGAGCGGCGCACGGATTCCGCTTGACACGAAAATATGACAGTCATAATATGAAGGTCATCCTATTTTCTGGACCCAGTCATGAACAGCGAATCCAGGCAGTCGAAGCGCGAACTCACGCACGGGCGCATCCTCGACGCCGCCGCCCGCGCCGTGCGCCGCCATGGCTATGCCGGCGTCGGCGTGGCCGAAGTCATGAAGGAAGCCGGCCTCACCCACGGCGGCTTCTACGCCCACTTCAAGTCGCGCGACGCGCTGATCGCCGCCGCCCTCGACCATGCCGGCGCCGCCAGCGCGCAGAGTCTCGCGCGGCGCCTGGAACTGGGGCGCGAAGCCGGCATCAGCCCCTTGCGCGCCCTGGTCGAAGGCTACCTGAGCGAAGCCCACGTGGCCGCGGTCGACCGCGGCTGTCCGGTCGCCGCCCTCGGCTCCGAGATGGGCCGCCAGCAGGAAGACGTGCTGGCCGCCTCGCGCCGCCGCGTGCTGGGCCTGGTCGGCATCGTGCGCCAGGCCTTGCCGCCGAACGCCCCTGCGGCCCAGGCACAAGTGATCGCCAGCACCCTGGTCGGCACCCTGCAATTGGCGCGTGCCCTCGGCGACGGCGCGGGCGAATTATTAACATCCTCGCGCGAGGCCCTGCTGGCCCAGTACGACAAACCGCCTGCCTGAACCGCGTAGGGTGGGTTCTCGAACCCACCATCGACCTGGAACAACGCATCGATACGCATGGTGGGTACGAGTACCCACCCTACATCCTAAAATATGACGTAAATCATATTTCCACCCAACCTGAAAGAGGAAACGCCATGAAACTCGCGAATGCCACCGTCTTCATCACCGGCGCCAACCGCGGCCTCGGCCTCGCCTTTGCGCGCGCCGCCCTGGCCGCCGGGGCCAGCAAGGTCTACGCCGCCGCGCGCGACCGGTCCGGCATCGACCTGCCCGGCGTGGTGCCGATCGCCCTCGACATCAACAACCCATCGCAGGTGGCCGCCGCGGCCGCCGATTGCAGCGACGTCACCCTGGTCATCAACAACGCCGGCATCGCCACCACCGGCGGCCTGCTCGACGCCGGCAGCATCGAGCACACGCAGCGCATGATGGAAACGAATGTGTATGGCACCCTGCGCGTGAGCCAGGCCTTTGCGCCGGTGCTGGCGAAGAACGGCGGCGGCGCGCTGCTGAATGTGCTGTCGGTGTCGAGCTGGGTCAGCGCCCCGATCCTGGCCGGCTACGCGGTGTCGAAGGCCGCCGCCTGGAGCGTCACCAATGGCCTGCGCAACGAGCTGCGCGCGCAGGGCACGCAGGTGCTCGGCCTGCACGTGGGATTCATCGACACCGACCTCACCAAGGGCTTCGATGCACCCAAGCTGGCGCCCGCGTTCGTGGTCGAGCGCGCGTACGCGGCGCTGGAAGCCGGCGCCAGCGAAGTCGCGGTCGACGAATGGACGCAGGCGATCAAGCGCGGCCTGTCGAACGAACCCGGCATCTACATCGACGCCACGCGCTGAGCCGCGCCAGGATCCCACCATGACCACTCCCTCCATCGCCCCGGTAGCGCTGGCCGCCGGCGCCCCAAGCAGCGCCTCGCTCTGGCCCGTGTTCTGGATCGCCAGCATCGCGGTGTTCCTGGTCTCGCTCGACGCCACGCTGCTGTACGCCGCCTTCGGCCCGCTGGGCCGCAGCTTCCCCGGCGCCACGCCGGCCGACATGTCCTGGGTGCTGAACGCCTACACCATCGTCTACGCCGCCATGCTGGTGCCGGCCGGCGGCCTGGCCGACACCCACGGCCGCAAGCGCGTCTTCCTGATCGGCGTGACCTTGTTCCTGGCCGCCTCCGCCGCCTGCGGCATGGCCGACAGCGTGGCTTTCCTGATCGCCGCGCGCGTGGCCCAGGCATTCGGCGCGGCCCTGCTCACGCCGGCCTCGCTGTCGATCATCCTCGACGCCTTCCCGAAGGAGAAGCGCGCAGTCGCGGTCAGCTTGTGGGGCGCGGTTGGCGGCCTGGCGGCAGCCGTGGGGCCGAGCCTGGGCACCACCGTCATCGAGGCCTTCGGCTGGCCGGCGGCGTTTTACTTGAACCTGCCGCTGGGCGCCCTGTCGCTGTGGTTCGGCGCGGCGCGCCTTTCCGAGGCCGCCGTGGCTGCGCGCAAGAGGCGTGTGGACGTGGTCGGCATGCTGCTGCTGATCGTAGCGGTGGGCGCGTTCGCGATGGCGATCACACAGTCGGAATCGCCGCACTGGAGCCGGGTCGAGCTGGCGGTGCTGGCCTTTACCGGGGTCGCGGGCCTGGGTGCCTTCATCCTCTGGGCGCGCACGGCCGCCGCACCGCTGGTCGACCTGGCGCTGTTCAGGAACCGCAGCTACAGCCTGGTGAACCTGGCGACGCTGGCCTTCGGCACGGCCTTCGCGCTGATGTTCTTCTCCTACTTCGCTTATCTGACCAAGGTGTGGCACTACAGCCTGCCGGCCGCCGGCCTGGCCGTGACGCCGGGGCCGCTGACCGTGGTGCCGACTGCCATCATCGCCGGGCGCATCGCGGCGCGCTACGGCCACCGGCGCGTGCTGGTGCCGGGCGCGCTGGTGTATGCGTGCAGCAGCCTGTGGCTGTTCTCGATGGTGGGCAGCGAACCGCACTACCTGGCACAGTGGCTGCCGGCGGTGCTGCTCAGCGGGACCGGGGTCGGGCTGGTGCTGCCCTCGCTGGCGGGTGCGGCCGTGGCGGGGCTGCCGCCGGCCCAGTATGCGGTGGGCAGCGCGGTGAACCAGGCCACGCGCCAGCTGGGCGGGGCGCTGGGGGTGGCGATTGCGGTGGTGCTGGTGGGGTCGGCGACGCTGACGCGGGCGGACTTCTTGCCGCTGTACCTGCTGCACATGGGGCTTGCTTTGCTGACCGGGGTGCTGTGCCTGGGGGTGAAGACGCGGCGGTAGGGTGGACGGCTATACCGGGCGGCTTGCGGGCACGCTGCGGTGATGCCGTCCACGCGTTCAGGCAGCCTGTCTTGCATGGCCGCGTGGGGTGCGGGCACGGATTGAACGCGTGGGCGGCGCATACGCAGCCTTGGCGCTGACGTACGGGTGGAGCCGACCACCCTACGCCATCAAGACCGCCACCTGCCCGTTGATGGGTACGCCGTTTTCGCTGCGTAGCACGGCGCTTTCGAGCGAGGCGACCTGGAAGCCGTGGGCGGCGGCCAGCGTGCGCAAGTAGGCAGGCGCATGCGCGTAACGGTTCGAGGCCTGCAGCACGAAGCCCTCGCCTTCGACCGTCTCGGTGGAAAAACAGAACGCGCCGCCCGGCCGCAGCACGCGCGCTACTCCAGCGAACACCTCGGCCAGGTCGCCGACATACACGAACACGTCGGCGGCGACCACCAGGTCGAAACGCGCCTCTTCCTGCGCCAGGAAGGCGACGATGTCGGCGCAGGCCAGGCGGTCGTACAGGCCCGTCTCGCGCGCCTTGGCGAGCATCCCTTCCGACAAATCGACGCCGACCAGCGAGCGCGCGCCCGGCTTCAGCAAGGGCGCGCACAAGCCGGTGCCGCAGCCCAGGTCGAGCACGTCGTCGCCGCCCGCCACCTGCGCGCGGCGCAGGGCGGCATCGATGGCGGCCGGCGTGCGATAGTCCAGCACCCCGGTCAGGTGCTGGTCGAAGTGCCCGGCATAGCCGTCGAACAGCGCTTTCACGTAGTCCTGCGGCGCCCGCCCGGGCGTGCTGCCGACGCCGAGCGCGGCCAGCGCGAAATCGACCTGGCCGGTATCGCCGCCCTGCTCGTCCAGCAGCCGGCGTGCCGATGCGTAGGCCGCGATGGCCTCGGGCAGGCGCCCCAGGGCCTGCAGGCTCGCGGCGCGCTGCTCGTGCGTGGGTGCGTGCCCGGGCCGCAGCGCCAGCGCCTTGTCGTGGCTGCGCAGCGCCTCGTCCCAGCGCCCCAGCTTGTGCAGCGCCATCCCGCGCCCGGCATGGGCTTCGGCCATCGCCGGGTCGAGCGCCAGCGCATGGTCGTAGCCCTCGAGCGCATCGCGCAGGCGGCGCAGCAGATAGAGCGCGTTCGCGCGCACGCACAGCGCCTGGGCGTAACGCGGCTGGCCCGCCAGTGCGCGCTCGGCGCTCGCCAGCGCGGCCTGCGGCTGGCCGAGGTCGAGCAAGGCGGCCGCGCGGTTGCAGGCCGCTTCCGGATACGGCGAGCGCAAGGCCAGCGCGCGGTCGTAGCTGTCTACCGCTTCCCGCGAACGTCCGAGCTTGCGCAGCGCGTTGCCGCGGTTGGCAAAGGCCATCGCATACGACGGATCCAGGCGCAGCGCCTGGTCGTAGCTGGCCAGGGCCTCCTCGCTGCGGCCCAGGTCCTGCAAGGCCGCGCCGAGGTTGCAGTGCGGCGTCGCCTGCGCCGGGTTGATGGCGATGGCCTGGCCGATCAGGTCGACGGCCAGCACCGCATCGCCTTGCTGGCGATGGACCACGCCCAGCAAGTGCAGGGCATCGAACTGGCGCGGCGCCAGCGCCAATACCTCGCGGTATAAAGCCTGGGCCTGCGCCAGCCGGCCGCCCTGGTGGTGGGCGACGGCCTGCTGCAACAGCTGCGTCGGGTGGGGGCTTCCTGCCTGGGTCATGCCTGCCTTTCGAATCCGGATCGGCGCAAGGATACCGCAGCCGCCCCTGCGCTGCCAGGCAGTCCGCTATCATGCCAGCTTCACAATAAAAAGAGAGACCACCATGCGCCGCTGGACCCGAACCATCGCCGTTTCCGCCCTTGCCCTGCTGTGCGCCGCCGCGCATGCGGCCGAGCCGCGCACCGTCTTGCTCACGGCCGACCGCGTCTGGACCGGCGACGGCCAGGTCCATGCCGGCTGGGCGGTGCTGGTGAGCGACGGCCGCATCCAGGACGTCGGCCCGCTTGAGAAGATCACCGCCCCGGTCGACGCCGAGCGCATCGCCCTGCCCGGCAAGACCCTGATTCCCGGCCTGATCGATTTGCATTCGCACGTGCTGCTGCATCCATATAACGAAACCACCTGGGACGACCAGGTGATCAAGGAGCAGGTCGAGTACCGCACCCTCCTCGCCGGCAAGCACGCGCAGGCCACGCTGCAGGCCGGCTTCACCACCCTGCGCGACCTCGGTACCGAAGGCGCCAACTATGCCGACGTCGCCGTCAAGCGCGCCATCGAGGGCGGTGTGGTCGAGGGCCCGCGCCTGCTGATCGCCACCAAGGCCATCGTCGCCAGCTACAGCTACGGCCCGGCCGAGCGCAGCTACCGGCCCGACATGGAGATTCCCTACGGCGCCCAGCCGGCCACCGGCGTCGACGAAGTGACCAAGGCGGTGCGCGAGCAGGCTGCGCACGGCGCCGACTGGATCAAGTTCTATGCCGACTACCGCACCGGCGTGGACGGCAGCAGCCGCCCGACCTTCACGATGGAAGAAATGAAGGCGATGGTGGCCGCAGCCCACATCACCGGGCGCAAGGTGGCGGCCCACGCCAGCACCGACGCCGCGATCCGCATGGCGGTGCTGGCCGGCGTCGACACCATCGAGCATGGCTATGGCGCCAGCGAAGCCACCTTCCGCCTGATGAAGGAGCGCGGCACGGCCTACATCCCGACGCTCACCGCGCCGGAGGCGATCGGCGAATACTTCCAGAAGCACGTGCGTGGCGGCGAGCCGACGCCGTCGATGAAGGAGGCGGCGCGCGCCTTTGCGCTGGCGCGCAAGGTCGGGGTCGTGATCGGCAACGGCAGCGATGTCGGCGTGTTCACGCACGGGACCAATGCGCGCGAGCTGGAATGGATGGTGCGCCTGGGGATGACGCCAAACGAGGCGTTGCGCGCGGCGACCTCGGTGGCGGCGGAGATTCTCGGCAAGGGCAAGGACCTTGGCAGGCTGGCGCCGGGCGCGCTGGCGGATGTGGTGGCGGTGGATGGCGATCCGACCGCCGACATCGCGGCCCTGCGCAAGGTCGGCTTCGTCATGAAAGGCGGGAAGGTATACCGTCGCCCGCCGGGCAATTGAACCCACCCCATATTGGTGCATTGCCGCACCGGCATCGGTCATCTGCTTTATTGATATCCGCTATCAATACCGACATCAATAAACCGTATGACGGTCATTCATGGGACTGCGGTTATCCACAATATGCACGCGTGTGGGATTTTGTGATGATGCGCTCACCATCAACCTCTCGAGAAGAGTTGCCATGAAAAAGCCATTCTATAAAATCCTGTACGTACAGGTTCTCTTCGCCATCGTGCTGGGCGTCCTGCTGGGCGTGTTCCATCCCGAACTCGGCGAGAAGATGAAGCCTTTGGGAGACGGCTTCATCAAACTGATCAAGATGATCATCGCACCCGTCATCTTCTGCACCGTCGTGGCCGGTATCGCCGGCATGCAGGACATGAAGAAGGTCGGCCGCGTCGGCGGCAAGGCCCTGCTCTACTTCGAGGTGGTGTCCACCTTTGCACTCGTGATCGGCCTGCTGGTGGCGAACATCGCCAAGCCGGGCGCCGGCTTCAACGTCGACGTCGCCCACCTCGACACCAAGGCGATCGCCCAGTACACGGAAAAGGCCCAGCATCAGAGCACGGTCGATTTCATCATGAACATCATCCCGAACACCTTCGTGGATGCCTTCGCCAAGGGCGACATCCTGCAGGTGCTCCTGATCGCGATCCTGTTCGGCGTGGCGCTGTCGATGCTGGGTGAGCGCGGCCGTCCGATGACCAAGATCATCGACGACTTCTCGCACGTGATCTTCGGCGTGGTGAACATCGTCATGAAGCTGGCCCCGATCGGCGCCTTCGGTGCGATGGCCTTCACCATCGGCAAATACGGCCTGGCCTCGCTGGTCCCGCTGGCCAAGCTGATGGGTTCCTTCTACCTGACCTGCTTCCTGTTCGTCGTCGTCGTGCTCGGCACCATCGCCCGCATGACCGGCTTCTCGATCTTCAAGTTCATCGCCTACATCAAGGAAGAACTGCTGATCGTGCTCGGCACCAGCTCGTCGGAATCGGCCCTGCCGGCCCTGATGCGCAAGCTGGAAAAGCTGGGCTGCTCGAAGTCGGTGGTGGGCCTGGTGGTCCCGACCGGTTACTCGTTCAATCTGGACGGCACCAACATCTACATGACCATGGCCGCCCTGTTCGTTGCCCAGGCAACCAACACCGACCTGACCCTGACCCAGGAGCTGACCATCCTCGCCGTGGCGATG
>Ga0308160_10002183_pt1 | contig 24466 bp, 20 predicted proteins | sample PhyFR1_FD_201036 | JGI IMG/M metagenome (GOLD analysis project Ga0308160, IMG submission 201036) | Phyllosphere microbial communities from UC Gill Tract Community Farm, Albany, California, United States - DLSLF.R1 | ecosystem: Host-associated > Plants > Phyllosphere > Unclassified | place: USA... | reverse complement strand
GATACCGACGACCACGGCAGCGCAAATTATGGCGACAATCGCGCTGATACGAATCCATGTACTCATCTTTTACACCTCACGCTCGGGGAAGAGTATTAGACTCTTGGCGGATTGCACTGGAACAGTGTGTTCAATTGAGTTGCCCAAGCCATTCCAACTCTCCAAGACTCCAGGTTATAGGTGCCTGGTTCGGCAAGGGTTCCCTGCACGTGGCAGAGGAACTGCTGCTCAATGGTGTAATTGAGGGCCCAACCTGTCCCGTTATTGTTTAGCCGTGTGCGAAGTTCGTCGACATGTGCGAAGTGGGTATAGACCGCGTTGTATTGCCTCCCCCATGACGTTGGCACGACGTTTACGATCCAACTGGATGTGTTTCCGGTGACCCACACCTGTGAGATCAATGGTATGCCCAGCCATGGGTCTGCTACCACGGGGTAGGTAATGTCTTGGTTGTCCTGATGCTGGACCACCTGCGTAAGCGCTGACCCGGAAACTTCGTATGTTGTCGGAACAGACTGGCCCTTGCTGTCTCTGGCCCACGGCGCCGCTACGCCACCCGCAACGTTTCCTTGAGAATCAACAAACGCGACACTTCCACTGATGTCCGGGCGCATCGAAAAGCCTGGGGGTAGTTCGAGGTCATACCGAAAGCTCTGGGGGCTTGCAGCGTTTTCGATTACCGTCGTGATTTGGACAGACCCATCATCCTTGACTACGGGTATTGTGCTCGTGCCGTTTCCATTATCGAACTGAACGGGTTCGCCGGGTTCTCGTTGACCCCCGACCCTTTTCTCATCAAATGGAAGCGTGATCTTCAGTTCTTTTCCGGAGTCCGTGATCCGGATCTGATCGCCGCTGTTCAACGGCACCCGGGCTTCTGCAGAATCCGTGCTGACTAGCAGCTCCCCATCCGTTACCTGGGTGTCGTTTAGAGGCGCAACCTCTTCAAATACTTCTGGTGCAATTCGGGCCACGGCGTCCAACGCGTCCTCGCCGTCCGCGTGGGCGGGGAGTGACAGTGGGATCATAAGCCCACCGACTAGACAGCCCGCAAGAAGCCATCTCGATTTTTGCGCAAGCATTTTCATTTTTCCCCCAACTTTAGTGATTACTGGCACCGATATTCGCTGGGGAGGTTCGACGCCCCCCAGCGTTCGATACGCTAAAGACTACGTGAGATTTTCCGCTACCCACATTCGATGGACTAATCCCGGTATGCCCAGTACATAGGATTTTGCGCTCTCTCTCGCACCGAGGATCCAGTGCTTTCGTTGAACTCGCCGTGGCTGGGACAACATGTAAGCGTGTCGTCTCGAGCGTTCTAGATTGAGCTCATCGATCCGTTGCCTCTGAGACCCATCGTTCTGGGTTCGATCGAGCCGGCGATGAAAGTTTTGGCCACGCCCGCTACGTGTCACTCGGAGCCACTACCGATAAAGCAGTGCCTAAGAGGCTGGTATCGGATGCGCGAGGTGCTCTAACCGAGTCTGCTTGGTGAGCCATTGTCGGTAGGTCGCCGCGAGCTGGTCATTCCGGATGTGTCCGCGTTCCAGACGCGAAATGATGGAAACCCATTGGCCAAGTTCGCGGGCTACGTTCGTGATGGTGATCCCGAGTTGGGTCCGCATGCGGCGTAGGTCGGAGTTGTCTGGTGCCGGCTGCGGGTTGGTGATCTGGCGGTAGATTTCGCGGGCTGCGTAGCGTTTGAGGCAGCGCATGATTTCCCGCTTACTTTTGCCCTCGGAGGTACGTTTCGCTACGTAATCCTTGGTCCGCTGGCACGAAGCCATGCGAACCAGGACGACCGAATACAAGGCATGGTTCGCGTTGCGGTCCCCGCTTCTACTGAGACGGTGGCGGGTCGTTTTTCCGGATGAGGCTGGTACTGGGGCGACCCCGACGAGGGAAGCGAATTGGGCTTCGTTCCCCAGACGGTCCGGGTTGTCCCCGACTGTGATCAGCAGCTGGCTGGCTACTTCGGTTCCGACTCCTGGGAGATCACAGAGCATCGGCGCGTAGCTATCCAGGACTTCCTTGAGTGCAGCGTCAGCAACCTCGATTTCTGTTCCCAAGGCCTGGCAGCGGCCTGCCAACGCCTTGAGCGTCAGCAGGGTCACGTACTCGGGGTCCGCCAGATGTCCTGAAGGTCTGGCGCGCTGCAGGGCAGTGATCAGCGCCGTGGTGGCCAGCGCCCGGTATTTCGCCCGGATCTTGTCCGGGGCCGATACGAGGAGCGCCTTGATTTGGTTGACGGCCGCTGTGCGGGCCTTGATAGCGGACGCGCGTCCGGAACGGAGGATGCGCAGGCATTCGACGGGACCGTCCTTGGCCTTTGGAATCGCTTTCGTTCGTCCCTCGAGTACGGACTTTGCGGCCTGGTAGGCGTCCAGCGGGTCGGATTTTCCCTTGAGACGTCGAGCGGCCCGGTTCGGACGGTTCACTTCCAAAACGGTCAACCCTTCACCCCGGAGGGTTCTGGCGAGCTCGGCGCCGTAGGAGCCTGTTCCTTCGACACCAATGGCTATAGGTGTGCCGTGGGAGGTGATGAAGTCGATGATTTTCCGGTATCCGGAGCCCACGGCTAAGAATTCCCTGTCGGCGATGGGTTTGCCGTGTTCGTTGATGACGGCCACATGGTGCGTGTCGGCGTGGGTGTCGATACCCGCGATGACTTTGATTGCTTCGTTTGCCAAGATGGAAATTGCCCCTCAGTCGCCTCGAATGCTGATTGATCGGGCGCGGGCCAGGTGGGCAGACAAAACGGTAATGGGACTGGTCGAATCAGGCTCCTATGAAGTCATGTCCGCCTGGCTCGACACCCTCTGACGGACCTTGAGCCGGCTGACAGATCGTCGGAAAGACAGTGCCGCCAGGCACGTCAGTTTTTGGCTGGGCCACGCCGGCTCAAGGACTTTTCCAGTATTACCGTTTTCTGGTTGCTGTCCTTCGGATTCTAGGCGTCCGCTCCACCCCGTCTAGCCCCTTCGCTTCGCTCCGGGGCCTGCGGTGCAGGAAAGTTCCCTCCGGCGCTCCTGCGTCGCTTATTTCCTCCGGGAATTTCCCGCCCCTTGCCCAAGGGTAGACAGGGCTCCGTCGGCCGCCGAGCAAGCAAGCTTGCCAGCAACCAAAAAACAACGGGGGGAGAGGGAAGCTGGCCGGTCACCATCGATCGCCCCACCACCCACGTCTCTGCAAAGGCAAAAACCATGAACGCAACGCCCACACTGGAAATGCTCGACCCGGCCACCCTGACCGTTGATATCAACGTCCGGAAAGACGCCGCCCTGACCCCCGACTTCATTGCCAGCATCAAGGAACACGGCGTGATGGAACCAGTCATTGCCCACCGCAAGGACGACGGCACCGTGCACGTCCTGATGGGCCAGCGCCGCACCCGCGCCGCCGTCGAAGCCGAACGGCCCCTGATCCCGGTAATGATCATCGAAAGCCCGGAAGAAGCTGAACGCATCGTCACGCAGGTAGTTGAGAACATCCAGCGCGCCGAACTGACCGAAGCGGACGAAGCCGACGCCTACCACCAGCTTTCCCTGATCGGTGTTTCGGCGGCCGCGATTGCCAAGAAGACCGGGCGGACCAAGACCACCGTGGAAAGCGCCCTCAAAGCCAAGTCCACCGACACCGGAGCCGCCGCCCTGGGCAAGGGCTACACCATCGAAGAGGCGCTTGTCCTCGCGGAATTCTTTCTTATGTGGACACTGCGCGCCTCTCAGTCGAGTGGGCCAAGAGGTGCTGCACTGGAAAGGTGACGCAGATGCGGGTTGTTACGACCAAGTCATCCGGGACGGTTTCCGCCGTCATGCTTCTGGATCCAGATGGGTCGGCGGTGGTCCCCGTCTGCAGGTTTTTGCAACACATCCTGGATTCCGGCGGCAGTCCGAACACTGCGGCTGCCTATGGTTTTGACCTGAAGAACCTGTTTGAGTTCCTCGACGAAACTGACACGGATTGGAATGATTTCCGTCCCGCTGTGGCGCTGAACTTCCTGGGATGGTTGAGGAAGCGCCCGAGCCGGAGGCCAGCCCAGCGACTTGGGCTTGCTATCACCGGCCCTGACGGCCGGCTTCTTGCCGCGGCCACGGTTGCCCGGGTTCTGGCGGCCGTTTCGAGCTTTTATGAATGGGCCATTGTCGCTGAGATGTTCGATGCGGAGAATCCGATGCGCCGGCAACTTGATCGGTCGCTGGCTATGGTGAGTGAACGGCACCGTCCTTTCACGGGCGGTGCAAGTAGGCAGCAGCCGATGCGTCGGCAAATCCGGGTCAAACTGCCGTTGAGACTGCCGCGCCCTTTGGCCATACAGGAAGTTGAGGCACTGCTGAACAGCATGACTTGCCTCAGGGATCTGTCCATGATGCTGCTGATGCTTGACGGAGGACTGCGCCCGGGGGAGGTGCTGAGCCTGCACCTTGATGACGTATCGTACGGGCACCGGCGTGTCACCATCCGTAAACGCGATGATCATCCACGGGGAGTGAGGGGGAAATCCCGTCAGGAACGCGTAGTGGATGTTCTGGAACCCCGAACCTTGGATGCCGTCAACCGGTATGTCATGCGTGAACGTCCGTCCCAGTCAGAGAGCCCGTTTCTCTTTCTGGTCGGCGGCCGCGGTGCCCGATCGTGTGATCCGTTGTCGTACGACGCGCTGGTGCGGATGTTTGCCCGCCGGTTGAATAGACTCGGACTGCGTGCACCTGAGAAGACGCCGCATGCTTTGCGTCATACACATGCGACCCTGATGTGGGAAGCGGGCATGCGTGAGTTGGCGCTCCAACAACGGCTGGGACATGCATCGCCGGAGTCGACCAGAATTTACACCAGGGTGTCCGATTCACAGGTCCGCGACGAGTACCGCGCTGCCTTGGATGCTCTCCAGTGACGTCCGCTGCGGGGGCAACTGCTCGATTCGACGTTCCCAGGGAACGCCGCCACGCTACGGAGGCGGAGTACGCTGCGTGGGTCAAGGCGTTTATCCCGCACTACGCGGCCCGCTATGAGCGCATGGCCGCCTACCGCCGGTTTGTTCAGGCCTGGCCTGATTTGGAGGACTGGTTCAGGGCGCCCCTGCTAGTCCGGGCCGGCTTCATCGGCGGACCTCTTCGCGCGACCGGCCGCACGGGCACATTCAGCGCCAGCGGTTATCTGGTCTATCTGGCCCTCGTGCACGGCGTCGGGCTGGATTATGAGTTCCTGTTCGTGCGAAAGTACGCCCGGCTTTTCAGCGTCCAGGCCGGCGGCAAGGGGCTCGGAGCGGATCTGGACCTCTTTGAGGCTCACGCAACGCGCCTGGCCGAGTTGGGATACGGTCCGGAGTCAGCCCAAACGAACCTCACCTGGGCGATCGGCCGTCTACTGCTGCACCGTGGGGACCCGGACATCACGGCGATCACCGGCGGGGACCTGTTTGATATGGCTGAGCAGATACGGTCCTTTGGCCAACGGGAGGACTTCGCTCAGCTCAGGGCCGCTCTCTATCAGAAGTCCCCGTGGCAAATGACCGGTGACAACGCCGGGGAACGTTTTGCCAGGGCGCACTTGGCGAAAGTCCACTGCCTGCACGTCCTGTTGTTTAACATTGGGCAGGTCACTGAGCCCCCAATTGTCGGCACGAGGCGCCGCAGAAATTGGGAAAAGAACTTGCTCCCGGAATCCTGTCCGCCCCGGATCCGGGCGGTCGTTGAGCGCTATCTCCGCACCCGCCTTGAGGCACAGTTCGACCGCCCGCAGACGGTGAGGATCGCCAGAGAGGGTTTGAGGCGCTTCGTGAATTGGCTCGGACGTGAACACCCAGAAATCACATCAATGGCCCAGCTGGATCGGGCCGTGCTCGAGCAATACCTCCGTTGGCTACCTACATACGCGAGTCAGACCACAGGCCAGCCGTTGCATGTCACCACCCGCAAGCACGAGATCAATGCCATCGGAGTGTTCTGTCGGGATACCAGCATTTGGGGCTGGGACGACGCTCCGGGCGGTCCGCTGCTCACGACCCGGGACGCGCCTCGCATACAGGAGACGATTCCCCGGTATCTTCCCCGGCACGAGCTGGACGCCCTGATGACTGCCATAGAAGGGCTCGGCGACCCGTTGCAGCGGACCGCGCTGTTGCTACTGCGGTGGTCCGGTGCAAGACGGGACGAGATCAGACGGCTTACCTGGGACTGCCTCGACACATATGCCAGCGGCCACCCGAGACTGCGGATCCCGGTCGGCAAAGGCCATTCTGAACGCCTCATTCCTCTGCACGCTGACGCGGCCGTTGCCCTACAGGAGATAATCAACCAGGCCAAGGCGATGAAGGCAGTGGCACGGCGTGATGCCACCACGGGTCGGTTGGAGAACTACATCTTTATCCGCAAGGGCAAACTCCTGTCATCGGCGACCCTCTTCGATGACGCCTTTGAGAAGGCCTGCACCGCCGCCGGCCTCGTCGACAGCAATGGAACCAGGACCGTCAGCGCACATAGGCTTCGCCACACCCTCGGCACACAGCTCGCGGAAGGGGGAGCGAGGATTCAAACCATCATGACGATCCTCGGCCATAAAAGCGCTTCGATGTCCATGATCTACAGCAGAATCTCCGACCCCGTAGTCCGTCGCCAGTACGAGGAGGCATTGGCGTCAGGTAACCGAATTGCTGGGCCAGCGGCTGAGGCACTAATGAACGGAAGCCTTGACAACGAATCGATTCATTGGCTGCAAAGCAATTTTCTCAAGACGGAACTCGAACTCGGCCACTGCTTACGACTGCCAGCAGAAGGGCCATGCGAATGCGAACTGATGCTAACCTGTCCAAAATTCATCACCACCAGCGAGTACACGCCAAGGCTCCGGGCCCGACTGGACCGCGAGGAAGAACTCATAGCTGATGCAGAGCTTCGCGGCTGGCCCCGGGAGGTGGAACGCCACCAGGCGACACAGCATCGCATTCGCAACCTGCTCCAGGACCTGGAATCGGATGGTGAGTCGCGCTATGAATGTTAGGGCCAATGCATTCCTAAAGCCGACCATCTTCCAGCGAACCCCATCTCCTTGCTTGACGTGTGGTGCAGTGGCCGTTCGCTCGACGGGTAAATGGCCCCGGCGAGGGCCGGAATAGTGTGGTGGGCGGTGCTTCATGTGATCGTTCCTCCACATGGCTGCGCATAAAGAACGATACAGTCACAAAATGTTGACGCGCTTGTCAGATCGTCTCAAAAACTCCTAGACTTGCGGAACCTCGAAGACGAGGAAAAATTCTGGGGGGAATATTGAAAAAGAGCACTAAACTATCGAAAATCTCTATGCTCACAGGCCTGACCGCACTGCTGATTATGCTCGGCTCTCCAGCTGCTCAGGCATACACAACAAATAGGTTCTTTACAGGCTTCAGTTACGCGAATCAGTACTGGTCCAGTGGACCGGCCGTGACAAGCTATGGTGGATCTTCATACGTAGGGACGGGAAGTATTTGGGGATCGGCCAATACTTCATACATCGCAACGTACGACAAGAGCACGGGCTACTGGATTGCCAGCGGAGCCGCTGGTTCTGATACGTGGTCACAACTCAACCATCTGGCTTATTATCCAGCCTTCAATCAATGCTGGTGGAATTCAAACTACGACAACCCCGGGCAGCCGCAACTGCTATGCAATCAGTACAAGGGTTGATCAAGATGAATCCGCAATTACACGGCACGAAGGGACTACTCGTGAAACGAGCATCGAAACTGGCAGTTGGAGGGTCAATTCCCCTCGTTGCGCTTTTACTCGGGATCTCTCCCTCTCTGGCGCAACCCATAACGCCACTGGACAATTCATCTCTTGTTCCCTCGGTAACAGAGCCGCAATCGGAAGCGGATAAAGCTGTCCTTGCCAGTTTGCACAAGGATCTGAACGATACGCTCGACACAAGTACGGTCAGGTTGCTTGCGGAAGATGCAAACGGAAAATATGCCGTGGCTTTGACAAAATCAGGCAACGAAGTCTGCATCATTAGTCAGGTGAAAAACGAGCTCCAAGTCACTGGAACGTCTTGCGCGAGGAAGGAAAAGTTCGCGCAGGATGGGGTGAGCATAGGTCTGCAAGGTACGAGTCTCAGCGCGGGAAATAGCGTAACCTACCTATTCCCGCTGGGAGTGGACGCCACCCCTCTCAAGGGTCAGTCCAAGAGTGCGCAGGGGCAATTGAACGGCAAAGGTGCGGCCCACGTGATCGTTCAGACAGCAACGAACCCATTGCCTGACAAGGCGGAACTGAAGCGAGATAATAGCTCTGTGTCGTTCAAGTTCCAGAAACTTCACGTAGCTGAAAGGTAGGAACACTCTTGAAAACCGAAACGGTCGCACGAAGTTCGACCCAGACGGTTGTCGCGGCCCTGGTAACGGCAATCACGGTACTGGTGATCGGCTATATTTCAGCTCAGATCGAAGGGGCGACTAAAGGGTATCTCGTTGATCTAAGCGGCACGCCAGGTGTGGCCATAGAGAAGCGATACCCGTTCGAACTGCAGCTCGCGCTGCTACTGATCGGTATCGCCGCGATAGCCGCATACAGAAGGGTCTCGGGATCCCGGGCCTCACGTGTCGCGGTTGTATCCGTGCTTGGATTGGCAGTAGTTGCAGCGGGCTTGGCGTTCATGCCGGCACAGTCAACAATTCCCAATCTTTTCTCACTCAGCGCGGTATACGGGGGCGTATCACCGTTTACTCTCGCGCTCCTAGCAGGCGTCGTATTCGACATGGTTCCGTTGCAACGCCAGGATCCTCCACTCAAATAATCAATACGATGACAGGGGCCGGTCGCTCAATACGACCGGCCCCTGCTCCTTTAATGTCAGATTCCGGCTGTCAGTCTTCCGAGCATGGTCTGTAATGCGCTGGCTTGAGCGAGCCGGAGTCGTGGACTTCCGACTGCGTCCGCCAAGGTCCTGGTTGCTTAGACGTTGCCCAGGCCAGAACAAGCGGCTAGAAGTGGAATGCGAGGTAGTGGGACGTGTCGTTCCGAACCGACCTGACGAAACGGGTCCGCCCCGGTAACGACCGGTTAGAAGTGATCAATATGCAACCCTTGAAAAATCCTGTTTGTCCACATAATTGAGGCAGACGAAGACGCCACCGCCGAACTCGAATCGGTCATCATGGACGAACCCGACATGCTCCTGCACGTCACCCAGCAGCTGCGCGATAAGCGCGACCGCGCCGCCGCTCTCGCCGCATTCACCGCCGAACTCGAAAAGGACGGTATCACCATTGTTGAAGCCCCCGGCTACAACGACGAGAGCGAAACCCTCCGCGTCAGCTCGCTGAACCGCGCTGACGGAGAACAGGCAACCGAAGAAGACGGCAACGCCGTGTACATCAATCAGAACTACCACGGCGAGCACACCACCGTCCCTGTCATCGTCGGATGGAAGGAACTCGGCTTCACCCCGCGGAACACTTACTACTCGTCCTCATCGGCCAACAAAGGGCCGATGACCGAGGAACAGAAAGCCGAGCGGAAAACCCTGATCGAGAACAACAAGCTGATGCAGTCCGCAACTGTTGTTAGGCGTGAATGGGTCAAGAACCTGCTGGCCAAGAAGCAGGCCCCGAAAGGCTGGCAGTACTTCACCGTCCACGCGATCACCCACCACTCGGAAACCGCCAGCGGCTACGAGGGCAAGATGGCCGCAGAAATGGTCGGGGCGAAGATCGAAGAATCCAACCAGTGGGCATGGAACCCGCTCAGGGACCACGTCGCCAAGACCACCGCCCGCCCGGAATTCGCACTGATTGCGCTGATCTGCGCAGGGTACGAAAAGACCATCCAAAAGGACTCGTGGCGCTCACCGGGCCAAGCCCACCGCCGGGACGGTCAGGTTCGGTTTTCCCACCGGTCAGGCTGTGCGTAGCGGGGCAGGAAACTCTGGGCGGAGCTGCCGCCGGTGTAGGGCCGCAGCCGGTAATCGAAGCTGCCGGCGTACACCAGCACCAGGCCGATCTGCGGTTGGATGACTTTGACCTGGATGCGGTGCCTGCCGGCGGGGCCTACGGCCGGATCCCACCATTGCTCGGCGTAGGCCTTGGCGTCCAGGGCAGACGGCAGGGGAATGCGCAGCGGCCCCAGGAAGAGGCGGGACGCCTCGGATACGCCGCGCAGCCTGCCCTCCGGGGTCACCCTGAGGTTCAGGTCGGTGACCATCCGCCGGTACCGTCCCACGTAGTCCACCAGGTGGCTTCCGCCGCGCGGACCTTTTCCTTTGCCTTGCTCCTGCCCTTCGCTCCACTGGTTGACGCTGGTTGTGTCCTGGAACATGCGGGTGCGGCCCGGGAATCGGATCTCCCGCCGTGCCGTGAGGCTGGAACGGCCGAAGGGATCGAGGTGCGCGTGGTTCTCGATCCGGAACGGGACATTCTCGCCGTACTCCGGGAAGAACGCCTCTTCGCTGCTGGTAAGCCGCATGAGTGGGCGCAGCCAGGACTGGCGGCAGCCCACGACGTCGAACGTTCCCTCACCGACGCCGTACCGCCCCGAGCCGGGCACCAGCGAAAAGTACTCCCGGAGTTCCGGCTGGAGCCGGCTAAAATCCGCGCCCAGGGCCTGCTGATAGATCGGTGCGTTCAAGGGGACCTCCTGCTGGATTGCGGCGCTTGATTCACAATCTACCGGCAGCCTTGAGCCGGATGTACATGTCGGCCAGCCCGGGGGGCAGCTGGTGCGGTTCGGCATCCACAACTTCCACGCCGAAACGGCGGAGTTCAGCGCTCACGGCGGCCCGCTGGAGGAGCGCACGCTCGGCGGCGGCTGCCCTGAACACCCCTGCAGCATCGCTGCGTTCGGACAGCATGGCGCCCAGTTGGGGGTCACGCACCGCAGCCACCACCACGACGTGCTGTACGGCCAGCTGCGCCGCCGCGGGAATGAGGCCTTCCTCCGGTGCCCCGCCGTCGAGGCTGGTCAGCAGCACCACCAGGGAGCGGTGGGCAGTTACCGCCCGTACCTGGGCAGGAACGGCGGCCCAGTCCATCTCGATGAGTTCCGGTTCCAGCGGTGCCATCGCCTGGACAAGCCCGCCCAGCAGGTTGCCCTTGCCCGCGGTGCCCGCCCGGGCGCGTGCCCTGCGGTCGAAAGCCAGGAAGTCCACCCTGTCTCCGCCGCGCTCGGCGAGGACGCCAAGCAGCAGGGCAGCTTCCAGGCCGCTGTCCAGCCGGGTCTCGTCATCGATCCTTGCCGCCGCGGTACGGGAGGTGTCCAGCACCATCAGCACGCGGCGGTCCCGCTCGGGACGCCAGGTCCGTACCACCACGGCAGAGCGCCGCGCCGTTGCCCGCCAGTCAATGGACCGGACGTCGTCGCCCCGGACGTAGTCGCGCAGGGAGTCGAACTCGGTGCCGGCGCCGCGGATCTGGACCGCCGCCTTGCCGTCGAGCTCGCGCAGCTTCTGCAGCTTCGAGGGCAGGTGCCGCCGCGAGTTGAACGGCGGGAGCACCCGGATTGACCCGGCGGAAGTGACGGTCCGCTGCCGGGCGGCAAGTCCCATGGGGCCGAAGGAACGGAAGGTAACATGCGGGGACTTTATGTCCCCCCGCCGGAAGGGCCGGAGCACGACGGCGGCACGCCGGCTTTCGCCCGCGGGCACGTCCACCGGTTGGATCGGGTCGGCCGCCCCGGCCGAAGGCTGCCAGGCGTCGCGGAAACTGCCGCGCACGCGGCGCCGGCCGTTGTTATGGATGGTGAGGGCGGCGTGCACCGGCGCGTTGAGGGCAACGTTTACGGGCCCGCCACGGACGACCTGCAGCAAGCCGGGCGATCCGGCCAGGGCAAGGTCAGCGCCTGCAACGGCTGCAAGCACAGCGGCCACGGCAAAGAACGAACCCCACCCCGGCAGCAGCAGGACCGGTACCAGCCCCAGCAGTACCAGCAGGACGAAACGCCCGGAAATGGCCATCAGCGCGGGACGGGGACCGACGCCAGGATGCTGCCCAGCACGTCATCCACCTGCACCCCGTCCATCTGTGCTTCCGGCTGCAGGGCGACCCGGTGCCGCAGGCAGGGGAGGGCGAGCGCCTTGACGTCGTCCGGTGTGACGAACGCCCGCCCGGACAGCCATGCCCAGGCCCGCGACGTGTTCAGCAGTGCTGTCGCCCCGCGTGGCGATACGCCCAGCAGGAAGGACGGGGCAGCCCGGGTAGCCCGCACGAGGTCAACAATGTACCCGATGATTTCAGGGGCCACGTCCACAGTGGCCACCGCCTGCCTGGCCCGCTCCAGGTCACGGGCATCCGCCACAGGACGCACGCCCGCCGCTGCCAGGTCCCGGGGGTCGAAACCAACGGCGTGGCGCCTGATGACTTCCATCTCGTCGCCGCGCTCCGGCAATGGCATGGTGAGCTTGAGCAGGAACCGGTCCAGCTGTGCCTCCGGCAGGGGATAGGTTCCCTCGTACTCCACCGGGTTCTGCGTGGCGGCAACCAGGAAGGGCGACGGCAACGGGCGGGGCTCCCCGTCCACCGAGACCTGGCGTTCTTCCATGGCTTCGAGCAGGGAGGCCTGCGTCTTGGGCGGCGTCCTGTTGATTTCGTCAGCCAGCAGCAGGTTGGTGAAGACCGGCCCCTCCCGGAACGTGAATTCGGACGTGTGGGAATCGTAGACCAGCGACCCGGTCACATCGCCGGGCATGAGGTCCGGAGTGAACTGCACCCGCTTGGTCTCCAGGTCCAGTGCAGCGGACAACGCCCGCACCAGCAGGGTCTTGGCGACGCCCGGCACCCCCTCCAGGAGGACATGGCCTTGCGACAGCAGGGCTATCAGCAGGCCGGTGACGGTAGCGTCCTGTCCCACAACGGCTTTGGCCACTTCATGCCGGACGTCCAGGAGCGCCTGCCGGGCGGAGTCGTGCTCCATCGGGTCAAGGACCCGCTGGCCGCTGCCATGTTCACTCATCGTCTTTTGACCTCTTTCTCCAGTGTGTGCAGTTCCCGGGCCCAGGCCACCAGGCGTGCCTCGCTGCGGGGATGATCATTGACAAGGTCGCTGACCGTGGATGCCGCTGTACCCAACTGCCGTGCCGCGGCATCAACGATGGCCTCCGCGGTGGCTCCCGGACCAAGCCGGAGGGCTGCCGCAAGACGGGACAACGTGCCCGCGCGCAGGTTGTCCCGTGCCTGGTCCATGGCCCGGTTGTCGTGGTAGAGCCGGGCGCGGCCCTCGGCAGTCTCCACTGCCTTGACCACCACGGGAAGGGGCTCGAAGACCAGCGGCCCGTGCCTCCGGCCGCGCCAGGCGATGGCGGCGAGGGCGACGACCACCAGCCACGGGCCCACGAACCGCACCCAATCCGGGGCCAGTTCGTCGAGGGTGCGCGGCGATCCGGTGAGGTCCATGTCCTCCAATGACGGCAGGTACCACACGAGGTCAGGGGAAGCACCCAGCAGCCGCAGCCCGAGGGCGGCATTTCCCAGCTCGTCAAGCCGTTCGTTTCCCAGGACTGCGGTGCTGCCGAGGACTACCAGCCTGCCGTCAGCGCCGGCCGCAAGCACTCCGGCGGCCGAGCCGGACGGGCGGAAACAGGTGGTCCCGCCGTCGTACACGAATCCTGACCCGCCGCTGACCTGTCCTGCCGCCCGCGCATCCGGAAGGGAGCAGCCGGGGTCCAGCGCGGGCGTGCCCTCCGGCACAACGCCTGCCTGCCTGATGCCGTCGTCCAGGGCGCGGAGCGTCTCAAGGCGTGGTGAGACCACCACTACCCGGGCACTTGAGTCCGCGAGGCCACGGAGGCGCTGCCCGTCGAGGGCTCCTTTCCGGTCGTAAATCAGGAGGGTGGGGGATGAACTGGCGTCCAGGGCAGCCATCGCTGCGTCGTAGTTCCGGACGTCGTGGACCTGCACCCCGTGGTTGCCTAAGATTTGGGCGACGGCACGGGCGCCGTCAGGGCCGGCATTGCTCACGGACAGGGGGACGACGTCTCCCTTGGGCGCCAGTTGGCCCCAGATGACCAGGCCAAGCCCGACGGCGACCAGCGCGCCGAACGCCACCAGTCCCCGGTGGCGGCGCAGCCGTGACCGGAAGGACGGGCCGGCAGCTTGCCGCGGGCCGGCATCCCGGGCAACGTCAGCTTCGGACACGGATCCGGTCATGGCAGGACCGCCGGCTGGTGCCGGTCCAGGGGACGTTCGGGTTTGGCTGCCGCCAGGGCGTCGTCGAGCCGGACCATGTCCTGGTACACCGCACCGCCGGCAGGCCTGTTGCCGTAGCGGACCGCGTCGAAGGCCGCGGCCGCCTGTGCCAGCCGCTGCGCCTCGGACCTGAACGGCACGGATAGTTCGCGTGCGGTTTCATCCGCGGTCCGGCCCGGCTGCGCATCGATGACGGCCCTGTCCTCGGCGGAGCCCACCAGGGCACGGAAACGGTCGACGACGGCGTCGCCCCACCTTCCGGCGGCCGCGGCCTCAGCGGCGCGCCGGCGGTAGTCCGTGGCAGTGACGATGGTCTCGGCACCAAAGACATCCTTCGGCTTCCGGGCGGCCGGGTTGAGCCGCGGGCGGGCCAGGACAAGGGCCACGGCTATGACCAGGACGATAACGATGCCTATGACCGGGGTGGGAACCGAACCGTCAGGTCCCGAGGGGCCGTCCAGGGAACCCAGCCACTCGAGGAAGTCGTGCCACGCGGCCTCCAGCCAGGACGGCTGGGCCTCCCGGTACTCAGGCTTTGCCAGCTCCTCCGCGGCCCACCTGCGTGCCTGTTCCGCGTCGGGAAGCACCGGCGGTTCAGCGGACATCCGGCCATGCACTTCCGGACGGCCCCTGGGAACCGCGGCCCGGTGCGGTGAATGCCGCACCCCGGCCAGGGACGCCGTCGGGATCAGCACCCGTCTCGAGCAGGCGGAGGAGCGTAATGTCCAGGCCGTCTTTCCGCATGCGGAGGTCCATGTACAGCAAGGCCATCACCGACGTCTGGAACGCGTAACCCAATGCGCCCACCAGCGCGCCAAGGACAGCGGTGGCAATCCCTAAAGCCACCGCCATCCCCGCGTCCTGTCCGGATCCGCCGTGGGGCGAGACCACGGTGCCGAGGAAACTGGTCAGCAGGCTGACCGGGATCATCACTACCTGGCTGATCACGCCCACCAAAAGACTTACCACCAGTGTCATTCCGAAGATTCGCCACCAGTTGGCACGGGTCAGCTGCCAGGACCGGCGCAGGGCGGCGAGCGGACCGACTTCCTCGATGACCACCGCGGCAGGGGCCACCATGACCTTGATGGCGATCCAGGCAAATACTGCAATGAAGGCAGGGACAAGGGGAATCAGGAACAGTGCGCCCGCTGCCCGGTCGGTTCCGGCGATGAGCGCGAAAGCCGCTCCACCAAATATCAGGAAAGCAAGCAGCACGGCAGCCACCAGCAGCGCAGCGAGGCCAATCAGTGCACCGGCCCTGGATTTGGCAAGGGCCCACATCTGGCGGAACCCTGTGGGCCTGTTGAGGATCGAGCGGGCGACCGGCACCACCATGGCCCCCTGCAGTACCGCAGAAATGACGAGCGTCAGGATGCTGACCACCAGGATGGCGCCTGCGAAACCGAACCCCATGCCGGCCAAATCCGCGGGGCTGGCGCCCTCCACCCAGGCCTCGATGGAGCCGGCAGATGTGGCGGACACGGCCGTGACGACGGCGGCCAGTATCGCCGAGAGCGACTGCGCCAGCAGGGCGGCACCCAGCATGGCTTTCGGGTTCCGGCGGATCGCCTGGAAGGAGCCGTCAAGGATTTCGCCGAACATCAGCGGCCGCAGTGGAACGATGCCGGGCTTTGGCGGGGCAACGTAGCGGGGCTGTCCGTAGGGGCTCCCATACTGGTGGCCGTACTGGATCCCGGAGGCGGGTCCATAGGGCGTTCCGTAGGGCTGATGCGGATAGGCAGCGCCCGGGTAAACCGGCGGGGTACCGTTCCACGGTGCCTGCTGGCCGGGTGGGGTTTGACCCGGACCTGGCTGGGCTTGGCCATGCGGGCCCGGCTGGTCCTGGCTGGCGCGTGGCTGCTGGTCCCATGGCCCGGAGGGACCCCACGACGGCGTACCACCCCAAGTCCCGCTGCCCCCGCCGGCAGTTCCCCGGTTCGGATCCGCCCATCCGTCATCGTCCCGGTCCCGCTGGTACCCGCCGCTGCCGTCCTGGCCCCGGCCGGGCCAGGGTTCCCGGGAACCGTCGGAGGGCTGCTCCGGTCCAGCCGGTTCCTCCCGGCCTGAATCCTGTCCTGACACGCTCTTCCTTCCCCCATTCCGGCCGCACCGTTGTCCCGCGACCGGGCCCTGACAGCCCCTGGCCGCCGGGAAGGTCCGGCACGGTCCCAGCCTATAGTTCCGGCGTCGGACGTCCTAGCGTTCCGCCATGCCGAAGCCGCTCAACAGGACAAAGCCTTCCTGATAAGGGAATATATAACTATGAAGGCACGCATTCTGGTGGTTGACGATGATGAAGCGCTGGCCGAAATGATTGGAATTGTTCTTCGCAATGACGGCTTTGAACCCGTCTTCTGCGCGGACGGCGCCCAGGCGCTTGACATCTTCCGGTCATCGCGGCCGGACCTTGTCCTGCTGGACCTTATGCTTCCCGGCGTGGATGGCATTGAGGTCTGCCGGCAGGTCCGCGCTGAGTCGGACGTTCCGATCGTCATGCTCACCGCCAAGGCAGACACTTCCGACGTCGTCCGTGGCCTTGAATCCGGCGCCGATGATTACGTACCAAAACCGTTTAAGCCCGCCGAACTTGTGGCACGTGTTCGGGCCAGGCTCCGCCCGGGAGACCAGAAGGCGCCCGAAACCCTGCGGATCGCGGATATCACCATTGACGTTGCCGGGCACACAGTAAGCCGCGGGAGCGAACGTATCTCCCTGACGCCGCTGGAGTTCGACCTCCTGGTGGCCCTTGCCCGCAAGCCGTGGCAGGTATTCACGCGTGAACTGCTGCTCGAACAGGTGTGGGGGTACCGCCACGCGGCAGACACCCGCCTGGTCAACGTCCATGTCCAGCGCCTGCGGTCCAAGATCGAGCAGGACCCGGAAGCTCCGGAAGTTGTATTGACGGTGCGTGGTGTCGGCTACAAAGCAGGGGCCTGACCCCGCTTCCTCCGAGGGGGAACGCCGGACCGGCGTCCCCGCCCAGGCGACCCCCGGAGAAGCAGCGGATTCGGAACAGCGTGCCGTGGCACAGCCGGACCAGGAACCGCAGCATCACCAAACAGCGCAGCACCACCAGGCGCCGGAGCACACGGATGCCATCAGCCCCGGATTCAGGAAGTTCGCCTTCCGCGTGCGGATCTGGCAGCGGCGTGCCGTCATTGTCAGCCTCAGGGTGGCCAGGCTCGTTAAGACCGGTATCCTCCGGTTCCTGCCTGCCCTGCGTTACGTCGGACGCGCCCTGCAAAAGCGTTGGCGCCGTTCCCTGCAGTTCAGGACTGTCCTCACCACCCTGCTTCTGGCCGTCACGTCGTTCGCCGTAGTTGGCGCGTACCTGTCGAACCAGATCGCCAACAATCTTTTCCAGGAACGGCTGACACAGGCCGAATCGGAAACCCGGTACAACGTCAAGCAGGTCCAGGAGACGTTCGACGGCGCCCAGGTCACCGACCAGTCGAGTGTCATCACGCTGGTCTACGACACCCTGAACGCAGTGGAAGGCCGTGGCTCCGTGATCCAGCGCCGCTATGTCTTCGAAGCCATGCCGGAGCAGACCAAGCCAAGAAACCGCTGGGTGGAGTCCCGGGCCTCGGACCAGCTGACAGTCAGTGTTATCCCCCCGGAGCTCCGCAAAGCGGTCCAGGAATCCGGCAAAGACCAGTACTGGGCGTCCACCGTGATCCCTGTGGGCACCGAGGACCGGCCAGGCATTGCCGTCGGTAACAAGGTGACCTTCAACGGCACGGTCTATGAGCTGTATCTGATTTATGACCTCAACACGGCGCAGCAGACCCTGGACGAGATCCAAAGCGTCCTCTGGGCCGGCGGTGCAGTGCTGGTGCTCCTGATCGGTGCGGTGGCCTGGTACGTCACGCGCAACGTGGTCAGCCCGGTCAGCCACGCGGCGATGGTGTCGGAGAAACTGGCCGCCGGGCAACTGCAGGAACGGATGGTGGTCCGCGGCGAGGACGAGGTCGCCCGGCTGGGCGCCTCGTTCAACCACATGGCTGCCAGCCTGCAGGAGCAAATCACCCAGCTCGCCACCCTCTCGCAGATGCAGCAGCGCTTTGTGTCCGACGTGTCCCACGAACTGCGCACTCCCTTGACCACGGTCAGGATGGCGGCCGAAGTGCTGTACGACGCCCGTGACGATTTCGATCCCATCAACAAACGGTCTGCCGAGTTGCTCTACAACCAGGTGGAGCGGTTCCAGTCGCTGCTCTCGGACCTGTTGGAGATCTCCCGCTTCGACGCCGGTGTGGCGGTGCTCGATGCCGAACCGGAAGACATCCTCCAAGTCATCGCCCACGTCATTGAGGGCGCGTCGCCCGTAGCCGCGGAGTACGGATCGGAGATTGTTCTGAGTGCACCGGCCGGCGCCATCGTCGTAGACATGGACGCGCGCCGGATCGACAGGATTCTGCGGAACCTGATCCTGAACGCCGTCGAACATGGCGAGGGCAGGCCGGTGACTGTCACTGTGGCAGCGAGCGAATCCGCCGTCGGCATCGCTGTCCGTGACCACGGCATCGGCATGGAACCGGCCGAGGCGGCCCGGGTCTTCGACCGGTTCTGGCGCGCAGACCCTGCCCGCGCACGGACCACCGGCGGCAGCGGCCTGGGGCTGTCCATAGCCGCGGAGGACACCAAGCTCCACAACGGCTGGCTGCAGGCCTGGGGGAGGAAAGGCAGCGGGGCCAACTTCCGGCTTACCCTGCCGCTGCGCCAAGGCGAAGAGATCGGCAACTCGCCGGTCCAGCTCGAACCCGAAGACAACATCACCACGGGCGAACCGGGCAGCGTTCCCCGGGAACCTGACACCAGGAACATCCTGGTCCTGGAAACCGGAGCGGCGCGGTTGGCACCGGTGCCGACGACGAAGGAGAACCCATGACCGGCCGCGGCCGTCCGGCACAGCTCGGTGCTTTCCTGCTGGCGCTGCTGGTTGTGGTGCTGGCAGGCTGCGCCCGGATCCCCATCTCGGGTCCGGTCGGCAAAAGCAGCGAAGGCAGCGCCGGCAACCTGAACGCGCCGGTCTTCCTCCCGGCTGCGCCCCAACCGGGCGCATCGCCGGAAACCATCATTGACTACTTCTACCGCGCGGGCAGCGGCTACGAGGATGACTACGCCGTGGCCCGCCAGTACCTCACGCAGGCCTCGTCCGTGTCCTGGAAGCCGGACCAGCGTGCCTTGGTCTACCGGGACGCACGCGTGGTGGCCACAGGCATCGAAAACGTCTACAACTATGAACTGGATGTGGCCTACACCGTCGATGCTGACGGCATCACCACCCAGTCCCCGGAAGGCACCGTGGAACGGATCCCCGTCACGGTCACCCAGGTGGACGGGGAATGGCGTATCTCGGCAATACCGGACGGGACCGCAATCGCTGAGGAAACGTTCAAGGTGATTTACGGCGCCTATCCCATCTACTTCTACGACCCCACATTCACCTATGCCGTCCCCGACGTCCGCTGGTTCATCAGGAACAAGACGGTCAAGGCCATGACCAGTGCCCTGCTGGCGGGGCCGGCCCCCTACCTTCGCGGCGCGGTGGCCAGCGCCTTCCCGTCGGGCATCAAACTCGCCCGCGAGTCCGTCCCGGTAGTCTCCGGGGCCGCGCAGGTGGACCTGACGGCCAAGGAACTCACGGAGACATCCCCGGAGGACCGCCTTCGGATGCAGATGCAGCTCACCCTGACCTTCCGCAGCCAGCCCGACGTCGTGAATGTCGAGCTGCGGGCCAACCAGGACCTGGTGAGGGTAGAGGACAACGGCTCAGTCCTCCCGCCGGTACAGGACAAGAGTGCGCCCTCGCGCCAGATCGCCGTCAGCGGCAATGAGCTGGTGCGGTACGAAAACAACAGGATTTCGCCGCTTCCTGACATGCAGCCCGTCTCCGCCCTCGACCCGCGGTTCCCCGCGGAATCGCCGGTCTCGCAGACCGCTGCCTTCCTCAACGAGAGCCGGACAACCCTGTACAGCATCAATCCGGGCCAGCCGGCCCGCGCCCTGACGACCCGGAGCACCCTGAGCCGGCCCTCCTTCAGCCTCAACGACTGGGTCTGGTCGGCTGGCCCCGGGGGAAACGGCGCCACTGAAGTGGTGGCCTTCCGCCCCACCGGAGTCGCGGAAGGGGCATCCGTTCCGTCGGTGACGCTGGCGCCGGCCTGGCTGGCGGGACGATCCGTCAAGGAATTCCGGATATCCCGGGAAGGCGTCCGTGCGCTGGTCATTTCTGAACAGAACGGTAAGACCCGGGTCCAGGTCGCCGGGATCATCCGCGGCGGCGACGGGACACCCCGTGAACTGACCCAGCCGACCACCCTGGCGACCGACAGCAACCCGGACCAGGGTGCCTGGGTCAACGACTCCACGGTGGTGGTCATGAAGGGCGCGGCGGCGGCCAACGTGACGCCGGAATTACTCTCCCTCACCTTGGGTCAGCCCCAGCAGCTCGCTCCCTGGCCGGGCCTGGTGGCGCTCAGCGCAGGAAACGGGCCGGAGGAGATCTACGGGCAATCGTCCGAGGGCATCTTCCAGCGGCTGGGCAACGGCTGGTCGCCGCAAATCAAAGGCCCCATCGATCCTTCGTACCCGGGGTAGGGGCCACACGCACTGCCGCCCAGGGGGAACGCGGCGTTGGGCTGGGTCCACATAGGCACTCACACTGCTTTGCTTTGCTGCCTGCCCGATGAATTGTTGAGGCGTGAGCAGCGAATCAACGCCCCGCCGTGGCCGGGCAGACCCTGACCTCCTCCCGTCCCAACCGGCGGCCAGGCACCGATCAGAACATCGGAGCGCCCTTCTTCGGTTGGGCGACCAGGTGGGCGGAGCCGCGGCCGACCTCCTGGCTCTTGCCATCCCTGCCGACTGTGTAGGCTGCGGCGCCGAAGACCACCATCTCTGCCCGCACTGCGCCCGGCAGGTACGCCGGCTCACCGCGCAACCGTTCCGTGCCGAAGCTGCCGCACCCGTGCTGACAGATGTGGACGGAAGAATACTGCTGCCGGTGGTTGCAGCAGGCGTCTACAGGGAAGAACTGGCGCAGGCTTTGCTGTCCTTCAAGCGCCACGGCCAGCACCGGCTCCGGAAGTGCCTGGGCAGGGCGCTCGCAGACGCGGTGCGGACGGCAACGGGAGACCGTCAGCCCTTGGTCCTGGTTCCGGTTCCCACCAGCTCAGCCGCCTACCTGGCGAGGGGGTTCAGCCCCGTGCACCTGCTCCTTGCCGAGGCAGTCCGGCAGCTTCCCGGCGCCGTTATGCAGGACGTCCTCGCCAAGGCCACCCCTGGAGGTATCCGGACGGCGGGCGGCCAGAAAGGCCTCGACAGGGGCGACCGGACCAGGCGCGTCCGGGGCTCCATGACGGTGCGGCGGCGCGCCCGGGGCACGGTGGCCGGGAGCCGCTGCATCATCGTCGACGACGTTCTCACCACCGGTTCCACGCTGTCCGAGGCCGCGCGTGCCCTGCACCGCGACGGGGTCCTGGTGGCAGGGGCGGTGGTCCTTGCCGCAACGCGTCCACCGGTCTCGGGCAGCCCGGACGGCGCATCCTAAGCCAGCAGCGAAACTACCGCGACTTAGAAAAAAATAAACCGGGAAAGGATGAATAACGGATGACGATGAACTAACGTCGGTGATGGGTACCAAGACAGAATGTACCTTTCGATGGCGGCTCGGAGAGGGGCTCGACTGTCAGGCAGATCGGCCCAGGGAAGCGCCGCCGTCGTGTCACCGAAGTCATTTGGAGGGCACCATGGAGTTTATGATCAGCGGACGAAATCTGACAGTGTCAGACCGGTTCCGCGAATATGCCGGGGAGAAGATCTCAAAGATTGAGTCGTTGGGCGACAAAGTCCAGCGGGTCGACGCCAAGGTTTCCAAAGAGACCAACGCCCGGCAAACAGGCGACCAGTTGACCGTTGAGGTCACAGTCCTGGGCCGCGGACCGGTGATCCGCGCCGAAGCCAGCGCTGCAGACAAGTTCGCCGCCTTCGATCTCGCGTACAACAAGCTGCTTGAACGCCTCCGCCGGGCCAAGGACCGGAAAAAAGTCCATCACGGACGCCACACCCCCAAGGCTGTGAGGGAAGCAACCGCGTCCCTCGAACCGGCCAGTGCGCACGAGCCCCTTTACATGGAGGCCAGCCACCGGAGCGAGGCCAGCGAGTCATCCGCCGACAGGTCTCCCTACGACGTGGACAACGATATCCCGGCGGGCGATTCCCCTGTCCTGATCCGCCGGAAGGTCTTCCCGGCAGCGTCGCTGACGCTCGACGACGCCGTGGACAACATGGAACTCGTGGGGCACGACTTCTATCTGTTCGTCGACAAGGCCACCAATACCCCGTCGGTTGTCTACCGGCGGCGCGGCTGGACCTATGGTGTGATCACGCTTGACCACGAGTGTGAACCCGGAGATACCGTAGTCGAAGAAAAGATCCTTGCCTACCGTTCGGATGATGCTGCAGCAACCGCTTAGGGTGCTGGCAGCAATCAACAGAGAGGACTGGCGTGCCGGTTTCGCTGAGCCTTAACCAGGCCCGGCGGATCGCTCTGGCAGCACAGGGGCTCGACAAAGGACGGCCCACCGGACCCGTAACTTCGCGGACGGTGGGCCGCACCTTTGCCCGCTTGCAGCTGGTCCAGATCGATTCCGTAAACGTCCTCGCGCGCAGCCACTTCCTTCCGTTTTATTCGCGCCTCGGGAACTACGACCGGAGCATTCTGCAACGGATGTCCGGAGTTCACCCACGCCGGATGATCGAGTACTGGGCACACGAGGCCAGCTACATCCGGCCGGAACACTATGCGGACCTCCTGCTCTGGCAGAAACGTGCGTGGGTTGGTGCCGGGGGCATGGACCCTGACCAGCGGGCTGCCATATCGGAACGGATCCTGGAAACCCTTGCCGGAAGCCGTCCCCTGACTGCATCCGAACTGACCGCCCGGATCGGCCACGTGGAAGAACGGCAAACAGGCAATTGGGGCTGGAACTGGAACGCCGTCAAAAGGGTCCTCGAACACCTTTTCGAAGCGGGGTTCGTCTCCGCAGCTGCACGGACAGAACAATTCGAGCGGAAATACACCCTCACGGCGAGAATTCTCCCGCAGGCCGGAAACGGCACGGGGGAGGCCCCCACGGGAACCCAGGATCGGGTCAGGGCACTGGACCGGCTGACGGACGCTGCCGCCCGCGCGCACGGCATCGGAACGGTCCGGTGTTTCGCCGATTACTTCCGGACGCCCGTCAAGGCAACAGCGCAGTCCGTGGAACGCCTGGTGGAGCGGGGTGCCCTGGAACCGGTGACCGTCACGGGCTGGAACCGGGATGTCTACCGCCATGCCGATGCTGTCCTGCCTCGGCGGGCCACTGGACGTGCCCTGCTCAGCCCTTTTGATTCCCTGGTGTTCGAGCGCCGCCGGCTGGAAGAACTCTTCGGCTTCCACTACCGGATTGAGATCTACACGCCAGAACTCAAGCGGCGGCACGGCTACTACGTCCTTCCCTTCCTCCTCCGGGACGGCATCGTTGCCCGGGTGGACCTGAAGGCCGACCGGGCAGGCGGAAAACTGCTGGCCCGGGCCGCCTTCGCCGAGCCGGCCGCCCCGCCGGACACCGCCGTCGAACTCGCCGGGGAACTGCGCCTCATGGCTGAATGGCTGGGCCTTCAGTCCGTGGAGGTCTGGCCGTCGGGTGACCTCGCGGCGGACCTTGCGCGGGCCGTCGGCAACGCGGGCTCCGATCCGCTCTGAGGGAAACCGACACCGGCAGGTTGTCTCTCCCGTAGACTAAAAACGCCAGAATTCGGCGGCATGAGACTGGGAGCATCTTCACGTGGCATCACTTATTGAAAAACTTCTCCGCACGGGTGACAAGAAAACACTTCGGCAACTGCGGAATTATGCCGACTCCATCAATGCCCTCGAAGACTCGTTCAAGACCTTTACCGATGCCGAGCTCCGTGAAGAAACGGACCGGCTCCGCGAACGCCACCAGGACGGCGAAAAGCTCGACAGCCTCCTGCCGGAGGCCTTCGCCGCTGTTCGGGAAGCGTCTTCGCGCACCCTGGGAATGCGGCACTTCGACGTCCAGCTGATGGGTGGCGCCGCCCTCCACCTGGGCAACATTGCTGAAATGAAGACCGGTGAAGGCAAGACCCTGGTGGCAACCGCTCCTGCCTACCTGAATGCCCTCACGGGTAAGGGTGTCCACGTGGTCACCGTGAACGACTACCTCGCCGAATACCAGTCCGACCTCATGGGCCGCGTCTACCGCTTCCTCGGGCTGACCAGCGGATGCATCC
>Ga0308160_10002182_pt1 | contig 24475 bp, 16 predicted proteins | sample PhyFR1_FD_201036 | JGI IMG/M metagenome (GOLD analysis project Ga0308160, IMG submission 201036) | Phyllosphere microbial communities from UC Gill Tract Community Farm, Albany, California, United States - DLSLF.R1 | ecosystem: Host-associated > Plants > Phyllosphere > Unclassified | place: USA... | reverse complement strand
GGCGTATTCCTGCGCGACTTCCTGATGGAAGGCGGCCTGCTGCATCCATTGCGCTTCGCAAGGGAGTACTACCAGCAATACCCGGCGATCAACATCGGCTTTTATCCACCGTTCATGTACATCGCCTCGGTGCCCTTCCTGGCAGTATTCGGCGCAAGCCATGCGGTCTCGCAGTCCGTGGTGGCGCTGCATGCCCTGCTTGCCGGCGTGATGATCTATCTGATCTGCCAGCGCATGATGGACAGGTGGAGCGCGCTGCTGGTGGCGCTGGCCGTCCTGGCCTTGCCGGAAATGGCCCTCTGGGCGCGCCAGGTGCAGCTCGATGTGCCGGCGCTGGCGCTGCTGCTCTGTACCGCATGGGCGCTGATCCACTACCTGCACACCGGCAGCGGCCGCTGGCTGCTGATCACCGTGGCCTTCATGGGCCTGGCAATGCTGACCCGCGTGCAGACCGGCTATGCGGTGCCAGTGGTTGGCCTGTTTGCACTGTTTCATCGCACGCCCCAGCGTCCGCCGCTGCGGACATGGTTCGCCGCCGCACTGCTTTTCCTGGTGCTTGCGCTGCCATCGGTCGGCAGCGTCTTCTACTTCAGCAAGGTGACCGGCAACCTGGCCGGCGCGATGCCGGACATGCCGGCCCTGTGGTCATGGAATAACTGGACCTGGTATGCCCGTGCGCTGCCGCAGCAGATCGGCTGGCCCGCCACCTGGTTCATCATCGCCGGACTGCTGGCCACCGTGGCCACGCTGCGCCCGGGCATGCCGATCGCGGCACGGGTCGTCGCCGCATTCGCCCTGTCGTCATGGGTTTTCTTCACTATCGTGTCTAACAAGGAGCCGCGCTTCAACCTGCCCAGCATTCCGTTCACCTTCATGCTCGCAGCTTACGGCCTGGCGTGCGTGCAGGCCTTGCTGGCACGCCTGCTGTTGCTGACGCTGGCCGTCTGGACGGTGTATCAGGCGATGCTGTTCCAGGTGCCGGTGGCCCAGGGTTACCGCGAGGCAGCCAGCCTGGCGCAAGCCTATACACCGCCAGGCGCGAACGTGCTGATCTCGGCGCATCGCGACGGCAGCTTCATCTTCAACATGCGCGCCGACGGCAAGCGCCGAGACATCGGCACGCGCCGCGCGGACAAGCTGTTCGTCGAGATCAACATCATGCGCCAGCTCGGCATCCGCGACCGCGAACTGAGCCAGGACGCGATCCTGAAGATCCTCAACGACCAGAAGATTGCAGTAGTCGTGGCGCAGACAGGCTATCTGGCGGACCAGCCCAGCATGCAGCAGTTCCAGCGCCTGCTGGACAATGGCGGCATGTTTGCTGTCCTTGGGCGTGTGCCCTTGCGCGGGGATGTGCGCAAGGATGAACGGGAACTGGTGGTGTATGCGAGGAAGTAAGGGCAAAAATGGCAGCGTAGCGCGCTGTCGGGTTGGCGCTCACATTTTTAGTTACCGCTTCCTTTTCATTTCACGGAAGGCTTCAAGTCGGCAGCCCAGATGGTAAGACCGGCGGTGGAAGCTGACGGAGTTATCAAGCGACTTGCCTATGCAAGTGGCAATCATCGAATCCGTGGCGATGAAGCCAAGGCGAAGTAATAAATCTCATGCTTTTGCCGGATACGCCCGGTCCTCGGCAATTTGAGTGAATGAAACACTCTCTTTTCCAGGAATACGCCGATTTGGTGCGACGGCACCTCCAAGCCAGCACCTCTGCGCCTGTGATGCTGGTCTCCGCGATCTAGATCAGCCCTAGGATGGAGTTTGGGGTGACAGTGCATTAAACCTGCCATGGTCGTACATTAAATCTGTGAACGGTAAGGGGGTAAGATTTTTCGGATAAAAAATATCCGCAAAGGGAAAAGGCTTGATTGTGGAAAGTTATTTAACCAAATAAGCTATGAAAAAATAATTGAGAGTTCACTTGAATGAATTAATTGCATCTTCATTCCTATGCGTTGGCTAGCCAAATGTTTTTCTTTTTAAAATGTGCTTGCATTTTTAAATCAATCATATTTGATGTAGCGCTCCGGGAAGTTTATTTATGGTAAATTTCTATGAAGAATTGTTATAAGCCAATCTTGTTGCTTTTGTCGGCATCAATGGGAAAAGAGACGTTCAACTGGAATCATTCCATTATAATTTGCGGCTTTATCTAATCGTTAAAAGTTTGCATGAATAAATTCCCCAAGATTTACCAATGTATTGGTCCATTACTAGTTTCCATCGGCTGCGCTGTATCGCCAATGGTAGCCGCGCAGTCGGCGCCGGAGATGCCGATGCAGCTTTATTTGACCGTCACTGAAACCATAGCACCGACTTATAGCGACCCAGACCGTTGCCCAGCGGATAGTGGTGCAATGGGAATTGGAATGGTAGCTGGTTCAGGCATCATGAATGTTGCCACTGGTCCAGGCCCAAAAATTGTCACTCTCCCGGTCATTTTCGGCAGTTCGGACTGCCCGAATCCCGCTTTTCAGTTCAGCTATGGCGCGTTCATGCTTACAACCCCTACTGGGCACCAGTTGTATGCTAATTACTACGGTGGCTTCTATTCCACGAACGAAACTACATTGATGTTAGATCCGGGCAGGAGTGTCTTCGTGCTCTCGGGTGGTACTGGCTACTTCGCTGGCGCTTCAGGCCGAGGCACCCTTGGCGGTTATGAGTCGATCCTGCGAACGCAGCCCTCGTTTCTAGGATTTGGCAATATGGAAGCAAAAGGAACGATTACCTTTAAAAACCCAGGTTTCGCCCAACGCTTCATGAATAACCGGTAAGACTGGCTTCATGAGTAACCGGTAAGACTGCACTCTTGGAGCTTGGCCCAAGTTTCTTGCTCTGCCCAACGTCGATGGCCGGAGCCGGCCTAACAAGTTGTGACTGCAACTATTGCCGTAGCACGCTGCACCAACTCGATCGTCTCAGACGTCGACGATGTCCTGTGGGTGTAGTCGCTCAGCTGGCCGATCACCTGATGGAGCGCCTGCACCTCTTCATCGGTGATTCGGGTCTCGGCGATCTGGACCAGCTTGAGCACAGAGCCAAGGTCTACGGTGGAAAAGAATCGGCCGGGGTCTCCTGGCTCGCCGTCAGTCTCAAGGGCTTCCAGGCAGGCTTGTTTGAGGATGGGGAGGCGTGCACGACTAGCTAGGAAAAATTAGCGGTAGCCCACTTTTCCAGTTCTTTCGCTAAACACTCGGGCTTAGGATCGGAGATTAAAACCACCCCCGCATCCTCAATTTCACTTAACAGGCGCTTTGTTCTCTTAGCCATCTGAGGACCGTTAGGGCTTGCACTATCTGGCAGTACCACGAAAAGTGCTGGTGGCGCGTCTCCATGCGTGGCCCTGTGTGCGCTCAACACTTGTATAAGTGAAGCGCCAATGTGCTTTTCTACTGTATTGAAATGACTATAGCGAGCTGAAAGAATTTTTCCAAAGCTTTCGCCATTATCCAATTCGACGCCAAAGCTTTTACTTTCGATAGTCAGCCGTCTGTTGGGCAAGAAAATCTTTTCCTCGAACTGAGCGATTGACTTCTTCATTTCTAAATACGCCTAATCGTCATCCATTGTCGACTCGCGCGTATTTACTTCTTGCCACACAGCATATGCATGTCTTTTAAGTCTGGTCTTCAACTCTTTTTCAATGTCACTTGTCGATCTAAAGTTTCCCGGCAAGTCGCATTCGTGAAGCAGACGAATGTCAGCAACGGGCCCCAGCAGGTCAACAACCATATCGATCCTGGTGCAGGTTCGCGCACGGAAGCAATCCAATCTCAACAAACTGAACTATTAGCGAGGGACACCGATGGCGGCAAGACGATGGACGCAGGAATAACGACAGCGGCAGGCGGAAGCTCTCCGGCGCTGGAAACCTTGGACACTGGCAACGGGCCCGGCTACCCTCGCAGGCAAGGCCAAGGCATCTCGCAACGGCGACAAGGGCGGCGAGTGGCGGACGCTCTGTGATGCAATCAAGATTGTTGAACGGGGCGCCACGTGAGCAAAAAGACTTGATCCGGTAGCAGCTGAAAAGCTGGGTGCTGTGTTATGCAGTGTCCGGCAATCAATGGTTACATCGTAACGATTTGTCGATCTGTATGAAATATGGGCGCGGGGAAGTGGGGCGGCTGGCCAGCGGTTGAATTCTGGCCTAATTCCATTGCAGCATGCATGATTTAAGTGTGGAAGCGCTAGGTTTAGTTTCTTTACACTTTGGGCAAATAAGCAAGGATCTAACAGTCCACCGGTCCCCACTAGCCCTGAACGTAAGGCCAAGATTTCATGTGATGCCGACACTGGTGGTGAAACGGTGAAGCTACGGCAGTCGATAAAAACTTTGAATCGGCTAATTCGACAACAACAAAACCTGCCGGTTAACAAACGATAGCGCGCAAGCCAACTCGTGCCGATAGATAAGCAGGCAGCCGCGTTCGCAAGGTCAGGATACTGCCCCGGAAACTATTTCTGGGCGCTTAGCTCGGCGGCGAAATCTACGAGTTAGTAAAGCGGTTACAACTGGGACTCGCTGCATGGAAGGTTTTTCGATTCGGGTAAAAGTAGTAAAGCTAATTATGATCACCAGTGGGGTAATTGCAACAATCAAAAGCCAATACATTATCGGCGGCAACTGCGTCGCATTTTCAACACCCATAACCAAAGTGATAACTGTAAAAAGGATTATCCCGTGCAGCAAATATATGCTGTAAGCCATTTCGCCTAATGTTCTTGATACTGCGTTTGTGAGTAACCCAAAAAGGTTGCATCCTCCTGCAATCAGCATAAAGGCTATCGAAATCAGAACTAGCTGAGGGTATCCATATGCTGTCTGGAACAGAGACACAACCGCCACGACGCAAGCAACAAGAATCGCGGGTGCAATTTTCAACATGGCAACTTGGCGCAAAGCTTCGTAATGTACTGCAAGCGCAGCAAATATTCCGCCTCCAAATGCAAGCACATTATGTAATTCAAGGCCGCGAGTAGCCGCGAAAGCAGTACTGCCAACTCCGAGTAGAAGATAAGGAATTGGAGGAATAGACCGCACGGTCAGAGCAGCAACAGGCAGAGCAAGGTAGAAAAACCATTCGTATGGCAGCGACCATGTAACACCTGACATGACGATCCAGGTATCAGACAATCCGTTTATGGCCGGCGCACCAAACATCGTGAATGTAAGCCACTTTATCAAAGTTTTTGCCATTGCCGGTACTGGCTCATTGAGAGTGCCATTTGACCGGTACACGGTGACCAGCACTAGGAGGAGCATTGCAAATAGATATAGCGGCACGAGCCGGAGCAAGCGCGAAATAAAAAATTTTTGCCAATCTATTGCACGGCTGCGACTGTCTATTATTTTTGTATAAAACAGGAACCCAGTGATCATAAAAAACAGTGCAACGCTCGTCTGGCCCAAATGCGTGTAGAGGTTAGACGGCGGGACAACCCATTTGCCCGAGTGCAGATAAAAATACCAGACAGCCGAATGATGCAAAAACACGGCAAAGGCAAGATACCCACGCAAGCCGTCGATGGATGCATAGCGCCCTTCGGTTTCAGGTGGTCCGACCTTTTTCGTTATAAAAAAGCAAGTAGCCAATGCAGTCAAGATCGCCAAGACCGCAAATGTCGGATTGACCGGACTCATATGGATGTACCTTTTTCATTAATGCAACTTTAAAAGTTGCATTAATGAATATTTCCTCAGTGTACTTGTGCCAGCGCAATGATGTCGACACATCAATTGTTAAGTCGCGAAATTTCACGCTCAGCGTTTATCAGAACCACAGCAACGTGTCATTCAGCGCTAATTTTTGGGAGAGGTTTAGGGGAGCGAATATGAGAGATTTCTCATATATGTAATGGCGGAAGCGATGTGAATCGTACGAGAGCGCCGTAACTCTGATCGTGATGAACGGCAGCCGTATTTGGAGTGTTTATCCAAGTGTGACAGCAACAATGCAGGGCGGTGTAGCCGAACGGCGGGAACTGGGCGATCCCGGCACAGCTATGGCCATTTACAAAGATCATCAAGGATCAATTCGTCAGTGTGTCACGGTAGTCTCCTGTGCACCGCATTTTTATTCTGGCTAATCGTGAGGGCTAGGTATCCAAGGTTAAATCACGGTGGGGTACAAAGTGGGGTACAAAACGTTGAAAAGCAAAAAGGCCAATCCGAAGATTGGCCTAAGTGTTTGATTCTATTGGTCGGGGCGAGAGGATTCGAACCTCCTACCCCTTGCACCCCATGAAGGTGTAGGCTTTTCCAATGTTGTCCACCTGCATGAAAAATGTCTCATAAAATCTCATAAGCCTATGATTTAAAAGAAAAACAGTTATTTGCCATTCCGGCATCGTGCGCTACAATCCATCTACATCCGGGGCGAATGTGTATATGGAGGTGTAGATAACATGGCATCAGGACGGAAACTCACCGTAAAGGCGATCGAGGCGCTGAAGGGACGTTCGGCGCGGTATTACGTCAACGACGGCGCTGGCTTGAACGTTGCGGTGGAGCCTAGTGGGACCAAGCGGTTCTATCTGCGATACCGCGCAGACGGTAAGGCGTGCTGGATGAAGTTGTCGGAGCAGGGGCGTGATACTTTCCCGGCACTGCCTCTGGAAGTCGCGCGCCGTCTGGCCACCGAGGCGCAGGCCGGGCTGAAGGCCGGCACCGATCCGATGAAAGAAAAGAAGGCGGAACTGCTGGAAGCGCGTGCACGCCAGGCAGACCGCCTCGCCATCGCGGCACAGCAGCTGGCGCGGCCCACCGTGAACGCCTTGTTCGACCAGTGGATGAAACTGGACCTGTCCAAGCGCAAGGATGCCGGGGTAGAGACCGCACGCGGCTTCCGCAAGGACATCTTGCCCCTCATTGGGGACATGCCAGCTGAGACGGTGAAACAAGCCCACGTGATGACGATTCTGGATGCCGTGGTAATGCGCGGCGCTAACCGTATGGCGAAGCGATTCCTCAGCGAGATGCGGCAAATGTTCGGCTTTGCGTTGGACCGCGAAATGATTCCTGTGGATCCGACCGCCCGCATCAAAAAGGATCGCATCGGCGGCAAGGCAACGATGCGGGAGCGTCATCTCAGCGAAGAGGAAATCCGGATACTGGCCAGCCGCCTGCCCGAAGCCAAACTGCTGAAAACGACGGAAATCGCCCTGTGGATCATGCTTGCAACCTGCTGCCGGGTCGGTGAACTGTCGCGCGCACGCTGGCGCGATCTTGATTTAGAGCGCGGCACCTGGTTGATTCCCGATGAGCACGCCAAAAATGCGCGGCAGCTCGTGGTGTACTTGTCCGACTTCGCAGTGCAGCAGTTCCGCCATTTGGTAACACTGAAGGCAGACGAGGTATGGGTGCTGCCGAACCGGAACGGCAAGACGCACCTGGACACAAAGACGATCGCCAAGCAGATCCACGACCGCCAGCGTCTTACGGCCATGTCCAAGCGGACCAGTGCCACGGCGACGCTGTGCCTTCCTGGCGGGCCATGGACGCCGCATGACTTGCGTCGCACAGGCGCGACGATGATGGGCACCTTGGGCGTCGCGCCACATGTCATCGAGCGGTGTTTGAACCACCTGGAACAGAACCGGATGGCGCGGACCTATCAGCATCAAAAGCTCATTGAAGAACAGGCATCTGCATGGCGCTTGCTGGGCGACCGCTTGTCGCTTCTCGCCCAGCCTGTCGATAACGTCATCCCGCTGCCAGCGCGTATGGCTTGAGCGTGCCAACGAGACTGCCACCTGACCCAATCTGTTGGATGGAGTGAGCGCCAGGATATCCGCCGGCTGATTCCTTGACCGGCCTCTTCTTATAAGCACGATCCGAATCGTGCTGCGTATTGCAATCGCAGCGATAGACCGCCCGTGGCCACGTGAATCGCTCGTCACTACAGCACCGTTCTACTTTCATCGCCATCCCGCAGGGATCGATGCATCGACGTCAGCGATATGCCGATCTGCCCATACGATAAAAAATCTCCTCTTCCAAAAACAGTCGAATTGTTCCAGCGGCACGAATATGGACCCGTGCACGCCCCTAGTGGCGTGGAGATAACAGGAGCAAGACATGACCCGCAGGGTACTGAAACTTCGTGACGTCGAAGAACGCACCGGCAAGAAAAAATCCAGCATTTATGCCGCCATCCGGCAAGGGACTTTCCCGGCCCCCATTTCCCTTGGCGGTCGCGCATGCGGCTGGCTCGATTCGGATATCGAGAACTGGTTTGACGAACGTGTTCGCGCAAGCCGCGTGGGACAGGAGTAGGCAAGTCATGGTGGAATTTTTTATTTGCTTGCACTATTACAACGTCATGATGACGCGGGCTTACGTCCGCGCCTTCACGCTGGTCGCACGCTGGCCGCTCAACGCATGCGTATGCCTGTCCAGGCTCTGGAGGCGTGCCAATGATGAATGAGCACATGACCAGCGAAAGCCAAGTCACCGTTGCCGAATACGTTCCCGCTATTGTGGACGCACCAACGGCGGTGGCTATGTCACCCGAAGTGTACTTCACCCGTATCACCTCGTCGCGCGCCGTGACCAAGAAGTTCTGGCTGGGCCGAGATGGCAGTGTTGAACGGACGACGAATGCGGCCCTCAACGACGGCGCAATTGAGGTGCTGCCGGTCACCAGTCTCGCAGAATTTAAGGACTGCATCGTCGCACTGGCGCCGAAACAGTGCCTGATCTATGGCATGCCCGCAGACGGGGTGCGTCGCCTGATGTCGAAGGCGGCGTGGAATGAAGCGGGATGCCCATCTGATGCTGCTCCGCGCACGGCGACTGCGTTTTCGTGGCCGCCGGCTGGTGGCGTGCTGATGCTGGACTACGATGCACCAAAAGATGGATCACTGCCACTGGCGCGCGATCAGCTGATCGCGGCCTTGATTGCGGTTTGTCCGCTTCTCGCCGATTCCGACATGCTGTGGATGTCCAGCACATCCTCCGCCATCTATGACGCGAGCACGGACGAAGAGCGCATCGGCATTCGCGGCCAACGCATTTACCTTTTCTTGGAGAAGGCGGAAGACATTCCCCGTGCGGGGAAGGCACTCGTTGAACGTCTGTGGGCGGCTGGACACGGCCGTTGCGAGGCATCGTCTAGCGGGTCGCTGCTTGACCGTACGCTGTTTGACGCAAGCGTATGGCAGACTAATCGCATTGATTTCGCTGGTGGTGCGCACTGTATCGAACCGCTCGAACAGCGGCGCCAGTTCGAACTGCGCATGGGTAACCGCCGTACGGTCAACAGCGAGGAAGCAATCCTGAGCCCGGATCTCGTAGTGCTGTCTGCCGCAACCAACGCTCGTGCCGCAGCACGGGCTGCGATGACTTCCGTCGCGGCAGAACAACGCGAAACGTGGATGCAGAAGCAGATAGAGGCGCTGTCGGCCGTTCATGCCGATGCTAATCCTGACACTATCAAAACCCTGGTCAGCCGTGCTATCGAACGCCGTCAGCTGTTCGGCGACTGGCCGCTTACCGTAGTGGATGATCACGGTTGTCAGAAAGTGATCTCGGTCGGTGAGGTGTTGGACAACCCGGCCAAATACCACAACATGCGTACGCTGGACCCGCTGGAGCCGGAGTACGACGGCGGACGGGTTGTGGGCAAGCTGTACTTGCACAGCGCCCGTCCAATCCTGCATTCGTTCGCCCATGGCAGCGTCAAATTTACCCTGCTACGCCAGCGTACCCGGCTCGAGCGGGTAGGTGGGCGTGAGGCCGATCTGGTCGATAGCGTGTTGACCGTCATGCAGGCCAGCGGTGATGTCTACGACTTTGGTACCGAACTGGTCACCATCGACGCTCATAAACTGCAGCCGATGAATGATTACCGCTTGCGGTACCTGCTAGGCAATCTGGTCCAACTGTACTGCTGCAAGGAGGTCAAGAATGAACTCGTCGAGGTTCCGGAAGACCCCGGTTTGTCGATCTGCAGGACGATTCTGTCTCTTGGCACGAGCCGAAATTTGAAGCGCCTTCGCGGCGTGATCACGGCGCCGACCCTTCGACCGAATGGCTCGGTGCTGCAGAAGCCTGGATACGATCCCGAAACCGGATTGTTCCTGTCATCCGATGGCGATATGCCATTCATTCCAGCGATACCCACCGAACAGCAAGCGTACGAGGCGCTGGTTACGCTGTGGGAGCCGTTCGCGCAATTTCCCTTCCCTAATAAGTTGGCGCAGGCCGCGCATCTGGCGGCCTTGTTGACGGCCGCTGCCCGCCCGGCATTCGGGACTGCTCCGGCATTCGGTTATGACGCTCCGACGCAGGGCAGCGGCAAAACCTTGTTGGCGAAGTGCGTCGCGGCGCTGGCGACTGGACGCGACCCGGAGATCTACCCGCACTTGGCGAACAATGATGACGCAGAAATGCGAAAGCGTTTGTTTACTGCACTGTATATGGGCGATCAGGCCATTTTGCTCGACAATATCTTGGGCGCTTTTGATAGCGGATCCATGGCGGCGCTGCTGACATCAACCACCTTCAAGGATCGCGTGCTGGGCAAATCCGAAACGGCAAGCGTGCCGAACAATGCCATCGTCCTGCTGACCGGGAATAACATGATGTTGGCAGGGGACATGCCGCGCCGGGTCATCGTTTGCCGGATCGATCCGGGCGTGGAATCCCCGTTCACGCGCGCGTTCGGCATCGATCCGCTCGCGCATTGCGTGGCCCATCGCCAAAAAATGGTGGCGGCCGCGTTGGTGCTGATCCGCTTTTACTTGGCAGCCGGCGTGCCCCGTCCTGCCAGCGGGCGCATGGCGTCGTTCGAGGGCTGGGATGACATGGTGCGTCAAACGGTCGCGCACATCAATAACACCATTGCACGGGATGCCTTCGGCGATGTCATGGAACTGGTCAAGGCCAATCAGGCGGACGACCCGGAGCAGGAATCCCTTCGTAATTTGCTCCTTGCTTTGCGCAAGATCTTTGGTACGGGGCGCTTCACGGCGAATGAGGTGGCATCCAAAAGCGCGTCCATGGCGCATGGGCCACAGGAGTTGCACGATGCCATTACGGCCATTATCCCGAAAGTCACTCCTCATGGCGTCGGCAAACTGCTGAAGCACAGGAAAGACCGCATCATCGACGGCATGCGCTTGAAGCTGGTAACGGACACGCCAAAACTCCGGCAATGGCAAGTGGTGTCTGAAGCAGATGGCCCGCTGAAGCGGGCATAAGGGACGGTGGGAGAGATAGGAGCGATATTCGATAGAGCTTGACGAGGAAGAAAATGCAATTGGCAGGTTAATCGTCCATGACTCGATTAAAAACATCGCTTCTATCTCACCCAATTATTCCCGTATCAGGAAATTTTTCAACATAATAGAAAGGACGCAACATGCACCCCGCGAAAGCAACAGCCCTGTACAACATGCGCACTGGCCAGCCGCCAATGCTGACGATTCACCTGGATCGCGACGCCGGATTGAAACTGTTGGCAGGTATCTATAAGCGTCCGGAAAAGCTGACCGACGTCCGCCTGCAGCATCAACTCAACTGGCTATCGGGCAGGATTTATCCGACCGGGCTGATCCATTGCCCCGTCGCCTATCGCATCGATGGTGTCCCGGAAAGCAAGCCGACCATGGTGAACGAGGCAGAACTGGCCATGTGGGACGAAGAGCGCAGGATGCAATTGCGTCAAACTTGGCGGGCGATTTAGGCAGTGGCGACCGTGGAAGCCGCTTTTCGGCTCAACATCAATGCGTTGGCCAAAGCTGGGGCGGCGGACGGGATCGTGGCTATCTATTTCAATGAGCGCGCTGGCATCGTTCAGATTGAACCCAACCGCCTCACCTTGATCTTCAACGGGAAAATTTATAAAGCCGTACTGGAACGGAAAACGATCTTCGGAGACCGTTCCTGCACCGTCACAAGATGCCTCACGTGCGCGCGTATTCGCCGTTCGCTAGTCCTCGTCGATTGCAAGTTGACCTGCCGGGAATGCGCTGGGCTGATCTACCACAGCAACAGCGGGCATGAAGCCGAACGTATTCAGGCTAAGCGGATGAAAATCCTTGACCGGCTTGAAAGCCTTGACCGCCGTAAGAAGTGGCAGCACCGCGCTACTCGACTTCGCCTTCTCCGTGCCCTGGCTGCATTGCCACCGGCATAGACATCGAATTGCTATTGCGCCCGCAATATCGGTGGCATGTCGCTGCCACTCACCCACCGTGCCCGTATCCTTTCACATTTGGACTACCTGAATGGCACAACCACAGCACGCGAGATCGCTGATGCGTTGGACTTGCCGTGCAAGGTCGCCCCAGATGCGCTCAATGTGCTGTTACGCCTTGATCGGATTTGCCGTACCGGACGCAAGTTTTCATCACGCTGGGTTCACGGCTTCCGGATGCGCTGCCACCAATTGAATGGCAAGTATCGTCGGCGGTATGTTTTAGACAGTTCGAAGGGTGGGATTCTGCCGTTCGGGCGTTGCTCCGTAAATACGGGATTATATCGTCGCTGAAGTCAACAAAATCTCCGCATGTCCGGAGGCTGCGCCGGCGCAAAATAGATGCGCAGCCGACAATACTTAGGCCGGCTGGTGCCGCGAGCAATTGCATGGGCCGAGGGCCTATGCTGCGTTGGGACAGAATTGCGGCTGGTGCTGCTTTAGCGGGCTGCCACGGCTATAAATAATTTACCGGGTATTTCACCATACGGCCATTGGTCAAACTTGCCTTAACGATCGCTATGCCTTCAATTATCCATTGTGGCCGGATTTGATGTATCCGAATGAGATTAAGGTCTCCCTGGCCCGTCGGCGAGCATTATGGGTTTTCAGTGGAATAGCCTAGCCGCTCCGGGCGAGCAGGTAGGGGGGGTGGCAAACCGCCGGGGCCGGACCCAGCGTAGCTCAGTAGGTCGAGGTTCCAAAAAATTTGCGGCCTGATATGGGGATATTTGTCTAATTTTTTCTAATGAAAATTCAGCCTAACATCCTCGCTGGAGCGCCGTCAGGAACAGCCTGCCGATTCTTCGCGTTTTGTTATTTCCTAATTCGTTCTTTTCATGTTCCGGCAGGGACTTTTATTTTTTTACAAAAATTTTATGGCTGCCCCGCTATGTCGAGAAGGTCTGGCCAGCTCGCCCGTCAATGCAGGCGCCCGGTTGTTTTGTCTGAAATCTCCATACCACCCTTCTTCTGAGTTCCATGTCCACAAAACAAGCAGGCAACGCAGTGCATCTGCACGGCGTCGCCGCCGTTCCGATTTCATCCACTACGCGCAGCCGACTCGCTACGCTGACGTTGGCGTCCATGGGCGGCGTGTACGGCGACATCGCTACCAGCCCGCTGCACACCCTGAAGACCATCTTTTCCCGGAAGCATGGACTACAACTCGATCATGCCAACTTACTCGGCGTGATTTTCTTGATCTTTTGAGACTTGATGTTATTTTTTTAAGAAATATTTTCAGAACGTAATTAGTTACAACAAAGAAACATTTTGGTAGAGTGATGTACAAAGCTGATTTAGGGATAACAAAATGATTTGCAAAAATGCAGACAGCAAAGCCGAAGCCATAGCCGCACTCGAGGACCTGCTGACACGCGCCTCCACCAGCAAAAAAACATTGATTGAACGCGAGTTGCGGCTGCTGCGCGCCGGCGTCAAAGGAGAGCAGGAGGCTGCCTATCTGATCGACTTTCAGCTCAAAGACAGTCAAAACACTGCCGTCGTCCATGATTTGCGGCTGCAGCTTAATGATGGCCGAGTCGCGCAGATCGACCATTTGCTGATCCATCGGACGCTTCGGTTCTATATTTTGGAAACCAAGCATTTTTCTCATGGCGTCAAAATTACCGACGAAGGCGAATTCCTGCGTTGGAACGATTGGAAGAAGACCTACGAGGGAATGCCATCCCCGATCGAGCAAAATGAGCGCCACGTAGCGGTGCTGCGCACGCTGCTGAGCAAGCTCGGCATGGGCGAGCCGAAGATCGAGTCAATGATTTTAATTGCGCCCCAGGCACGGATTGACCGCTCGAAACGGTTTAATAGTGACATGGTGGTCAAAGCCGACCAGTTTTTGACCGCGATGCAAAAGAATCTGAACAATACCAGCTTCCTCGGCCTGCTCGGAGGCCTGGCAAAAGCGACGTTTTCAGAACAAATTGGTGATATCGCGAAAAAGCTGATCCGATTGCATCGGCCAATTACCATTGACTACGCGGCCAAATTTGGCATGGCCGATATTTCGCCGGCCACCTGTGCCACGCCGCCGATGGCAACGCAATTCGGCCATTCCGCATATCGGGCCGCACCTGCAGAGACAGCCTCAGTGCCGCTAGCCGCTCACGCTACCGGTATGGCAGCACAATTCGGCCACTCCGCATCATCAACGCCGGTTGCTGCCCCTTCTGTGCAGCCGATATTGGCCATACCAACGCATCACTGCCGCAAATGCCAGGGCACCGACATTTCAATCCAGTACGGCAAATTTGGCTATTATTTTAAATGCGGCAGCTGTGAGGGCAATACGCCAATCAAACTCGATTGCGGCAAGGAAGGGCATAAGGAGCGGTTGCGCAAAGATGGGCTGCGGTTTTACCGGGAATGCGCAGAATGTCAGAGCAGCACGACGTACTTTACCAATCCGCAGCAAGTGCATAGTGGAGCATAAACGGATGCACAGATCGACTCGAACAGCGGTTGGTGATAAAAGCAGAGCTTGCACTGGTGCTGCGCCAGCGGAGTACCTTTTGGCGACCGGATAGTCGTTTTAGTGGCCTGCCAAGTGGACTCCAAACATGTAGGTGGCCAACATTCGGCTTCAACTGCTGGTCATTGCCGGCGCCCTGACTGGACCTGAGATCGAGCGGTTGCAGCGGACGAAATTCGGACAATCGATGGTGCACTTAAACAGACCTGTCATCCCATCTAGGAACGAGCCTCTCCATGTCCTCCTACACACCGACTGAACGCAACGCGTCCCCTGCTGCTTCCCTGCCGTCAGGCATACAAGACCCCGATCGCATGCTGGCCAAGCAAGTTGCCGCCAAGCTCATTGATGACACGGCCGATGTCTCCGACATCGACGATCCGCGCACGCCCGAGTTTGCTGTAACGCTTCTGGCCGAGCTAGTCGCCCTGATCGAGCATTCACCGGGCATTATGAAGCGCGCGCTCAAGGGGGCATCGGCCAGCGCTAAGAACCTGACCATCTCCAAACTGCAGGGGATTATCGAATGCCTGCAGAATGCCGATGATGTGCGCGCAAGCCAAGTGCGTATCACGGTGCGCCGAATGGGCGACAAGCTGCAGCTGCTGATCGTCCACAACGGCCAGCCGGTGACCTTCCACCACATCTTGCCGATGGCCATGCCGTACGTGACCACCAAGACTGAAGACCATGAACTGCTAGGGCAATTCGGTATCGGCTTAAAAACCCTCAAGCGTATCGCTGAGAACGTCGCGGTTCATTCCGCGCCCTATCATTTTTCCGGGGATCTAGAGCGCTTTGGCATGGTCGATTCGGAAGATGCCCTGCCTGGCCTGTACGATCCGACAACCGACACCATGCTGGTCATCACCCTCAATGGCGAGGCGACAAAGGAAGAGCTGCAATCTTGGTTCGATAGCTGGGACGACGACGGACTGCTTTTTCTGCGCTCGCTGCGGTCGTTTCGCTGGTGTGAGCTCGACGGCGCGACGCGTGCCGAACACGGCCTGCAATGCTCGTCATGGCAGTCGATACAGGTTGGCGCGAACGGCATCGAAAGCATGTACCGGCGGCAGGCATGGTCTGGCGAGCGCCGGTGGACAGTGTGGCGTGCCACCGTGACTGTCCCCAAAGGCTGTCAGCCGTCCAACAAACCGCACACGACACGCACCGATATCTCGATCGGAATTGCGCATCATGGTGGCAATGGCGCCTTGCATATTGGCTTCAAGACGACGCTGCCCGCCACCGTGCCTTTTTCGCTCAATGCGCAGTTCAACCCCGACACCTCGCGGGAAAACTTTATTGAAGACCCGTGGAACCAGTGGCTTGTCGCGCAAAGCGCCAACGTCCTGGCCGTGGTCGCCGAATTGCTGCTAATGCAAGAGCCCGCCCTTGCCTGGTCGGTGATCCCTTGTCCTGGTGAGTCTATTGGGCCAGCCGGGCGGGGATGGATACACCGACAATTCGCCGCCGGCTTTGCGCAGGTGCGCCAAGTGTTGTGCGAAAAGGCGACCATGCGCATTGACGGGGTAGAGGTGCCGTTGTCGGGCATCTGCTACGAAGACGAGGGTCTTGCCTCGTTGATTTCCACCGACGACCTGCGAGCCATCCGCAAGGACAAGGTGCCGTTGCCGCTGGCGGCCAGAGACGCGCTACGGCGCTGGTACAAGGTCGCCTATGCGCTCGACAAGACCTTTCTTCGCGTGGCCAAGAATAACTTACTTTACGCCTTTAAGCGCAACCTGTTCCACGCTAAGCCTCCGCCGTGGTGGGCCGCCGTTGGTCGCTTTATCGTGGAGCGGTCGGATAAATTGGGCGAATACCCTTTCGGTGAACCCTTCCTGCTTTCATCCGACCAGCGCCCGATTGCCTGTGCCGATCTTACCGCAACCGCCATTCCGCTCCTGTTCGACGCCACTCTCAGCGGCTTTGCACGTCACTGGAACCTGTTTGACCACCTCCACCCCGTCTACGGCACTAGCGAAGACGGCAAGATCGTTCTTGACTTCCTGCGGTCCCATACCCGCTTCGCTACCGAAGTCTCGGTGGAATTGGAGCTCGAAGCCTTCGCCAAGAAACACCAACACAATCCGGTTGAGTTGACAGATAACCAAGTACGTGAGTTGCGCGACCGCTTCGACTTAGTTGGGTCGGAGCGGGCGAAGCCCTTGGGACTCATGGTCGGTGGAGTAATATTGCTAGAGGGCTTCGTCTACGATAACGACAGGCCTTCGGCGCGTTGGGTGCGCCCGTCCAATGCGTACTTCTGCAAGTCACTCGTAAAGGACCAGCCGTACTGGCCCGTCGCAGCGGGTACGACGCCTGGCATTGAATGGATTGCCAGCAAATACGAAGGTGCACTGCGCACGGGGACGCGCAACCTGCGGGGCCGCACCCCAGACGGTATAACTTCCCGTGGCCTGCGGCGCTTCCTGACCCTCTTGGGCGTGATGTCGTCGCCGCGCATCTTTAAGCTCAATGAACCCGGCAGGCCAGGCACGTATAGTACAAGGAGTCTGCAATTATCAGAGCTCGGCGCACACCGTACCGAGTACGACTACGTGTGCGACGACCTCAAGTTGGTCCTGCGCGAGTTGGCAAAATCCTCGAAGACCGATGCCAAACTGCGTTCGCCGGCGCTGCTCAAGTCACTGGCCGGCGGTTGGAATGCTTACTACACGCGCTTCATCGAAGTTCCCGCCATTAAGGTAGTGCGAAACACCCCTAAGGAGTGGGGCGCGGTTACCGCCGACTGGCTAATACTCCTACGGGAGACCGCTTGGGTTGCGGTTGGCGCAGGTAAGCGCGTGCTGCCGGACTCGGCGGTTATTAAGTCGCCTGACACTGCGCTGTACAAAACGTCCGAATGCGCCGTTGGTGTGGCCGATAAGGATATCCCGGATGACATGGCCGCCGCGCTGGGTATGGTGAAAACGGTGCGAGTGAGCGATTTGGTGCAGCGCTTGAAGGAGATGCGCGACGGACACACCGAGCCCAACAGTAGCCGCGCTATCGAGTTCTACCGGATGATCAGCCGGCAGTGTCCGGCGGGCGATGGCATACCGACGATGGCCGGGGACATGCTTCTATGGCAGTTACGCGCCGAATTCAGTGCCGGTGATGGATTGATCCTGACCAACCGCTGGTGCCGACCAGAGCAAGTGTTCCTAGGCCAAGATATCTTTCATGAACCAGGACTTTTCGTGCCGGACCCCAAGGCAAGCGCCAACCTGTGGCGCACGCTGTCCATTGGGCGTCCAGGGCTTGACGCCTGCATCAGCCATTGCCGTGCCTACTCCCGCCCCCTGAACATCAATGATGCCGGCATGTGGAATGATCTCTACCGCTATATGGAAACCCAACTGGAGCACATCAGTCGGCGACAGAAAGATCGCATGCGTGCGTTGCCACTAGCGTGCGGTGCGGCGTGGCAAAGCACGCGTCCAGTCCTGTATATCGGCAACAAGGAAATGCACACTCACCTGGCTGCCAAGCTGCCCCGGCTGCATTTCTGGGACCCACCGTGCGACCCGCGTACGATCGACCGCTTTGCCGAAGCATGTGGCGTCACGCTGGTTAGTCCGGAAGTAAAAGTGATTGACGACCGTAAGACCGCGCTGGCGCGGGGCGATTCGGGGCGGGAGCAGTTCGAGAGCGTAGTGGAGTGCCTCTCCGCAGACCTTGCGCGGAACGATCCAGCCGTCCGCGAAAAACTGCGTATCGGTTGGGACCAGTTGCGCGACATTGCGCTGTTCCTCTACGAGCAGCCGGTAACAGTGCGCTGCCGGGATGACAGCTTGGGGACTCCGGTCGCTATCCACATGAATGCCCTTTTGGTAGAGGAACCGCTGGAGTTGCATGTCTTTGAGGAAGCGTTGGGCTCGCGTGCCGCCGGCCAGGCAATTGCCCAACTTTTTCCGGAGGAACTACGGCACAATATCGAGGCCCATTGGGTCGCAGCTTGGGATGACAGCAAGAGCGCCGCACCCAAGCGCGTACGATTGGCCTCTGATGACGAGCACAAGAAAGCCATGCAGGAGCAGGCAAACAAGATTAATGCCGGCCGTGGCAAGGGCGATGGCAAGATTAAGATCAAACCGCGTACCAACCAGCAGAACCCTGGCGCCCAGCAGAACCCGCCCAAGCCGCGCATGCTTAAGACTCGCATTGGGATCATCAAGGGCGCTATAGTCTTTGAGGGTATCGAGCCGAAGCCGGCCAAGCCAGCTGGCAAGGTGCGCCTGCACAATACCTCACCGCCGCCATCGGACCCAATTCGCACCCGTGGATCACTTGCAGGCTATACCAACGACCAACTGGAGGATCATGCTTGGCAAGTGTTGGAACAGGTGCTTTGCAACGGCACCAATGACCAGCTAATCGACTTCCGCCGTCGCCATGGCGTGGGTGCTGATGGCGGCCTCAACAGCGACTGGAAGAAGTTCGTGGAGCTCAAGGCCGCTGGACGTGGCATGCAGTCCGCGATCGACCTACGCAACTCGGAGTACGAGCGTGCTCGGCGTTGCGGCAACGACTACGTGCTGGCGCTGGTGTACGGGATGGAGGAAGGGGAAAAGGCAGAGGTACGACTGATCTTTGATCCCTTGTCTCATCTAGAGGCCCGGCCGTTGAATGGCATCCGCATGTGCGGCTTGGCTACGGCGCCGGCAGTAGTCATCGAGATCGAGGACGACGATGAAGATGACCACTGGAAGAAGGACGATGCCGATCCTGCACGGGCATAGGCTTACATCTTCGGTACAAAGAAAATGTGACTTTTGTCCGGGGCAAAGTCGGGAAAGCGGGCGCGCTTCATCGCCTGCTGCGCGGTTTAGTTCCAGCGCGTGGCATCCGGCGCGTCAGTACTACCGTCTCGCGTTTTCTCGCCATTTGGTTGCATTGCGGCGGCTCCGTTCCGTTCTGAAGAAATGTACTTCACCGCAAATCTTCAGCGATTTGGGCAGCGGATGGCATTCGATTATGCTGCAGCAGATGCGCAGTTAGTACGTCTGGGGCGGTGCAGCAGCGGCGGACGGCCGTTTTACCAGTGTTGCTACGATGCCTTGCGGCTTCTACATCGCCGGGACGCTTGCCAGAACATTTTGAACGTGTTTGTCATGTTGATCGTTTTGCGCTGTCAGTTCCCGGTTAAATGATCAAGCAACATAAAAGGGCCACAACAAAAAAGCCGCTCGCACACACCTTGCGGGCTATGCGCAAACGCATGGTAGACATGGTTCATGCACGGCTGACGACATCAATGATAAACCTTGATATTACAAGCGACTTTGATACGGCTTGTTCACGCGCAGTGCACGGGTGCAAGGGATTCTCGACAATGTGTAGATTATCCATCTAACCGGCCCGGCAGCCTTATCATTAATTCCTAATGATTGACACCGTAGACAAGGCCAAACGAAGCGACATTATGTCGCGGGTGCGTGGCAAGGACACAAAACCCGAGATGTGCGTGCGACACCTAGTGTTCGGGGCTGGCTATCGATATCGTCTGCATGGCGCCAAGCTCCCGGGAAAACCCGATCTTGTTTTTCCCGGAAGGCGTAAGGCGATCTTTGTGCATGGCTGCTTTTGGCACCGGCATCCAGGGTGTCCGCGAGCCCGTATTCCCAAATCGCGTGTCGAATTCTGGACGACAAAATTAGAAGGAAATCGAACTAGGGACCTTCGTAACCAGGCCGAACTTGACAAATTAGGATGGACAGTAATGACCATCTGGGAGTGCGAGTTGCGTAATCCCGAAGAGTTGCTTCAACGGATAAAATTTTTTCTTAATAGCAAGTAATTCATGTAGTAATCGCTGTACACACCTTACCTCATATAAATATTTGCCTACAGCTAACAAAGTCTGTAAATTTGCACTCTTGCAAAAAAGCAAGTAAGTCCGGCATGAGGCTGGCAATAGATGAGATCAGGGGAGATTAAAGGTGTACGGAGTTTATTATTTTGATTTTCTTAAAACATTGTCGGTGGATCTAAAAGATGCATTGGACGGTTTGCCAGTTACTCCTTTAGATGCGACTGCACTAAGCAGTCTAAGAACGGCTCAGGCTCAAAATCAAACACCTCAAGGTGTCTACGTGGTCCATTACAACGGGCATCCGGTCTATGTCGGCAAAGCGAATGATGTGAGTGACCGACTCGGACAGCACCTGCAAAAGTTGTCGGGCCGCATTGGAATCGACTTATTTCAAGTTGGATACAAGGCTTTACTGCTGGACGCAAGTATGAGCACGGCAGCTAATGAGGACCTTCTTATCTCGATTTTCAGAAGCAATCACCTCAATATGTGGAATGGGACTGGTTTCGGCCCAAAAGACCCGGGACAAAACCGGGACACTACTGCGCCAGGATGGTTTGATAGAACTCATCCGATCAAGGTGAATTTTCCTGTGAACTTAGTTGCATATTCGCCAATATTGTTGCGGGATTTACTTGTGTCCCTTAAAGCGCAGCTTCCCTTTGTGTTTAGGTATGACGTCCCCAGAGCCGAGCTCAATCAAATCATCAATCTGAATGGCATAAATCCCGATGCGCGGAGCTTGCTGCAAGCGGTGGTTACGTTCCTTGGAGCAGGGTGGAAAGGAGCTGTTCTAAGTTATGGGATGGTGCTTTACAAAACGACTAAACAGTACCCGTTTGGGGAAGAGATAGTTCCATAAAAGGGTATATGCTCAAAAGGCAACGGAGCGCTATGAAGTGCGCCTAGAGCCTGTTATCGATCTCGGAGGGGGGCTGGGAGCTGTCAGAACTGGCCAGATGCAAGGCGCGGCGACAAAACAGTAATGGGTTACGGCGGGGAGCCGTAACGCTGCAGATAGCCGGTTATGGCAGCCTGCAGGCCCGTGCTGAGGTTCATAGTAGGCTAGGATGCCAATAAAAGACTTTCTTTAGACAAGTCAATGTTCTCCACGTAACTCGCCAACTGATTAGCGACGTGGCGCGCAACCGCCTCTGCCAGTTTAACCGGTACAGCGTTGCCAAGTTGTCGCATGATTTCTCCCCAAGACCCGTGGAAAACATAATCATCCGGGAAGGTTTGGATACGCGCAGCTTCCCTCACCGTGTAATAGCGTATGGTACCGTCGGGTTTGAGAATCATGTTTTCGCCGCCAGGGACGCCATGGTCACCCGCTTTTAAGGTTTTTGATGGCTCATCCAGAGGACTACCGGTGTGTCCGGCATAGCTGCGCGCTCCCGGAATAAAAGTATGATTACGAATGCCGTTGTTCGGATACCGCTCCGGGTCGGGTAGATCAGTGATTGCGTCTCGGACGGTCATCCAAGGAAGGGGAACGCTATCAAGATCGAATGTTGCCAACTTTGCCACTCGCGTGGCTATGCGAGGGTTAAGGGTAGGGCGATCCTTCGCCGCGATCTTGTGACGATTCCAGTATTCATTCGTAATCCACTGTGATCGCAACAGCGCCTCTTCGGAATGCGTCTTCTCAGGGAATGACGGCTCGATTTTCAAATCGGCCCTGAATCCAATAATAAAGACGCGCTCCCGCTTTTGCGGCACGCCATAGTTTGCAGCATTTAGTAGTTGGTAGCCAACCCGATAACTGCCGGCACTGTGTTTGCCCGAAGCGGACTGCCGCTCCAGACGCCCAAGGTGATCTTCCCAGGTCTCGCCTTTGCGACGTTCAATGTCCGGGTGGGTTAGCTGCAAAGTAATGTATCGAAGATACGTTGCAAAACTCTGCCGTAGCAACCCTTTTACATTCTCAAACACAAACGCCTTTGGCTTGAGTTCACGCACCGAGCGGACAGCCTCGGGAAACATGTCGCGCTCGTCCAAATGCCCCCCATGCTTTCCGCCAAGTGAAAAGGGTTGGCATGGCGGCCCCCCGGAGATCACGACAACATCCTCCCCGATAGCCCGGTAATCAACTGTACGAGCGTCGCGCTCATGTAAAGGCCATCCTCCCTCTGCGTCGGAGTAGCGTTGCGGATTCTCGCGAATCGTCTGGCAAGCGTATTGGTTCCATTCCACCAGGCCGCAATGGTGGAAGCCGGCGTTCGCCATCCCCATCGCCAGTCCGCCGGCGCCGGCGAAAAGCTCAAGACTATTCATTCTCTTATTTTTCAATGCGAAGCTAAATTCAAAACTAGGCGTCATTATCGCGGAAACCGGTCGCTCGCGTTGTGGAAAAATTTTAGTTCATGTAGCGCTCGGCAACGTATGGTAAATGGGCGTGTTCATGACCTGAATTGTGGCGATGCAGACAGAGGCGGTTATGGCCAATTCCTGCGCCGCCATGGCTTGTGTCGCGAGTGATGAAAATCGGTCGAGACGGGACAATATCAAATCTGCGCATAGATGCGCTCATACTACTGCACGATTTGCTGACCAGGCCGCAATACATCCTAGCTACGAATTACCTTTTCTGCAAAAGAAAAAGGGCTTGGCCGAAGGCAAGCTCTCGTTTTTGTTGTCTCGGGACGGAATTAGAGCACGAGAACTAAATTTTTTGATCCCTTTAGCCAAAGCAGTCTACATAGGCATACAAAGACACATTACATATCGTTATGTGTCCTATGCTTCACGGTTTTCGCCAAAGTGTATATGAAAGTGTAGACGGCACGACAAATGGCGAAGTTTCACCAGGATGACAAAAACAAATGCCCGCATAACCAGTTGATTATGCGGGCTTATCTTTGGTCGGGGCGAGAGGATTCGAACCTCCGACCCCTTGCACCCCATGCAAGTACGCTACCAGGCTGCGCTACGCCCCGACGAGGCACGGATTATAGCAGAGGGTTTCCAATCCGCGTATCCTTGCAGCATTTAAAAACATGTCTTTTTCAATATTTATGTCCATCAAGATCAGTCATCGCTTTGACGCTGGCGCCATCGAGGTAGTCAATGCAACTTCAGCCACAGATATCCAGTTCAGGCTGCGCAAGGATAGCCATGCCGATTTCTCGCAATGGTTCTATTTCAGGTTGCAGGGCGCGCGTGCGCTTCCATGTCGCATGCGCATCCTTAATGCCGGGCAAGCCAGCTATCCGGATGGCTGGGTAGGCTACCAGGCGGTGGCCAGCTATGACAGGCAGTCTTGGTTTCGCGTGCCGACTACCTATGACAACGGCGTGCTGGAAATCAGCCACCAGCCGGAACGCGACAGCGTTTATTACGCCTACTTCGAGCCTTACTCGTTTGAACGCCATCTCGACCTGATCGGCCGCGTCGCCTGCCATGATCAGGTGCATGTGGAAGACCTGGGCAATACCGTCGATGGCCGCGATCTGAATCTGCTGGTTGTCGGCAACCCCGATGCCGCCAGCAAGGTATGGGTTATCGCGCGTCAGCACCCGGGCGAGACCATGGCGGAATGGTTCGTTGAGGGCTTGCTGGATGCCTTGCTGGATGCGAGCGATCCGCATTCCCACGCCTTGCTGGCCCAAGCGGCTTTTTACGTGGTGCCCAACATGAACCCGGATGGCGCTGCCCGCGGCAACCTGCGCACCAATGCCGCCGGCGCCAATCTGAATCGGGAGTGGGTGTCACCCAGCCTGGAAACCAGTCCGGAGGTTTTTCATGTGCGTGAGCGTCTCCATCAGACCGGCTGCGACCTGTTCCTGGATGTGCATGGCGATGAAGGCCTGCCTTATGTGTTTGCCGCCGGCAGTGAAATGCTGGAGGGTTTCAGCGCGGAGCAGGCGGCCGCGCAGCAGACGTTTATCGACGCCTTCAAGGTAGCTAGTCCGGACTTCCAGGACCGGCATGGCTATCCGTCAGGGAAGTATCGCG
>Ga0308160_10002179_pt1 | contig 24488 bp, 30 predicted proteins | sample PhyFR1_FD_201036 | JGI IMG/M metagenome (GOLD analysis project Ga0308160, IMG submission 201036) | Phyllosphere microbial communities from UC Gill Tract Community Farm, Albany, California, United States - DLSLF.R1 | ecosystem: Host-associated > Plants > Phyllosphere > Unclassified | place: USA... | reverse complement strand
TCCACGATGAGGCTTGCATCAGTAGCAATGGGTTTGTGAAGCCTACTTGTCACCCTGGAACTCTTTGCCGTTCCAGTCCCGCATGCAATCTTCGGCATCCTGCTGTTTCAGAACTCAATTCACAAGTGGATCTGCCGACTCACGCGGCTGGATTCAAACTCGACGAAAGCGAAACCATTCATCGGTCGACAATCGACCATACGACCATAGCTTTTGAACAGCTGACGAAATCAGCTAACAAATGACATGTCCGTAAGCATTACCCACGTCCTCAAGATCGGCTTTTTGCACAGCTGAGACTCAGCAAACGGAGGGAAGTATAACAGCCTGGACTCACCAGGACCGAGACGTCCGACATAGAGTCTACGAGACATGTTTGTTGGGTCAGTTAGATGGGTAGATGGACTGGGGAGTGAGTATGAGCAGCATAGATGGTGAGGGTGAGGTGCGTTTGTTGATGCCGATTTTAATGTTTATCTCCCAAGCTGCGACGCACACAGTTGAAACCCAACTACGTCATCTTACACTGCATCATCTCAACTTCGCCAGAGCAGCACACACGGTCCATATGATATGATCGCGAGCTCAAACAATTCGAGCTCGCGGCCTGAGGACCATGATGGGCCCACGATCATTCCCCATCCCGAATCATCCCAGCGGCAACTCGCAACTGGACAGACGGAGTCCTTCAATCCGTCTGGACCTGTCTCCGGTATCAAATCTAGATATACAGCCGCCAGGCCCGACCCATGGATACAGATGAAGTTCGCAATCGGGTTAGTGCGGAGACTCTGAGAGTGGCGACCATGAGTAACATCAGTATAATACTGGCTTTGACGGCATGGTCAATCTACGTTGTGGTCGGAAGAGTTTGCACTCCCATGATCAGGAGTCGGTCGACCACCGGGTTGGGGCTAGGTACAGGAAGTGAGAGGTTTCCCTCGGAACTCTTCTTCAGCGCCAGCTTGACTAACATCCAGTCGCCTGCATGATGATATATCTGATACTTTGTCTCATGTTCTTATGGAGTTACATGAAAGTACGCAGACGACCGACACTCTGATCCGGCTGACGGATAGATGGTATTGACAAATCCCGGATTCGCTCAAGACGTAAGCTCGAACAACGAGATCTCATTGGCGTCCATTGATCGCTCAGCGACTGCCCAAGAGCATTCCACCGTCCTCGACGAACGAGACGTACCTGAACTCGTTCCACCCAAATGACCGTCCATCGGAGGAGGTTCCCCTCACAAGAACGTCGACTCAGCGTGACACCAGGGTGCCGATCGTGGCAGATGTCACGGCGGATCCATCGGGACCAGATCCATCCACTTTCGCGCCCGTTTCTAATCTGATGACTACCGCTCTGCACCAAGTCACGTCCCGTCAAGAGTCCGCCTCATCGACACTTGCTGCTCAATTTCCGTCGCTTCCAAACGGCCAAAGGTCGCAAAAGCAGTCACGTAAAGGCGATAGCAAGGTCGCCGATTGGAGATCGGTCCAGCGACCAATACCCCGGATCGAACTCGGCCCAAGATGGTGCCGCTTTTGCCAGGTCAACAAACCTGAGCGGACACATCATTGTCGTCACTGCGGGACTTGCGTACTTCAATTTGACCGTAAGTGATACTACAAGTCTTTTGCCGAACGCTAACATCAGACCATTGCCTGTGGGTGGGTCAATGCATCGGCTGGGCGAATCACAAGGTACAGCTGGTAGGTAGCCGCTGACTGACCGCAGTTTTTCTTGATCTTCTGTTTCTGGGGGATGATTTTCTGCCTGTATATGATGGTCTTCTTGGTCATCGTAGCAGCAAGAGCCGACGCGATAGACGGGCAGATTGTCGGCCTGATATCCGTGTAAGTCGCGTTTGCCTATAACCCTTTTGCTGAGCCAGCAGATCCGCCCTTTTTGGCCTATTCTCATTTGCAATGCTCTCCTCTCACATACACTTGATCCTCACTGGCAGAACAACTGTCGAGTCCTTCGCAGGGTCGGACCAGAGGGAACGGGAAGACCAAGTCTTGCAGCTGGAATACGGTTACCTTTGGCATAATATGGAGAAGCGAAAAGTAAGGCAGCGGTGGACAGAAGAATGGGGCGGGACCTCCGTCGATGAGAGGTGGAAGTGGGGCTCGGCTGGTCAGCTGTGGCAAGAGGAGATGGGTCGAGAGTGGATAGGATGGTTTCGTGAGTTATTGTTAGTCGTGAACTTACCGGAGTGCCCATAGGCCAGCCATTAGGAGACGGCGTTCACTACCGATCTAATCCACGTTTTGGACCGAATGGGGAATGGTTGCCAAAGAAATATTGGCCGCAGGGCCTACTTGTCGAGTGACAGCGCTCGTGTCAACACGTAGGTAACCAATCTTCTACCGGATATGTACTGCCTTTACACTACACTAAAGGATGCTTTCAAGGGCAGGTTTCATTGCGGAAGGTATTCAAAGGAGCGGTGGGACTATCGTGTGTGTATGTATAAGTACTTATCGTTCGTCCTGTGCCCAAACACCCCCAACCCCGCTTACGCCTGGTCTTCAGACCGATTAGCTGCAGGTCATTCGCCACCGAACACGTCATCTCGGACTTGACCGACCTCCACTTCGACGCGCCTGATCTTCCTTCCCTGCCTGCATCCCGCTCACCTTCGACAACACACATCACACACTAGATTCGCCCGCCAGCCTCTTGTCCCAGGTCGGCCTGAGAACTCTCAGAGTCCCATTCTCTCAGGCATGTTACTGTCTGTTCTGGGCCTCATCTTGGGCCCCACAGCCCTCTCGCTCGAACCCCCTTCCTCCACTTTTTCCGTAGAACAGGCTTCAGGCGGCTCATTGTCCGTGTCTGGTATGTGCAGCAACATATTAGGTCTTTGATCTGTTACGAATGATAGCAGATAGGTTTACCTCCATAGGCCAAATGTTGACCGATGTCGAATCCCGCTGGGACTCCCTGGGTGAGTTCACGTCATCGCTTGGCCCTGACTAGGCTTTCTCATAATCAGGACACACGAAGGATTCCACTCAAGACTGTCAAGCAGATATTGCAACTGTATTGAGCACAAGGTGCGGGTCGAAAAATGGGAGCGGAATGGATGAGAACGACAGGAGTTCTGGTGAGTGCAGAAGTTTGCTTGACCAAAATTCGGATGCTGAGTAATAGTGGCAATTTCCTTCACGCTCTGCTCTATCGCTAGTGCATCGCAGCCAGTCCCTAGTGAATGCACGCCATGGTATCCAATTGGACGGTCTTCATCAATCGATCATGTCGGGAAGGGGAAAACGAGTCAGCGGGCTTGCTTGGCGTACGATTCCCAAGCTTGACCGAGCTGATTATCAGAGTGTTGCATCGAAGTCCTCAAGATTGGAGCACCTATCAAGGATTCTTACGAGACGCCAGTGAGTCATTGGATGATCGACTTCGTGCTGCTTACCTCCCAGCGCAGCTGTGCGTAGCCCTTGAGGGGCATCATCAAGCGAGTCAGTCGTCTAAAACAAACATCGATTGGGTTCTAATCACAGTTGTGGCCAGGCAACTATATTCGAATGCCACTGCGGAAAAATTACGATTGCTGCACGTCCTTCAGGAGCACGAGAACTTGAGAAGAAAAGAAGAGAGCTCGATTCGAGCTTACCTGGAGGACCGCATACAGGCAAGCGACAGGGTATGTCCTTCCAACAGCTGACTCTAGGCAATGCACAAGAATACCGAAAGCGTCAATAAAATACTCGCTACGATGATGTCGCAGAATGAGCGGCACGACCACGCCTTATCTGAGCTTGACCTCGCCGTTTTGGGATTTCAGAATTCCGGGGACTCCCTCCTACAAGAGATTCATCACGATGCTAAGCGTCAGACCCAGGACATCGTCCGGCAAATGGAACTAGGATTGCGGTCCATGGAAGACGCTTTGAGAAGTCGGGTGGGTTGCGGCCGAGCGGACTCACCCAGCTTACGTTCAGCTCGATGATCAATTGCGTAGCGTCGCCACCTCGGTTGGTGCCTTCGCTTGACGAGTGGTGTCAACGCTGATAGCCCTTGAAGCATGCCGATCGTTTATCGCAAGATTATGGCAAGGTCGCCGTCGGCATTCGAGATATTGTTTCAACGTCTCATTCCGATCTGCTCAAGATCAGCGAGGTCTCTCGCGGTCACATGGTGAGTGTTCTGAGCGACCGAATGAAATCCTCTCACCCATCAGAGCGCTCTGAGTCAGGGCTTCCACGACTTGACTGCGAGCTTGAACGAACATGGAACGGTAAGCAGGCCTCGTGATTTCAATGTAAGCTGATCGACGGGGCCTGGGCAACCTCGAGACACACATTATCCACGTTCTGCACATACTGGAATCCTCCAAAGATGCTGCGCACGATATCGAACGATTACAAGCGGAGACAGCGAAATCTTTACGTGTGGCGTCCGAGTCGTCTGAAGATGTCAATAAGCATCTGACGGCCTCGCATGAACGCCTGAATCAGAGTCTGGCCGAGCTGGTCCGGTGGCAAGAGAGGCACATGGATCGCCGATCAAGCTCGTATCCTCTCCTAATCGGTCTCATAAGTGAATCCTGCAAATGCCCTAATTGACCTATAGATCCAGCTCTAACAGCCTTGGGCCTCGGAAAATTTGCCGCTCATCCTACATTCCTACTTCTCTTCCATGTTCTGACATTCTCGTTGCGAGGCCTTCTCACGGTGGCAGCTTATGTCGTATCACCTCTGGTGCGTCGTAGCATGGTATCAGGCTGAACTGGGCAGGTCGGCACGATTCTCCTTCTTCATACAGGTTTGTGGAGGCTTCTACGATGGGCAGGGACAGAGGTCTGTATGGACCTAAAACGTGCGTTGTCACGCCTGTCCGATGTCGAAGGAAACCCGTGAGCTTCGCAATATAGCGACATGGATTGACCCTCGCAGATTGGCTCTGTACTCTGTTGCAGGGGCGCAATCTTCCACATGCGGGTCACCTATCACCGCGCTCTACCAAAGGACCCAGCGACCCCAGTCGCGCATGGCACAGAACTATGTTTCCAAGCCTTCAATCGTCCGCCGCAATCTCGAACAGGGTTCGTGGAGCGCGGCACCTATGGGTGGCATTAACAGCGGAGCACACCTGACTGGCCCAAGGATTCGGCCTCAAAATAACGCGCGCGGGCGCAGAGCAGCATCAATGCCTCTGTAAACGGCTCTCGCTAAGCAGACGAGGCCAAGTTCTCGGCTCATGTTGTAATTCCGACGTCATGCATTACGCAGATCATGGCAAAAGCGACAGAGCATTCACACAAGTCATAGACACAGTCTTTCAATGTCCCGCCAGTGGTGGTACCTCCCTTGCGACCGCACGCAAGACCTGTGCTCGCTGTTTATACAACCAGACCTGCCATTTCGGCTTCTGCCTTCTCCAAGCCACCCGTGACCAGGCCATGCAGCCAAAGCTCCATCTTGACGAAGCGAGCGCGAATGTCCATTCCTCGCTCGATCACGCCAAGTCCCAGATTCCAATACACATAAGACGAAAACGCGGAGGCAAACGACGACATCAAGGACAATGAAAGGCCAGAGCTGCGAAGCGTGTGGCTGAGGTTTTGGTAGTCGTCTTGCCAAACTGTGTGTCAAAAGAGGAAGAACAGGGAAATTGGGAGCGACTGACCAGCTTTCGCACAATATCTGGCCACAATGAGGAAGATACGACTCTGGCCGTGAGTGGTAGCCAAACTGGCATCGAGGGATCTAGAGGTGAGATGGCGTAACTTGGGCTGACTCTGAACTCGCCTTTGTAGATCGGATAGCTTTAATATCATCAGGAGACGTCGAGGTATGACCCGCAGCAGCTCGAAGATGGACAAAATCAGGCCTTCCCGCTCCATGACCGCATTGCGGAGCTTGGATATCTCGCTATCGTCCATCTTCCCGGAATCCAGGAGCGACGTTGGTCGATGGCTTCCATTGTCGGCTGTGACGTCTTCAACTCCAATACGACCTGTGATAGCCGATTCGAGAATAGGGTACTGGAAGTTAGGGCGATGTCAGACAACGCTAGGTACACCCACCATGTCATCATCGATATTGCCAACTAGACGAGCGTATTTCCGTCGCTCAATACTCGTTGTAGGCGAAGAACGCTTGATCAGGCTCAACCAAAACCTAGCGTAATTTACCCGGAGGTCGTCCGGAACATCGAAGTATTGCCCGTGGTCGAGCAAGCAAACGTCGAAATTGAATGGACTTTGAGAAGATTTAGCACGCGGTCGGATCAGGAGATTGCCGTGATGCGGATCTGCGTGGAAGAAGCCGTTAATATAGACCATTTGCGAAAAGATACGCGACAATTCTTGGGATACTTGATTGCGGTCGATGCCGTGCTGTTTCAGATACGCCAGGTCGTCCACTCTAGCGCCTTGAATGTATTCCATGACCATGCAGCGTCGCTCCGCCCATAATACCTCCGGTAAGTATACGCTTGTCTTCCCCTTCAGATGGCTGAAGTCACGAGAGCAGCGAGCCGAGTTTACTGCCTCGTGTCGGAAATCCATCTCGAGTGGCAGCATTTCGTTCATTTCCGAGCCTAACCACGAGAATTCAAATTCCGGGAAGATGTATTTGACCAGGTGAATGGCAAAGTTCGTGGTTGCCATATCGATCCGGGCAAAATCCTCCAGGTCGGCATGCTGTACTTTGACCGCTACCGGTCTTCCAGATTGCCTGTCTATAGCGCGGTGCACTTGGGCCAGGGATGCGACGCCTATTGGCCGAGGATCAAAGTCGATGAAGAGATCGTCGATACCTTTGCCCATGTCCGCCCTTAACATCGCGTCGATATCTTCGATGGGCGTCGGGAAGCATTGGTCCTGTAGCGGAGTCATTGTGCTCGTCCATTCCTTCGGCAGGACTTGGACCGCAGCGACATGTTGGCCGAGCTTCACATATATCCCCGAGTTGGTCTTGAGAGCTGCGAGCATTCGTTGGGCGCTCCGCAGATGACAGTCCTTCCTGGCCTGACGTTTTATCAAACGGTCCCCGTCCGAAGCACTCAGCAGCTCTTCTTTGGCGAAGGTCTGCTTGTAATCCCAGACGTCGAGTATGACTGCCCGCATTAGCCGCGCGCAGCGGATTCCGGCGATGATGCCGTGCCGGAACGGTGCGACCGTATAGTAAAGGATGGACAACACAACGAGCAGGAACAGCGCATTTCGTAGCCTTTTCGCGTGACGGGACGATCGCGGCCGAGGAGGGGGCACAGCTTGAGATCGAACATCGTGTGGTATCCGAGTCGATGAGAAGCTTCTTCGACCTAGTAGGGTACACACTCGTAAGGCATGTCTATCCAGCTGTCGAGTGACTGCCCGATTTGGGGTGCTGACCCCTACGACGCTTAGCCGGCTTCGGTGACAGACTCGGTTTACAGGCACGGAAATATTTCTCGTCAATGACCGGACTGTCGCCGAGCCCCGTAGAGGCGAGAGCATGCTGATAAGGGTCGGCTAACAGGTCGACGATAAAGTCGGGAGATCCGACGAGGTTGAGATCGTCAGAGAGGCACCGATAGATTCAGACTTCCACGTCACCGACGGCCGTTTTGTTATCAATCTTCTTGGTCGCCCTCGCGACGCTCAACTTTTCTAGGCTGTCTTCTGTTCTACTTTAAATTGTAAAACGGTCTCATATTGTAGTGGCTTCAGAGGTAAACCTACTCGCTGTCGCTCTACCAGCAGAACCAATAAAGTGAGATTTTCAGCGGACGAGATCATTGTGCCGACCGCAATTGAACAAGTGATGTGAAACGGCCCGGGTCTTGCCCAAACTATATAGTTCCATCTCAATGCATATGCATCTTTGCGTCGAGCGTGTGTCTGTTGATGATGTACCTGAGACTCGCCGATTCGAGTCACTCCTTGCGTGTCCATTTGACACAGGCCACTGAGGACTGTATGCGTCGGGATTTGGATTTGGCGACCGGTATCGATTCTCACAGTACCATCAAATCGCTCGATTCTATACCTGAATTTCAACACTGTAGTCATGTCGGCAGGTTTTGACAGGAGACGGATACAAGCGCCCGAAGTATCATATGCGCCCACGTACACAACGGAGCACTCAAAAGCGGGGCCTTCGAGGAGGATAGATCGGGAGAAGGATGAAGCTCGACCGATCTGTGCGTATCACATTGCCGTGTCAGCCGTGCTTGGGCTCACCCCTAGTCCTCAAGACTGGTCTCATCAGTCAAGCGAATGGAAGCGGCTATATCGAAGCCGGGGGCGTGAAGATTGCATGCTCGGTGTAAGTGATCGTCTTGGCCTCCGCATCAATGTCGCTCATTCTAGGTACGGCCCACGACCGAAGCAACCTCCCTATTCGCCTCAAGGAAGCCTCAATCTTGAGATCAAATTCGCTCCTTTCGCATCACATCCTCGACGGGCGCCTCTTCGGGTTCGTACGACCGGTCATCGCAGACGTAGGAGCTGACTGTCTCAGGATACCGAACCAGCTCCGCTTTCCGCTCTCCTTTCCTCTCACCTTCTTCCCGCCCTTCAGCTGCACCTCTTACCGAAGTCTACCCTCGATGTCCACCTCCTGATTTTGGAATCAGACATCCTCCCCAACGTTCTCTCGGCAGGCCTTACGGTCGCTTCGGCCGCAATCGCAGACGCAGGAATTCCGATGTTTGGGTTGGGCGTTGGCTCTACCACCTCAAAGAAGGATGGAGAATTGCTAGTCGATCCTGAAGCGGGTGAAGAGGAAGGAGAGGCGACTCTTGCAATTGGTGTCTTGCCCGCGTTGGGCAAGTTTAGTGGAATATGGCTGTCTGGAGAGGTCGAAGTGGATGAGGCGTGTCAGGTGAGTCGAGCACGATCATCCAAGTGACCTGACTAATCATAGATGATTGAACAAGCTGCAAAAGGGGCCACGTCAACTCATAGTGTTTTAGCTCAGGCTTTGATCGAAGGCGCGGAGGAGAGAGGAATTGCTGTCGCAGCGTGAATTGATGCACCCAATACAGCATATGGCCCGGATTGACCCTGTTTGAGCTGGGCGACTGACGCATGAGAGAGCATAGTACATGAAATAATCTCACTTGGACTACAGGACATGTGGGCGCCCTCGGTGATGTAGCGTACATAGAAAGGACAAAGGTGGCTCACAAGAGCGGCGGAAGGCACCTCCACTCTGAGATTCCAGCGGCTCATCATTCACTTTGTCAATACCCTTTTCTTCACTGCTCACGAGCGTGATGCCCAAACTTCTGCCAGACTACCCTGGGCAGCGTAAACGGCCCCGATGGGCGTATCTGAGATCATTTCTGCCCGTTGCGGGCTTGCTACTTGTCTTCTCTTTCCTGCTCGCGTCATACTCGCTCCTCTCGCACTTTCGGTCACCGGCCATCAGGCAACATCTGGGATGGCAATCTTGGGACGTCATACAAATCGAGTCATTGGCGAAAGAACAAGCGTCCAATAGCACCGACGAGTTCAACCCGAGCATACCTATCGACCTTTGGGTAGGTCTTGGAGGACGAGCCTGATTGACGCATAGGATCCTCTCGCATTGCAGACGACGGGCCGTGAGCAGTACTGACGTCGTAGTAGCTGACAGTCAGTCACCGAAATAGTCGTCAAATCATGCTATCTCCCGCCAACATTGTTAGGATCTTACTGCATGCCCAAGACAACTCCGGAGGAGGACAAGACGAAGGGCAAATGGGTGATGGTCCCACGCGACCTCAACATCCGATCCGGTATCTGGTACGGGCTCAAAGATCGCTACAACTTGTCGTGAAGCAGCTTAACGACAGGTATTTGAACGTTTATTATCGTCGTACACACCGTTTGGACGCTCCTCTCATCACGGCCATTCGGATGATCGCAGAGCCACCTCCCGAGAGCTTGGAGTCGGAATTACAAGGATGGGTAAAGGCCTCTGGCGATCTTCATTCTGGCGTTTGGCCGAGCCAAAAGGATGCGCGCATATGGTACAAACTTCAAGATCGCGACACGAGCGGACGGAGGCAAGAGGCATCGACCGACTTTGACGATGTGATCACAGAGCTGGATATCCTGTACGGGGACGATGAGCCATTTTTCGGTTTTGAGAGGATCGACGGGGGTAAAGTTCTCCAAGCGGAAGCAGGCAAATGGGAAAGTGTCGACATCACCTACAGGCGAGGCAACCCCTGTACGTTAATCTGGCGGTGAATCCTCAGCGGAAGCTCTTCATCTGACCATCAGTGATCCCCAAGGCCAAAGTACCTTCGTTTCACGAGGACGGAACCCTGAAGATCATGCAAAGAAGGTTTCACTCGCATATCTGAAGCACCGCATCTAACAAGCAGTTGCGGATTTGCATTTTTCGGTGGGAAGTGGGTCATGCCGCGACAGCGACAAAGAGGGTTGCATCGGCGATGCTGATACTACTGCGTGGCTGGCTGAAGCTCTTGATGCTGAACAGCCGGACATGGTGGTACGTGAGACCTGAGTAGCCGAACGGGCACTGAGGATCTAGGTGTTCTCTGGGGATCAACTCAACGGCCAGAAGACGAGTTACGACTCCAGGAGCGTGCTGGCGAAATTCGCCAGTCCCGTGATCGATCGAAAGATTCCTTGGGCGGCCATTTTTGGTGCGTGTGCTATACGACTGACTGATAACCAGGCAACCACGATAGTGAGATTGCCGAGGACCGAGAATTACAGATCAAAACGCTGCAGAACATGCCATATTCGCTGGCTCGGTCTGGGCCCAAAGATGTCGACGGCTTCGGGAATTGTGAGTTCCGGGAAGGCACTGTTCCGTTTCTGATGGCAGACGCGATCAAGCTGCATTCGAACGATCCGTAAGAAATCCCCACAGCGTTTCATTGACCACCAGAAGCTACATGCACATCTTCACGCTGTATTTCCTGGACTCGGGCGACTATCAGGCTCGCGCTCTCCCTTGGTCCACGCCGGATTATGACTATATCAAGCAATCGCAGATCGACTGGTTCCTCAACACCTCCTCCCATATTCAGCCGATCGAGAGACCCTTCCAGCCAGATGGTACCAAAGACCTGGGTCATGTGTGGCAAAGGCGGTCTACGCGGTCCTCACGTCAATCCGCCGATAGGTTTCTCGCTAAGCCGAACGCTATAATGTGGTTCCACATACCACTGCCTGAAGCCTACGATGCGGCCGACAAGGACACAACCGACGGTGGCGATCTTGACGTTGGCGATCAGCTCGACGGCGAAGGCAGCAGCAAACACAACGGCGGGTTCTTCAACAAGGGGATCAAGCAGGCTTTCGCGGAGTCTAGCTCGGCTAGCAGCGCTATGCAGACTGCCGAAGTGAAGGTTTTGAGTCACGGCCATTGTCATGTTACAGACAGATGTAGACGTGTCGATGGGATATGGTGCGCATTGGAAAATGTCCAGCTGACAACAGGATGTGCTTTGATGGGGGTTCGTCCTACTCCGGGTACGGCCAGTTGGGATTCGACCGACGGGTTCGGCTTTATCAGATTTCGGACTATGGGGAGACTGTTGAGACCTACAAGAGGTTGACGACCGGCGAGATTAGAGATCGTCAGATACTGGTGGGAAATGGAGCGGTTCCTGGCGTCGGCCAAGATCGCACCGAGTTTTAGGCTCGACGTTAGCTCGGTCAAGTTGTAAATCACCTACCTTCATGTAACATCTGCGGACGGGTGGCTGGGAGACGATGTCAGATATCCTGAAGTCGCCTCGTGACGTGTCCGCGCCTCCGGTTTTGAGCGCCCCCGACGACTGAAATTTGATGGTACCTCGGCGACGAGGTCTGGGGCGTCAACTGACGCGCCCCTCGATCGAAGGACGTGGACGTCTAATAGGACAATCCACGCGCCCGCTTTATAGCAGCTCTCATCAGCTAAACTCTCTTAGATTCCTCAGACTTCACCTCTGACGAACGCCAAGATGCCTAAGTCGCCCGCCGCCTCCCCAGCGTCTATGCTCGATGAGATACTTTGGCAGGGTATGGACTCTACACCGGCTGACATTGTCGTGAGTCTATCGGCCGATAACAACCTGAAGATAGTGGTATGCCTGCCTCTCGCTGTTGCTGGAGGCATTGATCGTCGGCACAGTGATCTCGCATGTGAGTCAGGTGGGAAAGGTCATACTAATGGTAGGCGATACGGTATGTGGAGACGTTCGTGGGCCAGGACCCGCGATACGTTGTCATCCTGGTACTCGTGGGCACTGCAGCGTGCATGTGAGTGCGATTCATGATGATCGCGTTGACAACAGGGGTCAGCTGGCTTTGAACGCTTGGCAAGTAGGGTCTGCAAAGGTTCCAAGCTCAAGATAGACCCATCAGCTTGTCACACAGGCTTTCATCTCCTATGCGCCGTTGCTACGCCCCGATACACGTGCCAACATGACCACCGTTCTTCTTGTTGGCGTCTACAACATCGCCGCCGTGACTTTTTATTCGCGTCGCGCTTGGCACGTGAGTCGGTCTGATAGACGGAGCTCACGCCAGCTTGCTGGACGCAAGACAGTATACGTGCCTTTCTTTTGTTTCGCGATTATGTCGCTAGTCGCCTTGAACGTGGCGTGAGCGTCATGATCGACTGTGCTTACCTTAGCGTTGTGGTTCAGGGCATGACAATGCCAAGGCTTGGACTGGACACCCTTCTCCAGCTCGAGTCGTGGCTGGACAGGGTGAACAAGACTGCCACGGCATGGACGGCGGTCTCGCTGACCGTCGATTTGTCGGTCTGCACTACCAGTAAGCGACGATCGTGGTCAGTCTAATCGTCAGTGACCATCATGCTCGTTCGCTCCAGAACGATGTTTCGAGCGACCGAAGGTCACCTCCTTCGCAAGCTGATCTCACTGACCTTTGAAACCATGTACACTCGACCCACCAGGCTTATAGCTGACAATAGGACGCCTCCTGTGTGTATCGTCATCTTCCAGCTTTGCGTTGCGGCCACCCAAGGATCAATTGGTCAGTTTATCCACATTGGCATGGCTGATGAGCAGCAAATCTCTCCCGAGTCGTGATCTGGACGCTTGGCCCGGCCTTCTTGCACTCGATCCTGCACTCCTTGGTCAGTCGAGAAGATCTCAAGAATCTCCTGGCTGGCAAGAGTCCCAAACAGATGTCGCAACAGGCCATGGACAACCCACCCATTCCACTATCGTCGGTGGACGAGGGCTCCAAGAGGGGAGGGGACGGACAAGAATTCTTCATGCCTGGGATAGAGAGCGTCTGAGCTGAGAGATCGCTGGTGTTCAACCTCCGGCAGCCCATGTCCATGTGACCATACAGTATGTACGAGATGATGCCAATATGACGACCGACTAGGGAGCGCATGGGCAAGCTGGGACGTCATGGCCTGCGTCGGCATTCGGTCTGCCGAGATACCCGTTCCTGTGGCATCAACTTTCGCAGTTTCCATCGACTTCGTAGTTTGACTCTCTCGTACATCAAGTGCACTAATAAGTTTATTTCGGTCTGAATGACGTCGCGTATGCGACTCTGATCGAATGAGACCGTATTGTGATGTGGACTGACGCGGCCGGGGTGACACCAAGCTGAGGTTCCGCGCGCAGAGTTCAGCCTCATGGTCTCTGCCTACCTCCCCATCGCGGTCGAACTTGCAGTATATAAGGGCACCACTAATCGAGTCATTTTCCGTTCATCTTCGCAATGAATGTCGGGAGAAACAGTGAAGACACGCTCGCCGGCCCTGAGATCGCGACTGCCAAAGAACACAAGAGGTCCGACAATGAGCTAGAGCATTCCGAACACGGTGCGACCTCGAACACAAATAAGACACCCGAAGGCCTATCCATCAGGCCCGATGGTAAGATCGCCTTGACAGAAGCCGGCGCTCCAGAAGTACTCGGATACGCCTATCCCACTTGGAAGAAATGGTCGATCCTTTGCGTCATCTTCATTGTGCAATGCTCAATGAATTTCAACGCATCGATCTACGCCAACGGGGTCGGTTTCCTGACAGAGAAGTTCGACATTTCGGCTCAAGCAGCTCGAGTCGGCCAGATGATCTTCTTGGTCAGCTATGCCTTCGGATGTGAGCTGTGGGCGCCGTGGTCAGAAGAGCTCGGAAGGTGGCCGACGCTCCAGCTCAGTCTCTTCTTTGTCAACGGTAGGTTCACCCCCGAGTCATCGTTGACGTACAGTCTGGCAGATTCCAGCAGCCCTTGCCCCAAATTATGGGACCGTTGTTGTGGCTCGCTTTCTTGGGGGTATCTCATCAGCTGGAGGCTCTGTTACTCTTGGAATGGGTCAGTGAATCGTCGAACCCGCTGATGGCAGTCGCCGATATGTGGAGTCCGCAGACACAGCAGTTTGCCGTTGCTTTCGTTGTCTTTTCGTCCGTCTTCGGAAGTGTCATCGGTCCTCTCGTCGGGCCATTCATCGAAGCCAACCTCAAATGGGAGTGGATATGCTGGACACAGTTGATCTTTGGCGGATTCGTCCAGATTCTCCACTTCTTCTTCGTGCCCGAAACCCGGTCGACCGTCTTACTGGACCGTGAAGCCAAACGACGCCGCAAAGCCGGCGAGAGCAACATCTATGGCCCGTCAGAACTCAAGGAGCACCGATTTTCCCGCCAGGAGATCATCAAGACCTGGATTCGACCTTTCGAGATGTTCGTGCGAGAACCTATTGTTCTGTTCTGTTCTCTCCTTTCGGGATTTTCCGACGCCCTCATCTTCACTTTTCTGGAGGCATTCACGCCGGTGTACGCTCAGTGGGGCTTCACAACGGAAGAGATGGCCTTGACCTTTGTCCCGCTGGCGATCGGTTATTTCATCGCCTGGGCGTCTTACATGCCTCCGCTTCTTCGACAACGCTCAATCCTACTCAAAGATCCGAACGCTGCTCCCGAGCTCCGTCTTTGGTGGCTCCTGTACCGTAAGGCCTCATGTGACAATGACTTATGACAGTTGCGCCTCTCGAAACTATTGGATTGTTCATGTTCGCTTGGACGTCACTTGGACCTCCATACACTCATTGGATCGCTCCGATGATTGCGAGCGCCTTGATCGCTATAGCCAACTTTGCCATCTACATGTCCACAATCGATTACATGATAGCCGCATATGGACCGGTGAGTGAGGCGGCGACGAGATTCCTCATCGAATGTTCTTCGGCTGACTGTCAAGTATTCCAGCAGCGCTTGCGGTGGTAATGGGCTGGCCAGGGACTTTCTGGCGGGTATCGCAGCAATGTATTCTGCGCCATTTTACCGCAATATTGGCGGCACGTCATACCGCTATCATCTACAATGGCCGACGACGATCCTAGCGATCCTGGCATTCATCGTGACGGTCCCTATTTACGTATTTTACTGGAAAGGCCAGTGGTTCCGCGAACGATCGAAGTTCGCGAAGTCTCTCGCTGGAGAAAGGGAGGGCCATGGCGGAGGAAGGCTAGTCGAATTGGAGAAGGCATAGCGTCAACATCAATGATATTTCATCACTTTCGTTTGCACCTGTAATACCTTAATAATGATGCTTCAGTATGTATCGTAGTCTGTGACCAAAAAGCGGGATTCGACCGGCACCGAAGGGTCACGAAGCTGGACTTGATTCTGTCGGTCACAGCGATTATAAACAGCTGTCTGTCGCGACGCCACGTGTTTCTGTTGCCCGTGTGGTGCAGTGGTTAGCACTTTGCTTTCCGAAGACAACGTCGAACGGCAAGGGTCCGGGGTTCGAATCCCTGTTCGGGTTTTTGGAGAACTTTTTGACCGCGGCGGTCTCCTGACACGTACGTACCTAGCCAGCCTTTCTGCCCCGACGTTCCAGAGGGAGTTATGCGTATTTTCAGTTCCCTAATCAATTTACAACCGATGTCCCCAGGAGAGACGACAAGCGAAACAAGTCACCTCTTGCACGGCGAAAGACAAGATGCAAGTAAGAGCAAGAAGATGAGAGAGAACATGGGTGGTGGCTGCGGCATATTCCTCATGCTATATATTATGTTCACAGGGGAGAGCAGTGGGTGAATACGACATCAAGTTGGTCTGCGGTTCGACTTAGGGGCCAGGGCTGATCATCAGGATGTCGAGCGATAGAGCGCGGCTGGTTTGTCCGTCGCGCTGGCGCTAGGTTGCAAGCTACGAAGCATTCATGGAACTCGGAACACCAAGCGGCTCAAGGAGTTTCTATGTATTTACGAAGAGATAGAGAAGGAGTTAGCGAGGCCATGGATCATACACCCCATGCCAGGGACAATGGAGTCTCACATGCATCCATACCTTCTACTGGTGTTCTAGCTGACGTCGTTCCCGGGTACGAAGGCAAGCTCCTCGGTATATCCGACGGTGATCTTCTCTTCACCACTACCGCCGAGGCTCGGGCCACACGACATCCGTTGGCCGTCCTGACCAGCTATGCGATGTTTCTGCTTCGACTGCACAGCGCCCGATGACGGATCTCCAATTGCGACTTCATGCTTGGTTCCGCTCCGATTTTGTGGTCCGGGCTTTCAAGCTATGGAGCGTGATTGGGTGGTTAGCTCAGACTGATTGATCACTGGCGCACGTCGTACTTCGGACGGGATTGACACTTCAATCAAGCTCGCGTTCTCGTTCTAAGCAGGTGTGAGGACAACCTCCGCATGCAAGTCAAAAGATGGGAAGTGTCTACAGTGACGAGGCGGTCGCCTTGATCGTGTTGCCTTTCAGAAGATTGGGAGATCAGTACGATACCCTGAATACGTTTTACGTTAATGGCGATGCTAATAACAACAACAAGTCGGCATCGTCGCGACAAAGCTCCCGTTTCATCTGCTTCAATCTCCACTTCACTCTGTGATTAGACATTCACTTTTAGATTCAAGCAGCAGGTCTCAGACCGTCTCTTGTCTGCTGTTACCTCAAGCACGGGTTCCAACGCGACCGGAGGAGGAACGAGCCTGTCTTCCGGTCACATCGCGCTGCACTGGAAAGGACCTTCGTCGACAGGTAAGTCACCGCGCGTTCCCTTTGTGCTATGCAACCTTAACATTGCAATTCATTTGCTGACGACCCAGATATCTTGACGGTCCGCTGGAGTGTCATCTTCAGGGTGGGATACATCCGCGAGCAACATCACCTCACAACAACTACACGCTAGGACCACATCACGCCCTGCAAAGCTGCCAACACTATCGTACAAAACGCGACATTAACGTCATGTCCTCGTCCGCTGCTCTGCCGGTTCACCTCCAGTCGTCAACAGTGTCGGAAATGACCCCGAAAGCTTCGCGACATCATACCTCACCGAACGCTTCGCCCCAGCATGTGAGCCCAAGAAGTAACGGTTCCAACAGGGACTCATCTACCAACGTCGATATCGAGGGATTATTGCGACTTCATGGGGACGATGCGAAGAAAGCACTGGAGTCTGTGATGGCGGAGAAGGCGAATCTTGTTAGTGTAGGTCACCGAACACCGCTGACTTGCAGCAAGCGCAAAACTCGCAGTTGTGGAAATTGATAGAGAAACAACGGGCGCAGTGCGCGGCTTTGGCTGCAGATAACGACCGCTTGAGGTCGGACCGTGAACGAGCGAATTCACGGCTAGCTTCCGCAGGATTGGACGCGCCGCCCGTCAAGAAGATGTCCAGCAGCGCAAGCTCAGTGGGCCTAGCCATGCGAGCAGAGACGCAGATCAGGCGGACCAATTCGGACCGTGAGGATAGGTCAAAGATACCCGAACGTGCGTCTCCATCCGAACGGAGTGAGATTCGACCAGACATCACCTTCCCTATGCCGAATCCGAGCTCGGGCCCAACTCTCGCCCAACCACTGCTATTGCCTTCGCCCTTGACAGCAAATACGCCGGCCCGACGCGAAAGTCGCATGGCGTTTCCAGCTGAGGTTTCTACCTTCATGTCCCTCGCCGACTCCCCTCGGGATGCTAGGCACGCTGCTCAATCCGGTAGTAGCATCGCAGCCAGTCCAGCATCGCTATATTCCGAGCACCCAGGCGACAATGGGTATGGGTATAATCCAATGTCCCGCGCCCCTGTTAGCAACACGGAGTCCGTTCCCGAGGAACCCGAGGACGACCTGGGCAGCGTACTGCCACCAAGGAACGCGTCTTTGTCTCCGAAATTGAGCACTGATCGACCAACAATCGTCTCAGAAGCGTTCCCCTCCGAAAAACCGCTTCAGGATGGTGCTGGTCGACAGCCCCATACCTCCGCGCTGCGCGACAACGATCTCCCCGACCACATCGCCGAACTCACGCGTTCGCACCTACCACACACTCGTCTAGCCATCACCAACAGCACGGTTTTCCCGAACGCCCTCGGGCGGGAGGTGCTGTGCTTTATTGTATGCGTGACAGTCAAACTGCCCAACTCTCCCCAAATACAGTGGAACATCGCCAAGCTATATAGCGCATTTGTCGACCTCGACAACAAGATCAAAGCGAACGCCGGCAAGGGAAGGAAGGAGTGGAAATCTTTGGTGACACCGCTGCCCGAGGGGCGAGCTTGGAAGGACTTTGCGCCGGGCAAGATCGACCAGAGGAAACGCGCACTTGAGGCTTACGTCCAAAGCCTGCTCATCGCTCCGATCAACGATAAATCTGACCTTTGCGAATTCTTGAGTACAGACAGGGTGCGGGCCACTAAGAATGGAGGCAAGAAAGAAGGGTATCTCACGAAGAAGGGCAAGAATTTTGGTGGTTGGAAGACGAGGTATTTCGTGCTGGATGGGCCGGTCATGGAGTATTACGAATCCGTGAGTGTCACTATTGTCCTCACTGCTGATTATAGCGCGGAGGCACCCATCTTGGATCTATTGTTGTAACCGGGGCACAGATTGGACGCCAAAATCGACCATCTGACTCGGGCGATGATCGTCACCTCAGACATGCCTTTCTTATCATCGAGCAGGCCAAAAAGGGCGGTACGCGACATGTACTGTGCGCGGAGAGCGACAGTGACAGGGACAACTGGATCGAAGTGTTGGTACGACACGTGGAACCGGAACAAACGAATAGTGCCGCACCTCAAGTCGAGACGAATCCGATCTCGAGCCTTCTTCAACGGCAGCGCAGTGATTCACGTAAACCTGGTCGAGATGTTGTGATCACCGCTGCGCAGCCTATGTCAAATCTCCCAAGCACAAATGGAAAATTTGGGGGGGCTCCGTCGCCCAGCATGATCAACTCGATGGAATCCAAGCGATCTGCGCAACCGATCTCGTCCAGCCCATCCTTACCCTCCGTCAATTCGCACGCATCGACTAGCTCTGTTCCGATGATCAACCGTGGCCCTGGTCCCTCGCAAAAGAACAGCCCTTCAGCCGATATCTTATCATCCTCGCCTCCCGTTTCCGAGCCCACACCTCGCGCAAGCAAGAGACAGAGCTTGATGCCTCGACCGTCTCATTCGGCCGCTTACCTGTCCAAGGTCGCCAGTGAAGGTTTGACGATACCCGGTATGGAAAGGGACAAAGATCGCGAACGAAAAGCCAAGTCTGGGCGATTCTGGCCAACTTTCGGCAAGGGTCCAGAGAAAGTGCAGCGACCGGTCTTCGCAGTCCCGCTATCCGAGTCCATCGCTATTGCCTCGAAAGCGAACCTACCTGCGATCGTCTTCCGGTGTATTGAATACCTCGAGACCAAGCATGCCGAAACGGAAGAAGGCATCTACCGTCTCAGCGGATCTTCTGCCGTGATCAAAGGCTTGAAGGACAGATTTGATGTCGAAGGCGATGTCGACCTGATAAAGGTGGATGAGCACTGGGACCCACATGCCATAGCTGGCCTGCTAAAGACATTCTTGCGCGAGTTGCCGCTGAGCCTTCTGACTCGCGACCTACACCCTCGCTTCTTGGCCGTCATGGGTGAGTTTCGTCACAGATCAAGCTGATTGCAGATCTGATCGACTCCTCTGCCCGAGTCGCCGAACTTTCACGTCTAGTTTCCGATCTACCACCCCACAACTATGCTCTTCTCCGAGCTCTCACAGCGCATCTCATCCTTATCGTCAAGAACTCTGCGTCTAACAAGATGACGCTACGCAATATCGGCATTGTGTTCTCGCCAACTCTCGGTATCCCCGCTGGGATCTTTTCAGAACTAGTCTCGCACTTTGGGCCCATATTTGACGACGATCCCGAGGTGGTAATCGTCGCCTCACAGGATGCGCTTCAAGTTGGAGCGGGGGACGCCGACGAAACAGTGCGGAGAAAGCGCAACAGCCAGCTATATCAAGCGGGCGGCGTGGACGCAATGCTGGGTTTGGGAGGAAGATCGCTGGATCCAGGTAGGTCGCTCTCGTCGATCTTGCTGATGATAGCTATGGAAGACTCTTCAGACGGAGAGAACGACGATGTCGAATCGGAAGCTCATTCTTGCGCATCGTCGGATTACCAACCAGCGTCGCTTTCGACTCACAAGGAAGCTAGTGCTGGGAGACAATCAGGAATTACGAATTGACAGAGACGGGGCATGTTACTCGGATTGTCGATCCGTTCGAACTAGCCTATACGCCACTTTGGGACAGCCCTCTCATAGCTCTTGGCAGGCGACGTTGGATAGGAGGAAACCTTGTGAGCCGATGATGAACGAAGAGATGATGCACGAAAAGTGGCACGAACGGGTTGTTTAAATTACGATATATTGGATGTATTCTTGTTAAAGTCAGAGATGTGTTGGGAGTCGCTACTACTCCAAGAAAAGCTGGCCGTAATCTCCATCAGAGTGCTATGTCCCCTGACAATATCATTGAGCGAAGATTTCAAGTGGCGACCCTCGGAATGACAATAAGATACCAGCCGCCTGGATGACGTCCTCGGTGTATCCTCGATTGGGCTCGACTTCGGAGACCGCTCTGCCTATCTGATGGCTCCTTGTGGTCGTGCGCTTCCGCTGGTCACGAGTGACAGGCTTTGCGGACGTCAGCGAGGCAGCCAAAGACAGCCCGGGAAGGACCAGCGGCTCTCGAAAGCGGACTCGACGTGATGCTATATGAGTCAGAACTGAATCTGGTAGGATACCTGGGGGCGAAGGGCTGATGGAGATTCGAGAGTGAAAGCAGCTGCTGAAGAAGCTTCGAGATACTTCCGAGGTACCGCTGTCGGGGCGATGTGAAAGGGTGGCGGCATTGAAAGCAGGGACCGGAGATACGGTGTCGATTGTGGCTGTAATGCGCTCATCAATTTTCGCGTTGCTTGACCCAGAATCGACGAGATCTGGACTGAGTTCCGTCATACTCGAAGGCGCAACATGGCGAATAGGGTCATAAGTAGGCTCCTTCAGCCGAATTTCGGGTGAGGAAGATGGATCTTTGTATGACACGGTACGATGCTGAGGGTTGAACGACCGCAGCTGCTCCAATCGTGTAGGGTAAGTCCTGGTCCTTGAGATTGTTTCGCGTCTGGACGCGGACGGGGCTGGCTTGTATGTGAATCGTGCTTTCAAAATGTCAAGGTCCTTCCCGTCAGCTGCGCTCGTCTGAGAAGCCAGGGACTGACGTTGTTTTTGTAGGACCGTGTGGCTTTCGGGCATTGTTTGCCACCCCGAGAGACAGCTCTCTCGCGTCGTCGTCGGAAAGGCATCCTCGATAGATCACTTGTAGGATGTACAAGGAGATGTATAGATATTCAAGACGCAAAAGATCGCTCGCAAGGGGATGGAATGACAGTCGGAAGTGAAAACAATGGCCCGTGTTTGGCCCGTGTTGGTTTCTATCGAAGTCGTCAAGACTTCGTCTGTGCGCTCAGGGCGCATGTTTCTGCGTGGTGATGAGGGAATGAGGTAGACAGATACTGATCTCTATCCCATCATCTCTCTGGCACTATTAGACAGTAAGCAGCGTTGCTGTTGACTTTCAGGTCGGTGAATGTCTGTACGGGACATTCGCCCCACCTGTGTGAGGTCGAGCAGAGCTCGATCCTCCGGCCCCACAGCCCCTGAGCGCTCAAGCCCATCTCATCGCCCAGAGTATGTTATTCCGCAATGTCCTTCACGTGGAAAGGGGTTCCGCATGACCACCGCACGTCACGCCGCGGACGTACTGTGGGGTATTGCCACTCGATCCCGTGGTCGGGGTGACTCTGCCTGCGCGGCAGTCCTTGCTACCGATATGCGGGCTTGAACGGACTTAGAACCATATTGTTACATCGCGATTCCCTAAAAGTGCGAGTTGTGCTGCAACCGGTGCTCAAAATCGCACAGCCCGGTCTCTGTCCCGCGCATTCCAATCACTCTCAATTTCCGCTGATCCCCAATTCTCCGGCTCCCAGCTGATTGACAAATGTGTCAAAATCGAAAGGCTCATCGATCACCATCTCGCCTATGGTCTCAATGTCCATCTCCGTGTAGTTGAGACCTTCATCCATTCGGCTGCCGTCGATCACGGCGGTCGACCACCCATGTTCTCCTCCGATTTCCAGCTTTTCTTGCACGTCCGGCTGCGAGCTGCCGAGAGTCGTGACAGGCGAGCACTCAGTATGAAGTGGCCAGACGAAGGTAAAGCCCGATTGGAGTTCCTGAGATTCCGGCCTTCTCGACGGTGACACCTCGGAGTAAGCGGGTGTATCTGGCGCGATCGGAGGGAATACGAGCGGCGGGGGCTGGACCGATCCGTTGTAGGTACAGCCGTGTAGTACGCCACCATACAGATCGCAGACGCCAGTCTCAGCGAGAGTCGCCGATGTGGCGACGGATCGGGGCGACTGGGGAGACCTGTCGTTGAGCAGGGGTGAAGTCACCCCGTCGGCTATGGGTCCGACAACAGTTGAGGAGGGCGGACTACCGATCCGACGGAGTTTCACGCTCGCACTCAGATGACCCAAGTCGTCAAAATCGTCGCTTTCGGCTGGAACGGCAGCAACTGTCTTGCCCGCAGCCAAAAGGGAATCGCTGGCTCGTTTGCGCAGGCGGAACAGAACAGGCAGACCCCTCTTCGCTCGGCAGCCGGGTCGAGCTGCGGCTGCTATATCACAAACTACGTTCATACCGTGGAATGCTGGTGAAGCAAACGCGCTGGTCGGGGACCGGATCGCGATGGCTGCGCTGAAAGTTAGCCCCAGAATGGACCATACTCACAGGCACACCGACGCGGTGAATGCGTGGAACCAAAAGAACCACCAGCGTGCGATCAAGGATGGATGGTAAATGACCAGTTGCTTGACAATCTGGACGATGTCTTGAGCGCTTTCGTATGCGCCGACAAAGCTATCGCCGTAACGGCAGAATGATGGATCGCGCGGATTCTCGCCGAGTGCTTGTGCAAACAGTGGCCGATTCAGGAGCATGCGTGACTGAGCGATCAACAAGCGGAGACCCAAGCGATGTATCACCTATTGTCAGCTGCGTCTTCCAGCAGGGGCCCTACAAGATGCGGAGGGACGCTAGGATCAAGAGGCAGCTGCATAATTGCAGTATGAGGCAGTAGCTCCACCGATACGGTGTCTTTGACTATCGTCATTTCGGCGCACACGAGTACCGACTCACACTCCCGAAATTCCTTGTCCAAGTGTTTCACTTGATGGATAGATACTGCAGCTGTCTGAGTCTGCTAGTCATGAGCTCAATGTTCACTGGCGCTCACGATGTCTATGATTCTCTCCATCATCTCCATGAGCCGATACTTGGCGCGATGGTCTGTCGTTAGTGCACTGTCCTGCCGACGACTGACAGCCATCAGAGTCTTCCACAAGTCCGGTCGAAGGATCCGGGAACAAGGTGTCGGACGCCTTGTTACTGGTTGAGCACGGTCTATAATCAGCGTCTTCGTACTGCGGACTACTCACCTGCCGAAGCACATGGCCTGTAGTCGGTCGTACGTCTACTGGTTAGCCCTGCAGGCCGGTTCTCACCTACGATGAGCTCCCAATATACCTGTCGTCTCTCTTCCACCTCGTACTGCGACAGACCAAAGGTTGCACCGTCACGGTGTAAACCAAGCTGCCATCAGAAGGAGCAGCCACGGTGCGTACGCTTTGTGCAGTCTTGATGGCGGTCCCTAGCATCGGCCAAAAGCGTTCAGCACCATTGGCGTCAAGAATCAGCTTGGGTCGAGTCACAGCTTACCGTCACCGTTCAGGAGGTATGTTCCACATAGGTGTATGGCCTGCACAGTGGCCGGACACGCGTGCTCCATACTGACCGCCGAAAGACAGGTCTTGCCCAACGCGAATAGCCGATCTCCCCTAGCATCGTCTGGTATCAGAGATCTCAGTTGCAGTGACTCACATGGCTCTCGATCCAGATCGAACATGTATCCCAATGCCATCACGAAGAAGACACAGGCAAGTTTGTGAGCATTGACGGGGACTTGGTAGTCGTATGCAGTCGCAAGGTGATCCTCGAGAAACATCGCCCGAGGCAGGATCTGATACCTGGTGTCAAAGACGCTGGTGGCTATACGTACATCCAATTGACGTTTTCCCAGTACGTTTCCACGAGGCCCGCGCCTTCCGTCTCCCAAATCGGCAGCAACAGCCTGAGCTCTCCTAGCTCTTCACCAGAAGCGCAGTCATCGATCGTACC
>Ga0308160_10002178_pt1 | contig 24492 bp, 36 predicted proteins | sample PhyFR1_FD_201036 | JGI IMG/M metagenome (GOLD analysis project Ga0308160, IMG submission 201036) | Phyllosphere microbial communities from UC Gill Tract Community Farm, Albany, California, United States - DLSLF.R1 | ecosystem: Host-associated > Plants > Phyllosphere > Unclassified | place: USA... | reverse complement strand
GGCCCGATAGAGTTTGTTACGCTAAATTGTTCTGTGGGGTCTTTGCGGGAGTGGCTTGGAGGCTTTACGGAATCAAGCCAGGGCGCGAGAAGGAGAGACATGAGTAAATCCGCCTCTTTTTACCGCAACCATGACGTTCGTACATCACTGACCAGAAAAGGTATATAATCAGCGGAACATGATGAGCGCTCGTCTCTCAAATCAGAATCAACCATGCTCGTACATTCAACGCTCTTGAGCGTAGCGCTAGTATGGCTACGACTCACACCGACTGTCGTTGCGACTCCGGTATATCAGCTGGGTCAACGAAATCTCCTACCTAGGCAGAACGAGACTACCGAGGAGGATGCTCCTGCGGAAAGCGAGGAGCCTGCAATTGTGCAGATCCCGTCACCAGTGAACCACACCGGCAGCATCGAAGCATGTCAAGGCTACCAACTCAGCAACTCAACCATACTAGACGACGGTGCCGGTATTGATGGTACCCTGGAGATCATTGGAAACTGTAGTGCATACGGGCCCGACTATGAGACGCTATCGCTCACTGTGAGGTATGAGACCGACGACCGGATTCGTGTCCGCATTGTCGACTCGGAAGGTCAAGCTCACATCGTTCCCGACGACGTCGCTCAATGGCCCACAATCGGTTCTAGTAGCTCCAACAACGAGTCGTGCAACCTATCTTTCGAATGGCAAGAGAATCCCTTCTCCTTCAGCATCACCCGGAAGTCAGACGGGGAGGTCATCTTCGATACGACCGGCCAGCCACTGATCTTCGAAGAGCAGTATGTCAGGATCCAGTCATCTCTAGCCAACGGATCCCATATTCAAGGTCTTGGCCAACATAATGACAATTTCACGTGAGTATACCTCTTCCCCCAGTAGACTACGCTCATCATTAGACTCCCTATCGAGGAAGAAGATTACGTACGAACTTTATGGACCCGAGATGCCTACGGCACACCATCCAGGACCAATTTATACGGAGCCCACCCGATTTTCGTCAACCAGAAGACTGGACAAAACGCTTCAGCCAGCGGAGTCTACTTCCTCAACTCTAACGGAATGGATGTCAAATTCCCCGAAGGCGGAGAAAATATCGAATACAATATACTCGGGGGTGTGGTCGATTTATTCTTCCTGAATGGACCTACTCCTGCGGACGTCGCCAGGCAGGGCACTCAAATCTGGGGTGTACCCGCAGAAGTACCATATTGGAGTCTTGGTGTGAGTCGAATAGTCACCGTACGAGATCTCGCTAATCGTTACAGTTCCATAGCTGCAAGTATGGTTACCTCGATATCTTCGATGTCGCAGAGACAGTCAACAACGTAGGTCATGGCGTCCTTCGCTCGGATATCGCTGATAGCTAGTACACAGACGCAGGAATTCCGATCCAGACTCAGTGGATGGTGAGCTCCATCTCGTAGGCACATGTGACAAGCTGACCTTCAGGATATCGACTACATGTACGAGCGATGGATTCAAACCCTCGACCCCGACAGGTTTGCCCTCGACAAGGTCCAATACGTGGTCAACACCCTCAAGGATTCCGGTCGAGACTTTATCGTCATGGTCGACCCAGCAGTATTTAGCGGAACACCCAACTCCTCGGTCGAATCTTACGAGACCTACCAAAGCGGTGTCGAGCAAGATATATTCATGAAGCTAGACAGCGGGGATATCTACGAAGGCGTTGTCTGGCCCGGACCCACTGCTTTCCCCGACTGGACACATCCCAACGCCCAGTCGTGGTGGTCACAGGAATTTGATCGATTCTTCAATAATCAGACTGGATTCGATGTTTCGGGTATCTGGCTCGATATGAATGAACCTGCCAACTTCTTGCCATACGTGAGTCTATACCATCAAAATACTCGCTGATAGTAGCTCGAGGCCAACATCTACCGAGTCTCTCTTGAGCGACCTGTTCCTCCCCCTCGAGAGTTGCCTAGAACCGTCCCACGGGAGTTGAGCGATTTCCCAGCATTCCAATCGGGACTCAATATTTCGGCTGCTTGGAACACAAGCGATGCCGGTAGCAACAACACCATGGGCCAGCGGTCAATTGCGCAGAATATGTGGAAGAGGCAGGATGCCAACGAGACCTCCGCAGACTCTGAATCTTTCGGTGGCCAGACTTTGGCTGACTACGTCGATCCTTCGCTGGACAATCAGTGGCTCTACCCTCCTTAGTAAGTAATCAAATCCCTTTCCGTTGACCAGTACTGAGCTGCTAGCCGAATTGACGATCGACGAGCGGCTCCTTCGGCAGGTGACACTGAGGGCAACACTGGCAACAAGAACATATCCGACTTTTCTGCTCGAACCGATATCGTCCAGGCCAATGGAGCTAGGACATACTCTGAACACAATCTGTACGGGTCTCGACACGCGATCGTTACTCGAAATGCCTTACTGGATCGAAAGCCGGGAGAGAAGCCATTTACCATTGCTCGATCTTCGTTCAGTGGCACACCCAGTGCTCTATGGCTTGGGGACAACATTTCTAGCTGGGAGCAATACATCCAAACGATTCGACAGATGCTCCAATTCGCTGCTGTTCAGGGTATTGGAATGGTCGGTGCTGATAGTTGTGGCTTCGGAGGTAACTCGACCGAGACTCTCTGTGCACGATGGGCCTGGTAGGTCCGATGCCGTCGTCTTCGCTACTCATGCTGATGATTCAGGCTCGGAGCTTTCAATACCTTCTACCGAAACCACAATGAGCTCGGCAACAGGCCTCAAGAATTCTACAGATGGCCTATCACGACAGAGGCAGCCGTTGCAGCAGGAAAGACCCGACTCCGTCTTATCGACTACATTTACTCTTTCCTTCATCACCAGCATGTGGATGGTACACCTGCCATGTGGCCCTTGTCATGGGTACACCCTGAAGACGAGAATACCATCAATATCGAACATCAGTTCTACTTCGGTCCCTCATTGCTCGTCTCCCCAGTTGTCGCCGAGAATTCCACCACGGCAACATTCTATGTCCCCAACGAAATTTACTACGACTTCTTCACTCTCTCACCGGTCCAAGGTGAAGGCGCTGAGATTACGGTCGAGGATGTCGGCTACGACACCATGCCTCTTCATATCCGAGGTGGATCGATCCTACCACTTCGATTCGGTGACGCCAACACGACCGAGCAGAATCGTGAACTCCCCTTCCACTTGGTTATTGCTCCCAACTCGACCGACCAAGCTTCGGGGTACTTGAGACTCGATGATGGTGTTTCGCTAGACCCAGGAGATACGACTTCGGATATCATGATGATGTACGGTAACAATACTCTGGAAGTCTCAGGCTCGTTCGGCTACAACGAAGGCAACATCATCGATGCGATTGTGTTTGCGGGTCAAACAGAAAACAAGACTATCTCGGTTAACGGCGAGCCCGCCGCCAACATCGTGTACGACTCTATCAACCAGACTTTGACCGCATGGGGTCTAAACGTGCCATTTGGCGAGATGACCATCACCCTCGGTGTGGCACAGGAAGGTAACGGCTCTACATCCGGACCGACCTCTGAAGCTTCCACACCTTCCGAGACCGCCTCGAATGCTGCGAGCAGTATCACTGGGAGCGTCACGACCCAAGCGGCCTCGGGCGTTGCCTCGGCTTCCGCCGCAGTAATTTCATCGGTATCTGAGGCTGTAGCTTCCGAATCTGTGTCTGCTACCGCTGCCGTTTCAGCATAAATGCATTGGTATTGGCAGAATAGGACAATGTAATTGAGTAAAGAAGGGAAGGAAGACATCCATATAGTATAATCTAGCGTATGCAGAGCTTGCAGCAGGAGCGAACGCAGAGGTTTCTTGATGACTTGATGACCACCCGGTTGGGGTCGTCGAAAGTAGCGTAAGATGAGGGATTCGTTCGGCGATCCTGAACCGTCAGCTCACCTGTCCTCTCCCTGGGACCACATACCCTTGATGAGCAGTCTTCTAATCAAGCTGTTCCGATTGGGGTACTCCCGATGTGCAATCTACGCACAATGATGATCTGTCACCCCGCTGATTGGTCCTCGTAGTCGATAGCGGCCCTATCTTCCGACGCTATAGCCCGTCACCTCTCCATCTTGCACCAAGCTCCAGACCCTCTCGATCTTCAAATCCTCATTGAAACGGTAAAAGACATGTTCCGTCAGTCTCTTGCCAGCCACCGTAATATCAAGTCTTGAGGCGACTTGTCGAGCGTCTGGATCCACGATCAGATCAGCGACAACGAAGTGGGTTTCCGGAGGGATGAGTCCACGATATCCTTGATGATCCAGCTTTGTGCCGTTATGATTGACTGAGTCCGCCAAGAAGGATGGCAATTTATCCCATTCGTGTGCATTCAGACTGGAAATGTATGCTTGATATCGCTCTCGTAGTGCTTCTGCTGACATAGCGGTAGACATGATCGATAGTTGGAAGTACGGAAGCGGAAGAAGTGTTTACGTCGCTCAAGCTGACCGGAGGGTACTCAACGAACGTGCATGATTTCCATCTCTCTTTTCTACCTTATCATAATCAATGATATGAACACATAGATTCCGTACATAAAGAAGATCATATTGGCCAATCTTCCTACACACTCCTTTCATCTGTACGAACCCAGAACCTCGACCGCCGATCATGTCATACCCACCAAGCGGCGGCAACTACGACACCCTACCCACTGAGACCGACACATCAACAGCACCCAAAAGAATGTTGAAACCTCTTCGTGGGCTACTTCGGCCTCGAACGCAATCTGCCAGATCACTACTGGACGAGATCATTCCGACCCCGACTTTAGAAGAGGACCGTTCAGGCAATGGATCCTTATTTTACCTCGCACGACGGACTGGATCTGTTGCTGTGATCAGTATCTTTCTGCTCAGTATAATCTTCTTGGCTAGCACTGAGGGACGCCGGAAAGACACTGGAGATAGTCTGCGCCATGTTTTTGGGGGCGAGGGAGTCATCAATAGTAATGTCGCTTGGTCTGCGAGTGATGCGGAGCAGGATATCAGGCCACATCCGAAAGATGGTGAGCTGGCTAGTTTTCATCGGTGAGATGTTGTGCTGAAGCACAGACTTCGACAAGTATATCATGCTCCGCACTGTCCAGTCAGCGGACTACAAGCTTTCGAAAGATCATCGTCTGATATTCATTGGAGACATACACGGATCTTACGACCCTCTGGAGTGAGTATCGTCCTTGCCAAAAACTTTTGCCAAGACTGACTTGTCAGACGTCTGACGTCAAAAATCTCATACAATCCCTCGAAAGACGTCCTCATCCATGTCGGAGACCTTATCGCCAAGGGAGACAAGAATGAAGAAGTTATTCAATGGATGGTCAAGCACTCCATCCAAGGTGTCAGGGGGAATCATGATCAGCCGGTATGTCTCGACTACGGCCGGTATTGACGGCGCTGACAATATCAGGTGATCCAATGGCGAGCATGGATGCAGTGGGCGGGAGGCGAAGATTGGGAAAGTTACGTCGACAAGCTCGCGGATGATGTCGAGGACGGAGTCATCAAGATCTTGAACAAGGACAAGAAGTTGTATCCCAAGAACTGGGAGTGGAAGGGTGAACATTGGAAGATTGCCAGGTGCGTCCTTGATTGATCTCTCGGGCCCGTTGCTTACCCATAGACATTTGACACCGTCAAGCTACAAATACCTACTGGAACTCCCCCTCGTCCTACATTTCCCCTCTTTGCATACATTCGTAGTCCACGCCGGTCTTCTTCCTCACGACCCACTCAAAGCGCTCTCAGATACGGAACAACCCTTATTCTCCGCCGACACCACTCTTAACAACCCCAATTCCCGTACATCAGAGGAACTATCGATCTTGCATAATGTCGCCCAAAATACTGTACCTTGGAATCTGATAAACATGCGGTCTGTGAGGACAAAGGGTAAACGTAAGGGCGAGCCTACCAAATCGAGCAAAAAGGGCAAACCATGGAGTAAACTCTGGAATAAGCAGATGGGCCGCTGTCGGGGTCCAGGAATCTGGGAAGATGAGGCTGAGCTCGATTCAGAGACCTGGGAAGAGGATGAAGAAGATGTGGTACAGGATGACGAATTGGGGAGGCGGGATGATGAAGACGAAGAGGATGACGAAGTCGAGGAGGAGGCACTGAAATGTTCGCCTGTAACTGTCATCTATGGGCACGCTGCCGGACGAGGCCTGGACATCAAGCCATTCAGCAAGGGAATTGACACGGGCTGTGTGGTGAGCAAAACATTCAAATCTGGATCCCCAGCTGACGTCCAGTACGGCAAAAAGCTTACAGCACTCATCCTTGGCGACCATCACGAGAAGGGCAAGTCGGTGCGAGTAGGTGATGAAGGAGGAGTTCTGGTCAGTGAATCGTGTAAGGAGCATGGATACTAGAGAATCTGGATCTGTAAAACCAATGTAGCCTTAGCAAATGCATTACTAGATGCGACACCAGCTTAATGCTTTCCTGCCGCCTTGTTTTTCCTCTCTTCCTCCTTTCTACGCCTAGCGTCTTTCTTCTCCTCCTTCAACCTCTTTTTCTCTAGCTCCGCTTCGCTGACTTTGACTTTCTTCTCCTTCATGATATCGCTTTTGGCCTGCCAATAAATCACATCGGTTGTTTTGGTAGTCTCCCTGTCTCTCCATGTCACCCCATGCTCCTGCATTCCTTCCTCAAAGAATGCGATCATATCCTCTTTCCGCGCCTGACTGACTTCAGCTGGTGATCCAGATGCCTTCGGAGCAAAGACTAGGTTCACTCTATCCCCTCGCTCTAGGAAACCTTTGGCGATATCTAGCTTGTGTTGTAAATCACCATCCGCACTCGCCCAACTGATCTGAACTTCCTTTTCCTCGAAAGCAGTCTTTCTGTTCATTTTCAACTTGATCTCGAGCAGTTTCGCCTTTTCAGCCTCTTCGGCCAAATCAATAAGTTTGACTACAGGCGGTGAGTCGGAGACGAGTCGAAGTTCATGTGTCGTCTTATCATATCTGATGGCATGGAGAGGTGTGGGATCGCTGAGTTTGTTGGTGCTCGAATCGACTAGCTGAACGACTCGATGTGGGATTCGGGGTCCCGTAGCAAAGGTCGGAGGAGGAGGCGCTTGGACGTGTTTGGGATTGGGGCGGGCCAGTCGAAATGGTGTTGAAGTTATACTCCGAGATGTAGAAGGCCCAGCGGCGGCGTTGTATGCAGTATGACGAGGTAATTTCGAGACCGTTGAGCCTAATACAGGCCGCAGCAATGTTGGTAATATTATCGACATGGCAGTATGCGATAAAGCAATAGGGTAACGTGTAGAGTAGTGAGGTGGATTGGATTGAAGGGCTGCAACTCTTGTTCCTGAATAGCTTCATGTACCATCTGTGAAACCCCTCGTCACATTCACACACCCCGGTACATACAGGCCCTGCTATCTCACTTCACTCGCCATCATCTTCCTGCTTCGCGAAGGGCCGCTCGTAGCCAATCAAACGCTCTGACTGGAGCTTGGGGCTGTTGACGACACCACCGAACGGACCGTCATTCTGGATTCGCGACGCAACACTACTGTCGACATCTGTCCCAAGCGGATCAACAACGCGCTCTTTCGCCTTCTGCCTACCTTCTGCCCACGTCATAGATTCTGCTACTATATGCTCTAAGGTCGTACTGCAATCATGGAATTCCACGAGAACGAGCGACGTCAAGGGGATGGACAGAGCCCGGAGCGTAATGGACCCGACCAACACACCCCATTAAGGGCGTTTTGTGAGTTGTGTCCGCACCATCGACCGGGCCCATTCTGATCATGTAGCACAAGATAACGGTCCATCATCATCACCCCCTTCTCGACCTGACATGACCCACACTTCATCATCAGCCTCTTACAGCACCGGCGCGAGCCACCAGATGGCAGGCCTCAGCCTACAAAGCAGCAGTGCTTCTAATCACATGACGCAACCCTATGACCAAAGACCGAGCTTGTCTGATGCCAGGCGTGTTTCCTCTGGTATGGGAGGTAGCAGCTTTGGACAAGGAAGTTATCGAGAGAAGGAGGATGCTGTACCGGTTGGCTTTGATGAGGGAATCTTGAGAGGATTGTGCGATATGGACGTAAGTAATGACGAAGATACGCGAGGTCATCGGCTGATCAACAGGGATCAATGAATCTGCTCGTAGACAGGATCAAGCAGGGTATCGCATCATGCAAGGTGAGTCATCCCAGGTATGCCGTAGCTGATTGGCAGCAAGTAGCAGTTTTCTTCAGGTCGCGTGCCGATATCGAAGAGAAGTACGCAAGGTCAATTACGGAGCTGGTACGGACGACGAGTGATGTATATGGAAGGGCAGACTGTAAAGCTGGGTACGCTTCTATCCCACGCCAGACAGGAGAAGCTGACGCATAGAACGTTTGTTGCGTCATATCAGCAATCTCTGAAGGTGCAAGAACAGCTTTCTCAAAACCGTATACGCTTCGCTACGAGATTGAATGAGATGTGCGATGAGATGCTTGGTCTTGCTCGGGAGGGCGAGAGACAGCGAAAGATGGTATGCCCTGCGCTCATAATACGGTAGATAGCTGACAATATAGCACAAGGAGAATGGTCAACGATATCAGACCACTTTACAAGAAAGCGATGCTGTCATGGAAAAGGTGGGTCATTTCATAACAAGCCTGGATGATAGAAGCTGACTGGTAGTGCAAAGCCCGGTTCGATGCAGCAGCAGAAGAGCTCGAGCGACTTCTTGTCTCAAAAGAGGGAGAAAGCTTCAAGGATGCGGGAATGAGGAACGCCGTGAATAATGGTCCCAATGGTGCCGGAAGCTCGGGCGGCGGAAAGAGGGCACTTGGGAAAGCAATGAAGACAGGTGGAATGCTATTCAAGGGGAAAGGAGCCGGATCAATCCAGAAGCAGGAAGACGATATCCGATCTCGATTGGGTACTGCCAACGATGCTTTTAGGAAGTCTGTCCAGGATTACCAGACGCTGAGGCAGGAGTACTTCAACTTCCAATTACCAAAGATTTTGAGGGCAAGTGACGTAGTGGTATCAAAAGGAGGCGGCTGACCATCAGCTATTGAAAGAGGTTGCAGATGAAATCGATTTAGGTACTCAATACCACTTGACCAGATTCGCCTTCCTATACGAGTCGACGGTGGTCAATGATGGAACTACGCTCAATCCCATGGGTGCTCCAGATGAGGGTGAGTGCTCGATTCGAATTACATATGTCTGAGCTGACACACCAGGACCAGGGTTGAAGGCTATCTTCGAAGCTATCGACAACAGAACAGATTTCAAATCGTACATGCAGAACTATGCTGTCGCGAGAGGATCACTGAAAGGTCCGCGACGCGACGGACCGTACGACGAGGGCTTCGTGAGTCTGTGAACTGGTATTTCATAATTCAGCTGAACCTTAGCTCCCACCTCTACCGCCGCACGTCCAGAAATCACTCGATCACTCCGACTCTCAATCTGTCAAGTCGGGATCTACCGAGCTCACCACCCCTCTGCAATCCTCAGCATTCGGACAGCCTACTTCCAATCCCTCTCAACCAGAGACTCCCGACACGACCTACGCTGTCCTTGGCATTCCAGCCTCTACAGGCCATACCTTTGGGGTGGATCTGGGCGCACAGCTGGAAAGAGATAAAGTTGAAGTACCAAGGGTATTGGAAAAATGTGCAGAGGCTATCGAAGTCTTTGGTATGTCCAGCCGCTACTGTTTCGGATATTTGCTGATGACAGGTCTGGAGAATACCGGAATATATCGTCTGTCTGGTACAACGAGTCGTGTTCAGGCACTCAAGCATGCTTTGGATTCCAGTGAGTCTCCTCTATACGCAAGAGAACTGTAGCTGACGAGTAGATGTCGAAGCTGTCGATGTTCAGTCGCCAGAGTGGAGTAGCGATATCAATGTCGTCTCGGGCGCTCTAAAGCTATGGTTCAGAGAATTGCCTGAACCAGTCCTGACTTTCGGTTTGTATGATGCGTTCATCGAGGCTGCCCGTATGTCTCCCGTCCTTTTTCCTTGCTATGCTGAAGTAAAGGTTACGATAACGACCGTTTGCGATATATTAGATTACATGGACAGGTCAATAATTTACCTGATCCCAATTACGCTACCCTCAAATACTTTATGGGTCATCTCAATAGGTACGCCTCTTTCGGTGGTGTTGAGATCTTGCTGATGATCAGAATTCAACTACAGTCAGACAAGAATTCAATGTCGATATCCAATTTGTCTATCGTATTCGGTCCGACTTTATTAGGTGCACCACCAGAGATGGGTGGGCTGAACCTAGAGCACATGAGTTTCCAATGCAAGGTGAATTCCTGCTCCGATTTGTGGTTTATATGCTGGGTGATATGCTGACGAGAAGGCAATCGAGACGATATTGAAGTACTACGATGAGATCTTTGTAGATGAAGAGGATGCGTCTGGGGAACATGAGGAAGAGGACGCAGCTAAACAATGGGATGACGCTGTCGGGGGTCATGGTTCGCAGACTGATTCGGTCCCTAGATCAGGTGGTCCTCCTCCATCCTCTCAAATGCCACCGTCGTAGGTGCTGTAGTGTATGTAGGTTTGTCTATGCTGTACCATTAGAGCGAGAATGCAGAATTCGGCCATGTCACGTGATATGCCCTTTCTGGGACCGGTTTCAAATGACCGGCTATGGATTGGATAGATTGGCTTCCTAGACTCGTCAGCGACACCTTCTGTCTTGTATCTTCATTCCACAACTACTAGACAATATGGTGTCTGGAATCGAAGGAGCCATCTACGGTGGATCAGTACTACTATCAACCTTGGTAGCCGCCTTTGGGATCAACGTCCTATCTCGAGTACCAGGCTTGCACAGTCTGCATGACTTGACGATCGCTAGCTACGCATTGTACTCTACCCTTTCCGGGCTCTGTATTTTGGCGGCAGTGATACTTTATCGATGGCCTTATATGGAAAGTTCGCTCACATTCGGTCAGCTTAAAGGTAAGTTCATCTTTCCTGTCCCGCTAAGGTCAAGCTCACCAAAAGGACCTGTACCGGACAGTTTCTTCTGGGGATCTATACGAGCCATATTCAATGCTGGACCCCTTGAGCTCCATATGCAATGGATCAAGCAGCATGGACACACGTTCCGATACCGAATTCTAGGTGGTGGATGGCGATTCTTTACAGCCGATCCTGTTGCTTTATCCTATATCTTGAATCACCCCGATACATTCCCCAAACCCGAACTTACTCGACAACAAATGGAACAATTCCTTGGAAACGGAGTATTGATCGCTGAAGGGGCGGATCACAGGCGACAAAGAAAGATCCTGAACCCCTCATTCTCCCAGGCAGCAGTTAGGGAGATGGTACCGATGTTCTTTGACAAGGCCTACGAACTCAGAGATACATTGATCACAATGGTCAATGACACTTCTATCGAAACATCACCTACTCCGGCTGTTGATAGCGATATCGTCCCTGGAGCTAGGAAAATCGATGTCATGCGATACCTCGCTCAAGCGACACTCGATGTCATCGGATTAGCTGGGTTCAACTATGATTTCAGGTCAATGTCATTGACAGAAGGACCCAATGAATTGGCAGAGGCGTATAGGGATATGTTCCAGGCGACTCAATCTATCGATACGTTTGCGATCGCGCAGGCATTCATCAAACCTCTCAGGTATCTGGTAGGCTGAGTTATTCATCTCTGTGTGATAGTAGCTGATTGTCAGCCCTCGAAGAGAACCAAGAAGATCTTGGGCAGTCGCATTGTCACTGAGAAGATTGGTCGAGTGGGCATCCTCACCAAAAATCGGACTTATGCTGACGTGCCAGCGTTTGATCAACGAGAAGAGACATGCGATTCAGACGGCTCACGCTGGCGGTCTTGAGAAGGCTGATGATATCGGAAAAGACTTGCTGTCTATCCTCAGTACGGCTTTCCTTCCTAAATATGTCGTCAGCCGAGCTCACCACTAGTCCGAGCCAACATGGCAACCGACCTGCGAGCGGATCAGCGAATGACTGATGATGAAGTTTTGGCCCAGATTACCACTTTCGTGAGTCAACTCAACACTCAGCAACCAGGATCGAGCTTGGACTGATTGAAGATGTTGGCCGGAAACGAAACTTCCTCCACAGCTTTGACTTGGATACTCTACGCCTTATCTAAGGACCCCGCATCTCAACATAAACTTCGAGAGGAACTTATGGCCGTCGAAGATGATCGACCAAGCATGTACGTCCATCACCCTCGTCACGTGTGGACGCCAGCTGACGGTAATTAGGGAGGATTTGGCAGCTTTGCCTTACCTCGATGCTGTCATCAGGGAGGTACTTCGATTATGGTCACCCGCGCCCAACACTATTCGAAAAGCTACCGAAGCAGTGGTCATTCCCCTCGGTACTCCTGTCGAAGGTAGAGATGGAAAGATGATTGATTCCATCAACTTGAACAAGGGAACTCAGCTATTCATCCGTACGCTCCTGTCCTTCTCCCTCGTCATTGTTTGGACTGATAGTCAGCGATTTTAGCTGTCAACCAATCCCCTGCGATCTGGGGTGAAGATGCGGCAGAATACAATCCCGAACGATACTTTTCACCCGATATCGAAAAGACTAAGCAAATGCCAGGAATTTGGGGTAACCTCCTCACTTTCCTCGGCGGAACAAGGAATTGTATCGGTTATCGATTCGCTCTTGCCGAGATCCGAGCGATCTTGTTTGTCCTGATTAGGAACTTCAAGTTTGAGGAATTGGCTAGTAAACCTGAAATTGAAAAGAAGGCCAAGTGAGTCCCTACTTCATCGATTTATGAGTGGTGCTGATAGTCAGCGTTGTAATGAGACCTAGGGTCAAGACTGAGCCGGACGCAGGTTTGCAGATGCCTTTGCTAGTCAGGCCTCTGTCACAGTCTGAGCAGTGATCGCCTGTGTCTCTGTAGTGTGCTGTATGTAAAATGCTGTAGCGTACCGCATCTCGATATGAATCTCATGACTGTCTACACAGATCTCAGATTGAGGCTGGACCAAGGTCGGGCGTGGAAAATTGAAAAAGGATGCATGACTACCAGAGTCCCAACCTAGATATAAACACCAAAACAGAGGACAGGCGGGTGTAGAATGTAAGAGAAAAATGGAAAACAAAGAGATCAAAGGTGTCGAGCTCTCAAAGCCCTACTCCACTTGAAAAGGTCTTTAAAGCTTGTAGCAACGTCGTCGAGATCGTCGACCGATATATCCGGCCATGCTCCTCTTGTTGATAACTCGATGACCTTTCCTTCTATTAATGTCAGCTACTGTTCGATCAGATGAAAAGCCAGGAAGGACATACCGACAAGTCTTTCCTCCTGGTGAAGCTGCGAGGTCTGCTGTGGGCATCGAATCTACTGTGGAGGCGGCAGAATGCGACACGCTGGCTTCGGCTCCGAGTTCAGAGGAGGCGGACGGACTGGGCACGAGGGCGGACGAGGCGGTGGAAGGTGCGGCAAGAGCTGAGGAAGCAGCGGACGAGGCGGCGGAGATGACGGCTTCTAGGACCGGGGTCGAGGGTGAAGCAGCCGTTGAAGCGGAGCTGGCTGTAGAACCCGGAGCTTGACTAGTTGCGTCGGCAGAGGACGAGGATGGTTCCGCCAGAGATGAAGGCTCGACACTGGCAGAAGAGGGAGTAGAGCTGGGGGCAGCCTCAGATGCATCTACAATCGGTTCAGCTAGATTGTCAGCGTTCTAACAACTTCATATAGCGAACCAAGGCTTACGATTCTGTTCACCTGTCGACTCTCCTCCACCTCGGAGTAGATCTACGAGGGTGGATACCCTCAACTTGTCCTTGTTGGAACCATCGATTCCCCAAGGGACCAAGAAAGATTGAGCGACATCACCCAAAGAAGGAGCATATGAGCTCTTTAGAGTAGCTGCATCTGCAGTTGAATTGACATCGGTAAATACAATCGGAATATGAGTTCGTTGCTACCCATCAGCTTTGACACCGATTGCGACACGTGAAGGCAGGCGCACCAGGAGATTCCTGAAGTAGACATTTGGATAGACCATCTCAGGATCGGCCGGCGGGTTGGAACAAGTTGGTTTACTATCCATGCTCTTGGGCCATGCTGGATTACATCCTGGTAATTGAGCGATCGGTCGGGAAAAGCCAACATCCCTACATATTAGCGTGATTCCCGTACTGAGTATCGGAGACATACTCATTGGGGATCTTGCCCTCGTATCGACAATCCCAAGAGGTTTCTTGGCTGACGGTAGGGGCAAGAGGTGCACATGCTTGAAGGTTGTCCTCTGGTCCATTACCATAACCACCGCATTGCTCGATTGCTCTCTTCAAAGTAGATTGCACCCACTTCTCATCAGCTTCATTGGCAATCCCGGATATAAGTCAACAAACACCAGCATGGAAGTCGGCATGGTAAGAAGGTCCCCATTCGTCTCCGTTTGACAAGACGTACTTGACGCCCTCTTCCCATACTTGGCCTCCGGTCGGGTAGTAGTTGGTCTAAATGTCAGCTTTGGCCGATAGTCAGATAATCTTAGCTTACCTCGTAGAAGATGGTCGGGTATTTGATCGGGTGGCTGGGTGTTAGCATGTTATTAGACAGATCACCAGGCTACCCTTACGATTCAGGACACATATCTCCATTGGAATCGTCAAAGGGTTCAGAGCCTCCTCCCAGCTGCTTGATAGGCCAAGCCATGTGTGAGCTGACAATCAGCTGAATTCCACTCCAAATCGTCTAGCTTACAAGTGGTCCTCGGATGAAATGGATCCATCTGCTAATCCACAACTAGGGAAAAAGATGCCGAGCGAAATAGCATCACACCTCTTGCCCTGTGGTAGTTCTCCAATCCTTTCTCCGCCATTACAGGATATCTTGACTCCGAATGATTTCTTACTGCCAATTTCCCTAGCCATGGAATCACCACTGATCATATGTAGTCCTGGAGGGAATGGTTTAACGTTATCACCTTTAAGGTAGTAATAGATCCTTCCACCTCCGATCATCGGTTGATAAGTACCGTTGGGGAATTGCCAGTATAATTGACTACCATCAGGTCCAGGTCTCTTCAAGGGTCTCGAATCACAGACTTACGGTGCCCAGTAGTTTGACTTGTCATCCCCAATGATAGCAGTAGAGCAAGCTGAACCGGCTTGATCTTCCGGACCGAGTAGGTTAGCTAAAGGAGGTAATCAAGGGTAACGGTAGAATGGGTAGTGAGGTGAGATTGACAGGGGTAGAAAGGGACCAAGGGATGATTGGCGATATCGACGATAAATGAAAGAAGGTCATGTCAGCTATGTATACGTCAGAGTGGATGGGGACATACGACCAAATCCAGAGCCACCACAGACATTATGGACATGTTTGGCTACTCCGCCGGGGTTGACGATAGGATCGATTCGAGCGACGGTGAGAGAAGCACATTGGCTCATGACAAAGAAATCGTCTTTAGCAAAGGTAGTGCCAAGAGTAGCGACCTGCGCGATCGCAGCGAGGAAGAGGGTGAACTTCATCTTTGAGTTGGGCGTTTGTCGCGTTCGTGGGTGATTGTGATTGTGTTCGTAGTCGTGTTCGTAGTCGTGACTGGACCAGCCAGTTGGATGTCGTTTGACGCGTAAGGCGTGAGCCGGAGGGAGTGGAAGAAAATGAGAAGGCCGTGCGGGCGTGATGATCACAGGTGCAGGAGAGACACGCTGCTTTGGATAGTTTGTTGCCGATGTCGAATGATAAAAGGAGTGACTGTAGTGAGTAGAGTATAAAGGGAGGGGTCAATGCGTTGTTGAGAATAAGGGGGTTAAGGGGGTATATATGTATATATGACAACACACACGTTTCATGGAACAGTCACTCCTTTCACGGGCTACCAAGGTATGACATGGATCCATCCCATTGGACAGGCTTTCAGCTTGCAACTAGACTAGTCAGTTCCACGCGAGTCTCCAGAATTCCACTTTCGAATAATGCAGTTCAACTTAATAGTCGCTGTCCGTTGCATTGAGGCTGGGTTGCTGGATCATTCATTCCATCTGAGTATCGTGGATCAATGTTTCCGTCTCCTGCCTCGACCTACCCCTTATTCCTTCACCCCAATTCCCACAGAACCAAATGTCCAATTCGGGGCCATGGTATGGGAACGAACAGGATCGCCGGGACCTGAATTGCCTCGCCTCGTGTTGATCGTTGTCATCGATGTTTGCTTTCGATAAGGGTCTACATCGAAGATCGCGCCATCATCACATCTACATGGATCGAGTGTCGCGTCATTATGGCGGTGACGGAGCTGAACGATGGTATTTCGGACAAGGACAATAGGGACAAGTTGAATAGTATAGAATTTGCTTCCGCTATCTACCTCGTCCACCACTCCGCCCGTCTTTCCATGCATATCATCAGACATCATGTAAATTAGATTCAAACAAACAGTACACTCATGCTCGATCGGAACACTGTCAAAGTGTTAGCTGTGGAATTGCTGGAAGGTCTAGGACCCAACCAGATTGTATTGCAGGGATCACAAATTGGCACCGAAACAAACGGGTATAAGACCCCACTCGTCCAACCCCTGACCGATATTCCAACCTTGTTCCACTTGGAACCGCTACACGCTACATCGACCAACTAACAACTGAATCACTGATTTCAACCAACGAAACCCTTAACAATGTTTACCCAACCCCAAGACAAGAAACCACCTCAACATCGCGTCTCTCACTTCCCTTATTCCTATTTAGTCTTTTGTCTTCATTCTTTCATCCATTCCTTTCACCTCACCTTACCTCCTGTATCTTACATCTACATTAATCCGTATCCTGTACCCACTTGTCATCGACTCGTGCCCTGTCCCCGCCCCTTCAACACCATATATCAACATGTCAAACTATAAGCTCAGGCCTTACAACGAGGAGGACAAGGAAAAGGCGTTGAAGCTTTATGCTGAGAGAATCACCTATTCCCCTAGGTATTCTAGTAAGTCTGATGCCTGCACATCTACCATCCACATACGGTGGTCTAGCGCTGATATCAAGGCGAGGGGGATCCATATGAATACAGGTAAGCCAATCTTAACCCTAATCGCTGTGTTGGCTGATGATAGACACGTTCATGTAAGTCCAGCAAAATCCACATCGGGTCGAAACTACACATGATACCTCAACCTATCGCCAGCCTCGCTGCCAATCCCTCAAAGGGCTACTTGCCAAGAAAATCACTGACAACAGCTCCCCAAGCCGATGATCCGATTCACACCGTCCGGTCTACTGGATGAAAATACCTGGAGAGGATTAGGAGTAAGGCAATCTCTCGGGTAAGTCTTGCTTCTTACCTTCTCGTTTTGGTGAACGGAAACTAATGATAGATGGGAATGTTACATGAGACATAATCCGGTAAGTCCATGCCTTTTCTACTGTGTATGAGGTGTGATGAGACAAGAAAGCTGACGAGATAGGAACCTGTAAGTCGCTAAGAACGATTGATCTCGTCGCTATCCAACCAGACGCAAGCTGACTAACAGCATATCCTCCTATTCCGACGACTCATTGTCAACGTCCAGCCTCTTGGCCTCAATTCGTCGCATCTCAATGGTCAACAAGCACTTGAGGAATTACAGTACGTTATACCTATGATCCAAGTTGGGCATTACTGATGAGATCCAGGGCCAAACTTCAAGCAGTTCATGCCGCTCAGAAATCTCAGAAATCGGGTTAGGTTCACCTACGGCAACGAATGACATCGACTGCTCTCTTCTCTCCATTCCCTCGATCTGCCTGCTTTATCATATACATTCACCATTTACATTTTCATTTTATCCATTCGCCTACCCCAACATATCTCGTTGAACGAGATATCAGACGTTCTTTACCTTAGCATGTTTTCCGTCCATATCTCCATTATATCATAGCATAGTGACATGCAGTGCATTCACCCTTGCATCACATTACATCGTTGATTGCTGTTTTCACCAGAACAGCAAGCTGATCAGTGGCATCCTCTACGCACTGTGTGGCCTATGACTTGTTTGTGAGACAGTACTTCCAAATCCACTCTGCAGTCATCTTGACCATATCAACCGTGACCACATGTCCCAACCCACCCATCACTTGAACTTTCATCACTCCCCCACCCTCTTCAACTTCCCCTTGAATCCTCTTAATATCCCGTTCACCCTGCTCATAAGGCACCAGCCGATCTTCAGCACCATGTATAGTCAATATCTTCTTCCCACCGAATTTCCCAATCGACTGCGACTTGGCATTCTCGAAGAATGGAATCATGGATGGTGGGTATGTAGGTGCGGTCCAATCTATCCCTAGTCCAGTCGCGCGTGCATGGAGGTATGGTTCGAATGATGGGAAGGGGAGACCTATTATTGGGACTGCTGTGCGTATACGGGGTTCTGATCTTCAGCACGGCTTGCAGGTAAGAAAGATAAGGTACCTACCTGTTTGTAACAGACGCCATGTTACGTTTCCTGATGGTCAGCAAATCTGAATCAGTACGAAAGATATGAAGGGGTTGGGGTGGGGAGGAGGGTGTAGGTAGGAACAAGATAGCAAGATGGAGAAGAAGAGACGATGTACCACCCAGTGAGATCCCAGTGGCTGCAAACTCCTCAATCGTTCGCTCTCCATTTGGAAACAAGTAAGCTCCCAAGAAATCAATAATCAACGAAACATCCTGACATCCTCCCACTTCCATTAGCTCCACTCTTCGCTAATATGAAGGATATACCAATAGTAGCTGCCATATCGTATCTATCATCAGCCCTGATTTGACATACAGACTGAGAAGGAAAAAGGGCGTACAAATGACGCGGGTTCATGTCGAATGATAGATTCCCAGTTTTATCTTTCAACAACGTCCCGTGATTTCGTTGATCCTAATATCAGTTCCGGTCGTTTGAAGACCACAGTGGAATATGCACTTACGAGTGTTATGATTATTAGATCTCTGGGGGTATCGCCCCATAGTGTCCCTATGTGCCCTAAAATACCAGATGCGAAAGGGGACATATTCTCCGCCGAACCTAGTCTGCCATGTGTTGCGATCTGGCATCAGCTAATCATCATTCCAGACCAAGAGCGATGTATCTTTGGTCATTGATAGTGATGTCTGAGGGAAGTAGTAAACGGAAAGGAGGAAGGAGCAAGAGAGAAGAAAAACAAGGGGAGAGGACACGTACCAAGCCGACAATCGGTTTCTTACTCCCCTTGATCTCTTCCAATCCATACACTTGAATATCCAAGCCGACTATAGAAATATCAGTCCGAGAGAACGAATGCCCCATGTCTAGAGCTGGATAATCTGTCTTTTCTAATCTAGGCATTCTCTTTGTCGTCTCCGTCATCTTTTATCAGTGCTGTACGATACTATACAAGGAGTGGTGAGGTGGAGTACTCGTAATGACGGTATCGAATGGAGACCCCCCTCTTTCCCTCCACTTCAGGGTCAATCAGGACGCGACTTTGACAGATTACTTTACTTTACGCCCGAGCATCAACTTATACTATACATCGTATAACAATGAGTCAAACAGCAACAGAGAATGGTAACCTCAAAGCAGAGCTGGAGGGAAAGGATTTAAAAGCAATCATCAAGAATGTCGATAGTAAGTCAACAACTTTACAGTGTGAAGGGGGGCTAACGAAATTAATAGTGAATGAAGAAATGCAAACTCGAGCTGTTGAAATCACTTCTCAAGCATTAACTCAATATAATCTAGAGAGGGATATTGCGATGTTTGTCAAGAAGGAGTTTGATAGATTGTATGGTACTACTTGGCATTGTGTAGTTGGGAAAAAGTAAGTCCGAGCGACAATGAGTGGGTGTACGATATTACGAGTGTATGGGCGGAACAAGCTACAGCTAGAATAGACATAGATAACAACTTTGAGGGACTGGAGAGAGAGACAGTCAAGTCGAGATCAAGGTTTGAGGAATGAAGGTGGATTATTGGACTTTGAGCTGCTACATACGGTATCGTGGAATAGAGCTGACAAACAGTTTCGGATCATTCGTAACCCACGGTGAGTTCCGCTTTACCACCAGACATCATCGTATATCACCTTGAAGAGTCAAAGGGATACATGAAAAGAGGGAGAGGGATCATTGCAAATGCTAATAGATCAGAAACGAAAAACTTTATTTATTTCTACTTAGGTCCAATCGCCATCTTACTCTGGAAAACCTCATGATCTCCTACACCTACCTCTCATCTATATCCTCATCTTCATCCGACTCTGCCGTCGTTACTGTGATAGAGATGAGAAATGATGTAAGGAGAGAAGTTTCTGGTGGGTGGAGTATCAGAAGAGATAACGATACAAGAATTTCAAATTTTACAAAAAGCTGTCTATACGTTTCATTTATGTCATATAACGAGGACTTAGTACTGGAGGTAATCAATAGAGGAGAAGGGGATCATCATGCAAACCCATGTTTCCATTCTTCTATTCTTCGCTTCTTGACTCATCGGACCTTCTCACTGCAGTGTGCAGTATCACGACACACGACTCTGATCATCCGACACACATATGCAGTCCGTATCTACTCTCCCTGTGCTTGCGCATCGTTCACAGACTCTGCTCAAGGTTAAATAGGAATTTATCTCATACAAGGGACAGTCTACAACTCTGTACCCGACTTGGTCTTGTTTAAATGACTCTTTCACTCCCAGTCATATCCATCACTCCGACAATTCACCTTCATCCGCCACGGGCGCAACCGTCCAACCATACCTCTCAACCCCTACTATGTCCTACTCATATTCTGATATTGAGTAGTCGTCGTTTCATACTCTTTAACAAAGACCTTGGATTTCTCCTTGATCATGTACCTGTTTTGTCAGCGTCATCTCCTTGATCTCCACCATACATCAATATCCTCTTGTCCACTCCGACCCAACCTCCCCGGCAACAAGTGGTTCTCAAGGGAAGGGAAGAGAGGTGACTCACTTCATGATATCATTGATGTACTCTCTGAGGATATTGAGGGAATCAGGATCAATATTGGTATAAGCGATAAATGGTCCAAAGTTGACTACAAGTCAATTCTACTATCGCACACAACAGGTAAAGTCGAGTGCGCTTCACAGCATCGATCTCGTCCGACTACGAATCAAAGGGGCACTCACCAAATAGTCTCAATAGATGTTCAGCCCCATAAATCTCGCTCATTGGTTTATCGGGATTCTCTCTCTTTTGCTCGACGTATTGAGCCCTTTCAAATCGATAGAGTAGATTGTTTCCAAGTGCTTTATCGAAATAGAGTGTGACTCCTGCGATAATCTCACTGAGGAGGGCTGTCGCGCGTCTGAAAATTAGCTAAGGCCTCTGGCACACTCTTCCTCTTCTCCACCTCATCTTGTTCATTTCCTTCTTTATCTTTTCATCCTACCAAATCCGGATCCTCTTGTTTTGATTCATATTGTTTGCTCAAGTGACCGAACAAGGACTCACGGTGTACGATCTTGAGATTTCTTAGTAGCATTGACGTGAATTCTGTAATCTTCCAGTAATTGCCTAACATTCGGATTACGAGGTAAAGTCACGAGCTAAATGTCAGCTCGTATTCCCCTTTTCGATAGTCATGCGTGTCATTGTCCGTAGACTCCGACACCAAAGATATCATAACTTGACTGACCTGATTATTCTTTGTAACATTCTCCCAATCGTCCACCAATTGTAATTTCAGTACATCTGGAATAACGATTTTCACCTCTGGTTTCTGGATATATTCGCTTTCCTGCAAGTCAGCGCAGCCCACAGTGAGCGAGCGAGTTGTGAGGCGAGCCAACACAATTTCTCGAGGGAAGTGGTGAAAAGCCCAGGGCGAAAGACAGGAAGCAAGGAGACATACAGATTCAATCCCCGAATCCCTTGCCCTCTTTTTCGTCTCACCCCCTTTCTTCCCTTTGCCCTTTTCTTTAATAGCAGGTGATGCTCCCCCTACACCTATCGAGCGTTTCTGAGTTTGTTGATCTGCTAGTTGTTTACGTTTATTGAATCCAGCTTCGTTGAGTTTGAGTAATCGACTTTCAGGAACCCATTCATCCCATCTGTTTGTCAGCCAATGTTCTTGGATGGGCGGGTTCGTGATAGAGCCGAGGGGGATTGATACGTGCGACAGGGGGAAGACTCACGTCTGCTTCCAACCTTTGTAGTGGATAAAATAATGTGGTCCAACTGAGCCTAGTAACGTATTCTGTTCAGTCCAATTCTCGGCCAATAAGATCTATAATCAGCTCAGAAAATCTCTCTTTTCCCCATCCAATCTCTAGGCTCCAGCCGAAGCAGGATAGACGCCGTGAGATGATGTTGAAGCTATGACTTACTCGTGCCTCATACAATAAGGGTCCATGGTACGCTAGAACATATTCATCCGTCATGAATTGATTCATCGGGGCAGCGGTCATGTTTACGCGATCAATAAGTTCGAGATTGGATATGGGAGAGGTTTAAAACGTGAAGTGAGGTGTACTGGTCGTGTCAGCTCATTCTAGAGGTACAAGGGGGTGGATGACGCGAGATTGAGAGTGAAATAGGGTTGTGTGAACATAATGACGGAGATTACTCACGCGTTGACAATGGCCGGACAAAAGTCAAGATCTACTCCAGTTCCACTTGAACTGATCAAAGACTACTCTGCGGTGGTTTCGGCTGTCCGATGAATGAGATACGAGGGATAAGTCGCGTACAATCGACCGAGCGGCAGGGGAACGGTATCGATTTCAGCGTCCGTGTGTCCGAGTCTGGAACGCGTTTGCGGTTTAAAAAGGCTATTGATATCAGTACGAGTCCATTTAGTCATGATCAGTATACCAGCCTCTAGCAGAACGACTTACCTGGTTTGGAGGATGTGAATGTGAGGGTATGAATCAGAACCAAGATAGTTAAACGCGAGGTAGCCAGCACTTGTATACAAAACAACTCTCTCCTCTCGTGCCTTTCTATTTCGGCACGCCTATTAAATTCGCCACTGATACAACTTAGTTCAACACTGTCTCGTTTACGCTCTTTCTTCGTTGTACTATACCATCCAAAAACAAGTTTATCCATATACCGTAAACCCATTTCTCATCTTCAAACGCTCCCCTCCTCGTCGCTTCTCTTCATCGGGAAAGCAACACCGTTTTAATAAACACGTTTATTCGTTATCGCGCCCTCGCTCTTCTTTTCGCAAAGAAAGAAAGAAAGATAGCACATTAAACGGTGGAGGTCTGAGTTTGTTGGTGGTTCAGAAACGGGTTTATAGTGGATTACTTGGTGAGTATCAAGTGATATCTGCATGGCATAGTTGCGCTGCCATGCCCTCGTGGAATACATGTATTGGATACAATGGTTTCGACGCGGCTGGAAATGGACAACACGTCACGGTATATGGGATACAATTGCTGACACAGCAGACCTCGTCGTTCGATTAACTTCGTAAAGACAGGTTTACACCCTCTCTTCTCTCCTCCTCGGATCTTGAATCGATTCCCCCAAGTATCAGTCCCATTCTCGCCAGACCAGACCTATAGAAGGTCAAGCAAGATGTTGACTGCCGGACCGAAAGTTCCTCCTGTATGCTACTTCACTAAATTTGCGCTCACTAATACAAGCAACGCTGACAGATAGCCCAAATTCGGCCAACCCGTCCTACCGAATCTCAACGTCAAGCACCTCTGCCCTAATTGTAGGACTGATCCGCCGAATATCGTTGAAGAGTATTCCAAGGGTGATCTGGTAAGCGCAGTCATACGCAATGTGGGGACCTACTGATTCGGAGGTTTGTGGAGACTGTGGAACTATTCTTGGTGATAGGATTGTGGACACTCGGAGCGAGTGTGAGTGTTTCCTTCACCACAATGAGGCTCATGCTGACTCGAAAGGGAGAGTGAGATAAACATGCGTTAATTGTGGCCAATAGCTGATGACAGACATTCGCCGGCGATGAGAATGGGGACGACCCTTCGCGAGTTGGTGACCTCGGAAATGTTTTACTAAAGAACAACTTTGAAACCGCCATCTCGGGCATGGATGGTCGAACAGGAATGTCGGCCAACCTACAGCGGGCTCAGCATAGAGCCAATGCCCAATCGCATGCTGCTGGTAAAACATCCAATGCGGTCCTCTCGTCCATTTTTGCCAAGATTACCGAAAAGTGCGAAGGCCTTCAACTGCCCAAGAATGTCATTACTCGCGCTCAGCACGTTTACCAGATTGCCGATGGGCAACGAACTGTCAAGGGCAAAAAGGAAGCGACCATCATCGCTGCTTGCATCATTTACGCATCTCGTGATGCGGGTGCTAATCGAACAATGTCCGAGATTGGTCAAGCCTTGAAAGTGACCAAGAAGGAACTGGGCCAAGTGTTTATTCTGGTCAAGAGCGCTGTTCAGAGGGAGAAAGGTGGAAATGGATCGATGGAAGCTGTTAGTGGACCTACGACATCGATGGATTCGATTGAAGCGTTGATTGCTCGATATTGTAATCTACTCGATATCGACAACACGG